>ERZ777305.69-NODE-69-length-153356-cov-5.644184_pt1 | contig 153356 bp, 114 predicted proteins | sample MGYA00374965_ERZ777305 | MGnify/ENA primary metagenome ERZ777305 (study PRJEB29328, sample SAMD00013331) | mouse gut metagenome | study: EMG produced TPA metagenomics assembly of the Metagenome analysis of fecal microbiota from mouse which was promoted...
TTTAGATTATGGCATAAAGTCAAATCTTAGTTAAGGCGAGCGTTTTGACGCTTACTTACATATGTTGATGTTTATGCTGGTATTCTTAAAGGGAAAAGTATATAGAGTCATGCATGACAAGGCAAAGACACCACAAATGGAACTATTGGTTGAATGCTTCCTATTTGTTCTCATTGATGTACTGTTTTTGCCTGTTTTACAGTGGCGTGCACCTATTTTGGGAATCGGGATGTGTATATGGTATTTCGCCTTCTATTTTCTGGGGTACATTTGCAACAAATTGGATTTGATACAAAAGTGGCGTATATGGCGGGGCTGTATCATCGTGGTGCCAGTTTTTATTTGTTTTGCAATGTTTTGGAAGCGGACAGGAGGAGCGTTTGTAAAACAAGAATGGTTAGAGACGGTTATACAGATTCCACAGCTGGTATGGATATTGGTTATGGCATATAAGTATCTTGTGCCGTGTCTTGGTATTTTTGCAATATTTAGTCTGGCGGCCTATTTGAGTGGGAAATTTGGCCGTTTGTTGGTATATTTAGGGAAGCATACAGTGTCAATTTACGTAATTCATACATTTTTATTAAAAAATTATTGTAAAGAATCGATGATGGTCAGTGTAGTCATTTCTTTTATATTGAGTTTAATTATTCCAATCATAATAGAGAGACTGTCCGGATATATGGGGATTTCGGGTCCATTGTTCGGTAAATATAAGAAAAGTGTTTCATAAAGGTATAGAGTATTTGGAGGATATGTATGCAGTTTTCGTCAGCTTCATTTTTGATACTGTTTTTGCCAGGAATCATGCTCGTATACTACGCAGGACGAAAGAACTTAGTGTATAAAAACGTTGTTTTGCTTTTTGGGAGCCTCTTTTTTTATGCCTGGGGAGAGCCGCTGTTTGTGTTTGTCATGTGTGGAAGTATTATGGTTAATTATTGTTTTGGAAGATTACTATCAGTTAGGAAATATCGAAAAACAGTGTTGATTATCTCGGTTCTGTTTAATCTTGGAATTTTATTTATTTTTAAGTATTTATCTTTCGTAACGGAGTTACTTTCTGGTGTTGTGAATATCAAGATATGTCAGATAACGCTTCCCATAGGCATTTCCTTTTTTACATTTCAGATGATGAGTTATATCTTTGATGTATATTATGGAAAGGCCAAGATACAGAAAAATATAGTGTCGCTTGCGCTGTATATTACCATGTTTCCTCAGCTGGTTGCTGGTCCGATAGTTCGATATCAGTCTGTGGAAAACAGAATTCGCGAAAGACATGAGACATTATTGGATTTTGAATATGGAATCAGGAGGTTTGCAATAGGTTTATCGAAGAAGATTTTATTGGCGGATTTTTTGGGAGTGATTGCGGAACGGATATTTGGAGAAATGGAAAATATGAGTGGTGCAGGAGTCACGGCATGGCTTGGCGCAATTGTGTATACATTGGAGATTTATTATGACTTTTCCGGGTATTCTGATATGGCAATAGGCTTGGGGAGATGTTTTGGTTTTCACTTCAAAGAGAATTTCAGATATCCTTATGCGGCTGAGAGCATAACTGAGTTCTGGAAAAGATGGCATATATCTTTAACAGACTGGTTTCGGGATTATGTATACATTCCCTTAGGAGGAAATCGTGTCAGCGTCAAGAGACACGTATGGAATTTGTTGGTAGTTTGGACATTGACAGGAATATGGCACGGTGCTAACTGGACATTCTTGATTTGGGGATTGATTTATTTTGTGTTTCAAGTTATGGAAAAATATCTGTATGATGTGAGGAAATCCCCCCCCCGCTTTCTGAGGCGTATGTATACATTATTGATTGTTACTGTTAACTGGGTTATCTTCCGTTCGAGCAATTTGACCTGTGCGGTTCGATATTTAAAAAGCATGTTTTTTGGCTGGACAGAATTTTGGGATGGAAGATTTATTCTGTATATGAGAAATGGTGCAGTTATTTTAGTTATCGCAATGATTGGATGTTTGCCGATAAAGGAATTTGCGTTGAGAAGACTGCCGAAAGTAAAAGATAACATTCTAGTTAATGGCATGATAGAACTAGGGATTGTTGTGTCATTTATTCTGTCGGTATTGATATCGGTTAATGGGATGTATAGTCCGTTTATTTATTTTAACTTTTAACAGGAGTAATTTTGGAAATGAAGATGTTGAAACACATAGAGACAATTGTTTTTTGCGTGGCCCTGCTGTTGTTTATGAGTATGGCAGTTGGAACAATGGCGGCCGGATGTCTTGCGCGAGTATTTGGTTCCCGGCATGAGATGATTGCGTATTTCATGCAGAACGTTGCGTTCCAGGCGCACATAGCAGATGATCGTTGGATGAAAGAATATCCGCTAGAAGAAAGTCCGGCTAAAAAATATGAGCGGAAAATTTCAGAAGTAAAGAAAATAATAGATAGCTGCTGTACAACGTCTTTTCCGTGGAGTATACAGATAAATGACCTGGTTAGTAAGTATAAGAAAGAAATCATCTGCTATGATATAGAGTCAATTAGTAGTCCATATGAGGCAGCAACATATGTGCAGGAGCCATGCGCAAATGTGGTTGCATTTTCAGAGGCATTGAAAAAAGAGGGATATCCGTTTCTATATGTACAGACACCTTCGCGAGACAGTGTTGTTTATTGTCAGAATCGTAAAGCTGATATCATGCAGTTGACTAGATTAGAGAGAAGCAGAACGTTTGTGGACATGTTGGAGGAGACGGAGATTCAAGTAATGGATATTGCACAGGAGCCTGGGTTGAGTTTACAGTATGACTGCTCCGGACATTGGAGTCCGTCAGACGGACTTTTGTGTGCCTTGCGGGTTGCGGGGGAATTGAATGAAAACTATGGATTTGACTTTGAGTTAGGAGACTACGAACCGTCTGAATATACTAACTTGATGGATAGGTATCCGAAAGAAAGGAGTACTATCGAAGAAAATTGTGGTTATGCGTTTGAAGTGCCTATACCGGTAAAAGAAATGGCGTATACCGTTACTTTTGCGGAGGATGAATCCTGGAAAGGGAGTTTTCAGGATTCATTAATAAAGCAGGCAGAGAAGTGGGATCTCTCGGGGGATGCATACCATAATGTTTTTCGAATGAACAATAATTTGATTTATGAAATTCATAATGAAAGCAGTAAGACAAATAGGGGAAGAAAGATTTTGATTATTGGAGATTCCTTTAATTGGCCAGTCAGTTCTTATCTTTCAATCGGGATAGAAGATATTGTTGTGATACATAATGCATCGTTTACAGGAAGTATTATGACGTATATCCGGCAAATGCAGCCGGATGTTGTACTGATGATTTACAGTGATGTGGAATTTGATGATGTATATACGAAAGAGGCTTACTATTTACAGTGATTATAGGCGAAATCTCAGGTAGGATATATGGAGAAGAAAGAAAAGGTTTTGGTTACACGATAGATACAGAGAACAGATATTACTGACATGTATTCAGGGAAGTGGCTTGCGCCAGGAAATGGAAAGTGCTAATATATGACAATGAAAGAAGGGACGTAAACATATGCTTTTAAATTCTCACATTTTCATATTATGCTTTTTACCGCTTATACTGATAGCATATTTCCTGAGCAACAAGTTAAATATCTTAGCTGGAAAGGTGGTATTGGTTGCCGGCAGCTTGATTTTCTATGCATATGCAGATTGGCATATGCTGTTTTTCTTGTTGCCAAGTGTGTTATGCAATTATTTATTTACATACTTAATCGGCCATGCGAAATGGCGGAAAATATTTTTGGCAGTGCCGGTCATAGTGAATGTGGGGCTGCTGTTGTTTTTTAAGTATACCAATTTTGTAATCACAAATTTTAATTTGCTATGGAAAACGGAGTATGCGTTTCTACAGCTGCTTGTGCCGTTGGGTATCAGTTTTATTACATTTCAGCAGATTGCCTATCTAGTGACGGTGTATCGTGGGGAATTAGAAAGAGCGGATGTGATGGATTATCTGGTTTATATTCTATATTTTCCCAAACTGTTAATGGGGCCGTTGGCGGAACCGGTAGATTTTATTGCGCAATTGAACAATCCGGACACGAAAAAGGTGAATAGTGATCATATGGCGCAGGGCTTGAAGATGTTTAGCTTCGGTTTGTTTAAAAAAGCAATATTAGCAGATACCTTTGCAGGCGCTTTTGCATGGGGACTTGAGAATATAGGTGCACTGACTTCTATGGACTGCTTTTTGGTAATGTTAGCTTATACGTTTGAAATTTATTTTGATTTTAGCGGTTATAGTGATATGGCCATGGGGGTATCTCGGATGTTGAATATTACGCTGCCCATGAATTTTGATTCTCCATATAAAGCGGTCTCCATTCGTGATTTTTGGAAACGGTGGCATATTTCATTGACGAAATTCTTTACAAAATATCTATATATCCCGTTGGGCGGCAGTAGGAAGGGAAAAGTATTTACTTATGTGAATACGATGATTGTATTTATCGTAAGCGGCATTTGGCATGGGGCCGGATGGGCCTTTATTTTATGGGGGGGGGGTCATGGGATTCTGAGTGTATTAGACCGGATTTTTGAACATGTGGAAAACAAGATTGCAAAACCGGTCAGATGGTTTATTACTTTTCTTTTGGTGAATATATTGTGGCTTCTGTTTGGACTGAATTCGCCGGGACAATGGATACAGATGCTGAAGAACATGTTTTCTTTCCAAGACCTTACATTGAGCGATGGGTTAGCAAGAACGTTTATAATACCTGAAGCAGGGTTTATCAATTATGTCCTGTATCGGATTCACCTCAGCGTTTATGATATTGTTGGATTGTGGATGATGATATTTTTGATAGGTTCTTTTGGCATTTGTCTTCTGGCGGAGAATACTTATCGTAAGGTGCGTAAAATATCGACAGGCAATATGATATTGGCGGCAATTGTGCTTGTATGGGGTATTTTATGTTTGAGTACAAATAGTGAATTTATTTATTTAGGTTTTTAGAGGAGACAAACGATGAAATCCAAAGAGTGGCTGACAGGATATTTTTGTATTGTATTGATATTGGTTTGTGCAATAGGAGCAATGACTTATTTTATTGACCCATATTTTCACTATCATTATCCTCATACCGATAAATTTTATTATGAATTATCCAATGAGAGATATCAGAATGACGGAATCATAAAACAGTTTGATTATGATGCGGTGATTACTGGAACCTCTATGACAGAGTTGTTTAAGACATCAGAGATGGATGCTCTTTTTGGGACACAATCTATTAAAGTGCCTTATTCTGGTGCTACCTATAAGGAGATTAATGATAATTTGGAAAACGCATTACGGTATCATCCGGAATTGAAGATGGTGGTCAGGGGACTGGATATGAATCGTTTTCTTGCGAAACGTGACGAGATGAGATATGAACCGAAAGAGTATCCCATTTATCTATACAATAGGAATCCAATCGATGATGTGAAGTATCTTTTGAACAGAGACGCAATATTGAATATATGTTACATGTTGACAAAGGATAGTATGGGAATAACAGAGCCAGGCATTACATCTTTTGATGAGTATGTTTTTTGGCAGCATAATTATACTTTTGGCATTCATACAGTCTGTCCTGACGGAATTGCATCAAGTGGGCAGGAGGAAACAGGCAATCATTTGTCAAGCGAGGATAAGCTTATAATAAAGGAGAACATTGAGGCAAATGTTACTTCGCTTGCTAAGGAGTATCCAAACGTGACATTCTATTATTTTTTTACGCCCTATAGTGCGTTGTGGTGGGCGGATCTTAAAACGTCGAATGGCTGGATACGCCAAATAGAGGCAGAACAGTATGTTATAGAACTGTTGCTGGGATATGATAATATCAGATTATATTCCTTTAATAACAGAACAGATATTACAACAGATTTAAATCATTACAAAGATACGCTTCACTATGCGGCATGGATTAACAGTCTGATGCTTAAATGGATGCATGATGGGGAGTACTTGCTGACAAAAGACAACTATATGGATTATTTGGAGGAGGAGCGGGCATTTTATGCGGCATTCGATAGTGAGTCATTAAACGGGCAGGAAGACTATGAGTGTGATGATTATGCGGCGGCATTATTGAATCAGGAACTATGCGGTGTTGAACCATTGAATCTTGCTATGTTTCCGGCAGATGTATCGGATGAAGAGGTGCTGATGGACGGATGTAGAGTATTCGTACAGAATATAGATGCGTATAAATATCTGACATTTTATGCAGAGGGCACAGAAGGTGGACAGATTTTGGCAGAGATTTTTGATGAGGAAGGAGAGGTTCTGGCAGAGATTGCCGCATATGATGATTTGGGCGAGAAGCAGGAGTGGCGTCAATATCTACTGAATATCTCGCATATCGAGGGTAATGTTACGATTTGTGTTCATGGCAGTATAGTGGATGGGGAAGCTCCATCAGATGAGTTGAAAGCGTCAGATGCTACGCTACGGGATGTATATCTATATTAGGTACGATATCGTGCCTGGGACTTGTAACAATTATGGAAAGCCGATGGCTATTTGGGACGGTATGTGGTAAGATAATTATAGAATATAAAGTTTTAACAGGGATATTACCTGCCGATTTAGGGTATGGAATCAAAAAACTCGTTGTATGCGCTGTCTCGACTTTGTTGAGACAAAAGCAACGTAGAAATGGAGTAATATATGGGAATTTATGTGAATCGCGGAAACGATAGTTTTGCAGGGGCAATTAGATCAAAAATATATGTGGATAAATCTGAAATGCTGGAATATACAAATGAAATGCTGGGGACTGAACAGAGATATATCTGTAACAGCAGGCCAAGACGATTTGGAAAGTCGATGGCGGCGGGAATGCTGACGGCATACTACGGAAGAGGCTGCGATTCCAGAGAGTTATTTGAACCTTTAAAGATAGCTAAAAAGCCATCTTTTGAAAAACACCTGAACCAATATGATGTGATTCATTTGGATATGGCATATCTTCTGGTACAGAATAAGAGTGCATCAGAAACAGTGGATTATATGCAGAAATGCGTGATTGATGAACTGAAGGTCCTTTATCCGGGGATACTTACAAGTGAGGATTCAGAACTGCCGTTTGCGCTGTCCAAGGTCAATAACGCTGTCGGAGCTAAATTTGTGATTATTATTGACGAATGGGACGCCATTTTCCGTGAGGCAGCCAGCGATGAAAGTGGACAGCAGGCATACATCCGTCTGCTCAGGGGACTCTTTAAGGGAGAACAGTCAAAGGACTTTACTGTGCTTGCGTATATTACAGGTATTCTGCCAATCAAGCGGTACAATAGTGAATCCGCATTGAACAATTTTAAGGAATTTACGATGTTAAACCCCAAGCGGCTTTCGGAGTATATCGGCTTTACAGAGCAGGAAGTCAAGATTTTATGCGGCGAATATCATATGGATTTCGATGAGATGGCCAGATGGTATGACGGTTACTCCTTCCGTCGGGTACAGCATGTGTATAATCCCAATTCCGTGGTGAATGCCATATTGGACGGAGAATTTGATAATTATTGGAGTAATACGGCATCTTATGAATCGTTGCGGGAATACATCAGTATGAATTTCGAGGGCCTGCGGGATATGGTGGTGCAGATGTTTTCTGGTGCCAGATGTGTTGTGGATATCGGCACTTTTCAGAATGATATGACCAGTTTCAAGAGCCGGGATGATGTGCTGACAGCGCTGATCCATCTGGGTTATCTGGCCTATGATGTGAATACAGGGGAAGCATACGTGCCCAATGAAGAGGTGCGTACTGCTTTTGCCAGGGCAGTGAAAGATACGGATTGGGAACCGGTGATTCAGGCCCTTAAGGATTCAGACAGACTTTTGAAGGCAACTTGGGATAAAGACGCTGATCTGGTGGCGGAATGTATTGATAAGGTGCATCGAGAGAACACTTCTATTCTGCAGTACAATAATGAGAATGCGCTAAGTTGTGTGGTTACACTGGCATATTATAATGCGGTCAACGAGTATACGTTGGTACGAGAAATGCCGACAGGGAAAGGATATGCGGATTTAATATTTTTACCCAAGAAATATTCAACCAAGCCGGCGTTGGTTGTGGAACTAAAATATGGGCAGTCCGCGGCAAGCGCAATCGCACAGATTAAAGAAAGACAATACCCGGAGATACTGCGGGATTATCATGGAAATCTACTGCTTGTGGGGATTAGTTATGACAAGGAAAGTAAAAAGCATTGCTGTATGATAGAGGAGCAGGAAAAACAATCATAATCATTCTGTAGATAGATAACATAGAAAATGAAAGAATAAAGTAAAACCTATAGTTATAGTTTCCAAAACATGGAAAATAGTGTATAATAATCATAATCCAAATGACAAACGACAAAAAGAGAGGAAACATGATCGCACTTTATACACAAAGACACTGCGGATACAGATTAGAAGAAAATAATATCAGGAAATGAAGGGGTATAAGTCTGCTAGATAGGACTTATGCCCTTTTTTGATCATAAGGATGCTAAAAAAATCGGTAAAAGCAAAAACAGACCGGAGAACAAAAGATGATAGATAAAATAAAAAATATACGCAAGAAGCTTGCAAATACTTTAAAAAAGAAAATAGAACAGGGGCGCACAAACAGCCGTTGGTTCGATGTGATGGAATTGCTTGTGAGCGCCATCACCTTGTCTACTTACTGTATGATCAGTCCGATTTTGGCCGAGTATCAAGGGAAAAAGGCAGTATATTGGACCGCGGTAAGTGTCATTGTATTACTTTTGTTGATTGCTGCCTGGGAAATCATCTGTCTGGTAGGGTATGATACCTGGAAGAAGATTTTTAGTAAGTTAATAGATCTGATTCGAAAGGCGCCGGGTATTACGTTTAGATGGTTTCGGGCGTCCCGCCTTATTTATATTCTGCCGTTGGCAGTTATCCTTGGGACTGGCATAGGTATCGTTTTTTGGCAATTCCACTCCACGGACTATTACACTTCTATTGTGGAAATCTACGGAATTCCTGTCGGCATGGGGGAACCTTTGTCTTATAGAGAGCGTAAAAACTGTGCGGACTACTGGAAGATAGAGGATTACTCGCTTCGCAAGACCATGATTGTGACACATGAAGAGGCATATCATGAAGATGAAATCATGAGAGAATATTCCAGCATATACAATATGGCTTTCTTTCAGCCGGTTGATCGTATGGTTTATCAATATAAGAAAAATAAAAGAAAATTCCGGTCGCTGGACGATGAAAAGGCGTATATGACGGCAGATGAGAATCAATTTCGTGAGCCGACAAAGATTTCCTATTATAACAGTAGTGACAAACTCATCCTGCAGTTAGAGAAAGATGGAGACCGTGACCGTTTTGATATCCTGACTTATTCTCTGGATAGTGAGCCGCAGCTGCTTAACTCTACGTTGTTACGGATACCGGAGGAAGAGGAAGACAGCGCACAACAATTGGAGAAAGACGAAAAGATTTCAAGAAATGCCATAGGGGCAAGTATTATGTCGCAGGAGATAGAAGTGACTTACAATGCGGACGGCCTGCCGGAGACGCGCAGAATCAGTCCCAATATCTATAATTTATATGGGGTAAATGGAGAACGGTATCTTTACAACACGGATAAGCAGTTGACGACCTTATATTATCTGGACATTAGTGGAAATCCCATTTGCAATCAAAAAGGAATCATGATGGTCTCGTTTGAATATGGTGAGGGAAATAGACTGAAGGGTATCCGTTATTACAGTGACGCAAACGGAGAGGAGAAAATAGAAGGTTTCCAGGGAGTTTTCTGTGAGAAATATGAATATGATGCAGACGGAAATCTGTGTGCCAGAAAGCAATTAAATCAGAGTGAAAATAGATGGTATGATAAAAACGGGGTGTGTGAATACCAATATACTTATTCGAATGGACGACTGTCGCGGGAAGACTTTTTGGATTTCAGCGGAAATAAAGCTCAAAATAAGAAGGTGAAGAGCACTTCCGTAGAATTTTCCAAGGAAGAAGATACAGAAGGAAATGAAATGATTACGGTTTCACTGGATTCGGTTATCAGGCTGGCGGAGCAGGAGACTGTGGCACCCGTAGAAAAAATGGAAGGGAGTAAACAGCAGAAACCAAAACAAAATTCTATTTTGGCCATGTCAGGCAGCGTAAGTCAAGATAAGAGTGATGGGCAAAATGAGCAAGACGAAATAGCGGGTGCGGCAGATACAAAATACGCAGCATTTGCTTACGGGACTTGGGACGCACAAAAAGGAGAAAAGGCAAAAGCATCGTCAGAGAAAGCAGCAGGAGATTCCCCGGGGACAGAGGATGGGGAGACAGAAACGGAGGGGTCGAATACCTCCCAAATAGATATGCCAAAGGAAGAGGTATTGGTTCGCAATTATACGAAAGTCCGCTATAAAATTCCCAGGAACGCCAGATCAAGGAAGGTTAGTTACTATCGTGAAGATGAATCGCAGGAGGATAAACTCGTTAAAAATGAACAGGGATTTTCCATCAAGCAATTAGATTATGATTCCAAATTTCGGATTCTGGAAAAGACATATTTTGATGAACAGGGGAATCCATGTTTGACAGCGGATGGATATTCACAGGTGATTTTCCAATATGCAGATGATGATAGCGAGGAAAAGGCGCGGATAGAATACAGAGATATTAAGAGTGAGCTTGCAGTTAACAAAAGCGAATCCTGCGGATATGCGGTTGTAGAATATAAGCCCTATGGGGAGAATGATCGAAATGGCGAGACCACGATTACGTTGGAATACCATGGTCAGGACGACAGGTCTCTTCAGCTTTCCGGAAAGGGATATGCAAAAATCAGACAGACCTATAATAAAAGAGGTCTGCTGGTCAAGGAAATCTTTTATAACGAAGAGGAGGGGGAAGAGGTTCCCGCATATCGGACGGAATATATGGCGGCAGGCATCGATTATGAATATTCGGATGATGGTAATTTAATTTGTGAAATATATAAAGATGCACAGGACCAGCCGGTGAATCGTCACGACGGGGGTTTTGCAATGAAATTCCGGGAATTCGAGAATGGAAAACTTGCAAAGATTCATTATAAAGGGTATAAAGACGGTATTTTGCAGGATGTTCCCAATAAGGAATATGGAATTGGAAGTGTGCAATACTTTTATGCAAATGGGCATCAAGTGGAAGAGCGGTATTTTGATATAGATGGGAATCCGGTCTTGCGTAGTGACCAAGGTTATTCTGTACAGAAATTGGAGTACAATAACAGGGGAATGGTTGCTGCATACCTTTACTATGGGACAGATGGGGAGCTGATCTTACGAAAAGATGAAGGTTATGCAGTGATCAGATATGAGTATGACGAGCTTGGACGGGTGGTTCTGCATCATTATTACGGAGTCGATCAAGAACCAATTATCAGTACAGAGTATTGTTGCTTTGGTATGCAGTACCAATATGATCAAAGAGGTAACAGGAATAGTATCCGATATTTGGATGAAAATAAGAACCTAATGACCCGTAGCGATCTGGGATATGCCGGAATCAATAGAAAATATAATGCGGATGGCAAGCTGGTGGAGGTGCATTATTTTGACAGTGAGGAGCATCCTGTTGAGGGTAAAGAGAAAGGCTATGCCTTTTATAAGGGCGTTTATGAGGGGAAGAATCTTGTCAGAGTGGAATACAGAGATCGGTATGATAAGCTGGTAGCGAATATCGATACGGGTTATGCGATTGCGGCTTACAAGTATAATGACCAGGGCAAATGTATTTGGGAAAACTATTTTGACAAAAACGTGCAGCCTGTGATCAGCAAAAAGTATCACTGTGCTGGATTCCGCCGTGCCTACAACGAGGAAAACAATCAGGAAATAATCGGGTATCTGGGCCTGCATGGAGAGACAATCATTCGCAACGATTTGGGTTATGCACAGGTGATGAAACAGTATGACGATTATGGAAATCTGACAGGAGAGACCTATTATGATGCAGATGTTGACCTGCGGACTGCTGATGAGAAGACTGCTAATCAGCATAAGGTTTTGTGTAAAGAAGGTGGTTATGCGTCTTTTGAGGACCAGTTTGATACACAAGGCAATTGCGTAAAGAACATATATAGAGATAAAGGCGGAGAGCTGACACTGCGAAAAGATTACGGTTGTGCGGTAATCGAGAATGAATATGACGATTTCGGCAGAAATATTCGGGTTACTTATTATGGGACAGACTATGATTTAGACGCCGATGAGAATCAAAATGCGCTTGTGATTAACGCGGAATATGGGTGTGCCGGTTTTAGGTACGGGTATGATGAGAACGGAAACTTGACGGACATCAGTTATATGGATACAGACGGAAAACCTATGGTACGGAGAGATATAGGTTTTGCAAGAGAACGCAGGGAATATGACGGGCAGGGAAATCAGGTCGCCGAGAGTTACTATGATGTGGACAATAACCCCACTGCCCGAAAAGAGGAAGGCTATGCTTCTTGTAAAATGACTTATCAAAATGGCAAATGTATCGAGAAAGCATATTATGACACGGATGGAAAACCTGTATTGAGAAAAGACCAAGGTTTTGCAATAGAAAGGTGGCAGTATGATGAACTGGGACAGTGTATTTCGGATGCCTTTTATGATACAAAAGGGGACAATATTATCAATAGAAAGTACATGTGCGCCGCGTTTGTATATGAGTATGACAGCAGGGGATACCGGACGGATATCTGGTATCGGGATATAGATGGAGAGATTATGATACGGCCTGATCTTGGATATGCACATGAAAAGAGTGAGTATGATAATCGTGGGAATTTGGTAAAGCAATTCTACTATGATACCAGGGAGAGGTTGACTTTGTCGAAGGAAGGCGGAATAGCTTACTTTGTAGATCAGTTTAACGAATATGGAAATTGTCTGGGAGGAAAGAGTTATGGAAAAAATAGAGAACTGAAGGTCCGCAAAGATAGAGGATATGCCTGTAGCAAGAATATTCGTGACAAGTATGGACAATGGGTGTCAGTATCTTATTATGGAGCAGATGGGAAAACGCCTATTCTCAGTCCGAAATATCATTGTGCCGGATTCAGGTATGAATATGATGAAATGGGAGAGAAGGTAATTACAAAATATGTGGGAGAGAATGGCAATATTATAATCAGAGAGGACCTTGGCTTTGCACAGGAAAAAATAATCAAGGAATATGACAGTGGAACGAATAGCATAATAGAAAAAGGATATCTTCTTGGCTGCTCTGGAGAACCGGCTGCAAAATTGGAGGGTGGTTACACTAGCTATGAAAATATTTATGTCTGTGATAAATGGGTAGAAACCAGATATTATAAGGGGGAAACTTGGGAGAATCAGACATTGTTGAAGAGGAGTGATATAGGCTACGCTATCATTAGAAAAAAATATGATGAATTTGGGCAGTGCACTTCCGAGTCTTATTATGGTGAGGAAGAAGAACCTGTGTGTTATCTGAAAGGAGGTAATGGAACAGAAGTCTGCGCGGCATTCGTGTATGAATATGATGAAAAAGGTAATATGGTGGACATCAAATATAAAGATTCGGATGGAAGCGTTATGGTTCGTTATGATTTAGGATATGCGCAGGCATGCAGAGAGTATGACGAACAGGGCAATATAACGGAGGAACGATATTACGATGCAGACCATAAGCCGACAGCGGTTGCTTCAGGGGGATATTACTCTATAGATTATATTTACAGCAATGGTATATGTACAGAATGGAGGTATTATGATGCAGAGAAGAGATTAATGATGCGCAGTGATCAGAACTATGCAATTCAGAGACAAATTTATGATAAATATGGGCAGTGTATTTTGTTATCTTATTATGATACAGACGATGAGCCGGTAATTAACACATGGTATGGTGGTGCAGCTTTTGAATATAGGTATGATCAGCTGGGGAATGAAACAGATATCATATACCGAGATACAAAGGGAAATGTGACGGTTCGTGAGAAGCTTGGATATGCATGGGTAAAACAAAGATATGATGACTGGGGAAGGATGGAAATGGAGACATACTATGATGCGGAAGAAAATCCGGTCATCGGCGTTAATGGTTATGCGGGCATCAGATATGAATATGACGAACAGGGCAGGACAGAGAGGGAAATTTACTGTGATGTAGAACAAAATCCGATCACGGATGTAAACGGTTATGCGGGCATCAGATATGAATATGATGACCAGGGGAAGATGACCAAGCATCCATTTGATTTAAAGGGATAATGCAGGGAGCTTTTGGAATGGCGGGCAAAGCAATGGTTTCTTACTGAGTTCTCTGATTGCTTTTATGATGGGAATTGTATTGATAGGAGTCGGTGTTGTTTTTGTCTATTATTGCATAAAGAGGAAATGATGACGGAAATACTGGAGAATTTGTTAGTTGACTGCATGGCGGATAAGTAAGCGGCAATCGTGGAAGGCACCGGATAAATAACTTTCAATATATAGTAAAGTAGTGTATAATAAGGGTTACGAAAAGAACAAAGAGGAAAACGACATGGATAGAAAGAGAATTTTAGTAACCGGCGGCGCAGGATTTCTGGGTTCACACTTGTGTGACCGTCTGATTGAGCAGGGCAATGATGTCATCTGTCTGGACAACCTGTTTACGGGCAGAAAGGAAAATATCAGACATTTGATGGGTAACCATTATTTTGAGTTTATCCGGCACGATGTGACAGAGCCAATGTATGTGGAGGTAGATCAGATTTATAATCTGGCCTGTCCTGCCAGCCCGATTCATTATCAGTATGACCCGATTAAGACTGGAAAGACCAGTGTGATAGGAGCGCTTAATTCCCTTGGGCTTGCCAAGCGTGTGAAAGCGAGAGTGCTACAGGCCAGTACCAGTGAGGTATACGGGGATCCGGAGATACATCCCCAGCCGGAAACATACAGGGGCTGTGTCAATCCCATCGGTATACGTTCCTGTTATGACGAGGGCAAGAGGATGGCTGAGACTCTGTTTTTTGACTATTACAGACAGCATCATGTGGATATCAAGGTAATCCGAATCTTTAATACATACGGACCGCGTATGAGTGCCAACGACGGACGTGTGGTGTCAAATTTTATCGTGCAGGCTCTGCATAACGAGGATATTACCATATACGGTGACGGTATGCAGACTAGAAGCTTTTGTTATGTAGATGATTTGATTGACGGGATGATGCGGATGATGAACAGCAGGGACGGATTTACCGGACCGGTTAATCTGGGAAATCCCGGAGAGTTTACGATGTTGGAACTTGCAGAGACAATCATCAAGCTGACGGATTCTCGTTCCAAGATTGTATACAAGCCCTTACCACAGGATGACCCGATGCAGCGGAAACCTATTATCGATCTGGCGAAGCAGGAACTTAATTGGGAGCCGAAGGTGCATTTGGAAGAGGGGCTTTTGAAGACCATTGCATATTTTAGGAGTAAAGAATAGGAAAGAGGAGTCTATGAAGGTTTCGGACTATGTAGTGGAATACCTGATTCAGAGGGAAATAACGGATGTGTTTGGCTATCCGGGCGGTATGGTTACCCACCTGATGGATTCTTTGGGTAAAAGAGAAGACAAGATAAAGACACATATCACATATCATGAGCAGGCGGCAGCCTTTGCGGCCTGCGGTTATGCACAGGCATCGGATAAGGTGGGTGTAGCCTTTGCCACAAGCGGACCCGGGGCGACCAATCTCATTACAGGTATTGGAAATGCATATTTTGATTCCATTCCTACCGTGTTTATCACCGGGCAGGTAAATACTTACGAATCGAAAGGTGCGTCGGCAATTCGGCAGAAGGGCTTTCAGGAGACGCTTATAGTCCCTATGGTTCAAGAAATCACAAAAGCAGCATTCTATGTGCAAAATGCCGAGGAGATGGCAGGGGTGCTGGATGAAGCTTTTAGAATAGCTTTGGAGGACCGTAAAGGCCCTGTGCTCATTGATGTTCCTATGAATATATTTAGAGCAGATATAGACGTAGCAAGGGTTTTGGTAGAGGCAGACGATAACCAGGAAGTTTTTGAAGATATGGCCGCTTCTTTCAACAGGTGTTTGTCAGATACTTTAAAAGTGGCGAAACGGCCGTGTCTGGTGTTGGGGAATGGACTTAAGATTGACCATCAGGTCAATAATATCAGAGGGATTTTAAGGAGCTGTCCTCTGCCTGTGGTTTCCAGTATGCTGGCGGTGGATGTTATTCCGGAAGGGCATGGTTTGGAAGGAACCTATTATGGTTTTATAGGGGCATACGGGAATCGTACGGCAAATTTTGTGGTTGCCAAATCAGACCTGTTGATTTGTCTGGGTACGAGACTGGATGTCCGCCAGGTAGGGGGTAAACGGGAACAGTTTGCTCCTGATGCAAAAATCATCAGAATCGATGTGGATGAGGCAGAGCTTTCTCATAAAATCAGAGAAGACGAGTGTTCATTCCGCCTGCCGCTTAAGCTGGCAATTCCTATTCTCAGAAGGACATTGGCGGATTGCGAAGCCTATGATGCGTGGCTTGCAGTGTGCAAGAAAATCAAAAAACAGATTAAATATACGGACGAAAAGGAACCGAACAGATTTATCAATGAGATCAGCCGCCATACGCCGGACGGATACAGCATCGTTGCAGATGTGGGACAGCATATGATATGGGTAGCTCAGTCTTTTAGGATGAAACCTGATCAACGGGTTTATTTCTCAGGTGGAATGGGTTCTATGGGATATGCGCTTCCGGCGGCGATTGGTATTTATTATGCCACAAGAAAGCCGGTGGTATGTTTTGTAGGGGATGGCGGCCTGCAGATGAATATACAGGAGCTGCAGTTCTTGGCACGGGAGAGAATCCCTGTAAAAATCATTATTTTGAATAATGATGCGCTGGGAATGATTCGACATTTTCAGGAGATGTACTTTGAGGAAAAGTATTATTATACGGTCAAAGACCGGGGGTACACGACGCCGGATTTTATCAAGGTTGCGGCGGCATATGGAATTGCCGGAAAGCGTCTGCATGACATAGATGAGATTAAGTCAATGGAATTGGTGGGAAGACAGCCGGAGGTGTTTGAGGTAGTATTGAAAGGTGATACTTATGTTTTTCCCAAGCTGGAGTTTGGAAAGCCCAACCAAGATCAGGAACCGTTGTTGGACAGGGCATTATATAATTATCTTATGGAGCTGTAAACGGAATGAAGAAGACAATCAGTATCGTAATCCCGACCTATAATGAAGAAGACAATGTGCATCCTATGGCGGAGGCCGTGGTGAAGATGTTTCAGGAGGACTTGCCGAATTATCAATATGAAATCCTGTTTATTGATAATGATTCCAAAGATCGGACCCGTCAGAGATTAAAGGAAATCTGCGATAAAGATGCTAATATTACGGCAATTCTCAATGCGAAGAATTTTGGGCCTTTTAATTCACCTTATTATGGTCTGTTGCAGTCAACGGGAGACGCGGTGGTTCTGTTGTGTGCCGACTTTCAGGATCCTGTGGAAATGATTCCAAAGTTTGTGCAGGAGTGGGAGAACGGTTATAAGATTGTTATCGGAAAGAAAGTGACTAGTCAGGAAAATAAGCTTATGTATTTTCTGAGGTCTATGTACTACCGTATGATCAGAAAAATGTCGGAAGTGGACCAGATTGAACACTTTACGGGTTTTGGATTGTATGACCATACGTTTATTGAAGTATTGCGGGAGTTGAATGACCCCACGCCGTTTTTACGGGGCATTGTAGCCGAACTGGGATGGAAGAGAAAAGAACTTCCGTATGAGCAGCAAAAGAGACGGGCAGGAAAATCCACATACAGTTTTTACAAATATTATGATGCAGCTATGCTGAGTTTTACTTCTTATACAAAGATTGGTCTTCGGATGGCAACCTTTTTTGGGTTTGTAGTGGCAGGAATCAGTGCCGTCATTTCTCTTTTTTATTTCATTATCAAGCTGATACATTGGAATGAATATAGTATGGGTATGGCTTCCATTGCTGTCGGCTTATTTTTTCTGGGTGCTGTGCAGTTGATTTTCATTGGATTTATTGGAGAATATATTCTCAGTATCAATCAAAGGATTATGAACCGGCCGCTTGTGATTGAGGAAGGGCGATACCATTCAGAAGAAGGGTCAGCGAATGAAGATGTGGAGCAGGATTAGGGAGTTTGTTACATTTGGAATCGTGGGAGGGATTAACACAGTTCTCAATCTGGTAATTTACTGGGTATGCATGTGGTTTGGCATTCATTATCTGTTGGCCAATGCAGCGGGATTTATCATTACCGTAGCAATTTCTTATGTGCTCAATAATATATTTACCTTTCGGACATCGGAAGGAGGAAATCCAGGAAAGCCGGAGTGGTCTTTTAGAACACTGCTTAAGGTATATGTTTCTTATTTTGCCACGGGCATGGTGCTAAACAGCATCTTGCTCTGGTTTTGGAATGATTTGATAGGATTAAACAAGAATTTGGCACCGGTTTTGAATCTTTTTGTGACGGTGCCGCTTAATTTTTTGTTGAACAAATTATGGGCTTATAGACAGACACAAAAAGGGAATTAGGGAGGTTGGGATGCAGAGATTTTTGAAAGGAACAGTCATTCATAAGGAAGGATTTTCTAATATCATCACGGCAGTACTCGTGGTTGCGGCATTCCTGTTAATCATTCCAACACTGCTTGGAACGCTTTATATAGTGCCGATACAGGACGACCTTTATCATGCCATGGCGGCAAGGCAGTACATGGAAGAAGGACACGGCCTGCTTTCCATGGCGTTTACCAAGACCATAGAGAATTATCGTGTAGCGAAGCCGTTTTATACGTCCATCTTCTTAATGTGGTTTTTATCGGGACTGCTGGACTGCAGTACATGGGGGATTCGAATCTTTGCATTGACGAATGCGGCGGTTTTCTACTTCGCGATATATGTGTTGCTGTACCAGATTATTGTGAAGGTGATGAAGTGGAAGAAAAATCATGTACTGCCAGTTTATGTGCTACTGATTGCATGTCTGCAGTGTCTGATTCAATATGTCAACCATGAAGATATCTATTGGTTCTGCGCTTCGGTCGGATATTTGACGGAATTGTCCTTTATGCTGTTTGGCGCCGCACTTTTTATTTCCGCCATAGGCAAGGAAAGTAAAAAGAGATTGGCGGCGGCCTCTGTCCTGGGATTTTTGGCAGCAGGCGGCGCCCTGAATGTAACAGCCTTTTGCTGTTCCTTGTACCTTCTAATTGCTCTGCAAGCGTGTGGGGGGGGGGCAAAAGGAAACGAGGATATGCGATTGCAGGTATGTTCGTTACGTTGTCAGGCGCATTGTTAAACGCAGCGGCTCCGGCAAACTTCGCAAGGCGCGGTACGCCGGTTACTGTGCAGGCAGTTTGGGATGCAGTATGCTTTTCGGTTCAGTGGGTGTATGATAGGATTCTTCAGTTGAGTCACCGGGAGTATATGTTCCTGCCGGTATTACTGGTGTTGGCGTGGCTGCCGTTTCGTGCGGAGAGGGAAGAAAAGGAGTTTTCTTTTCCGTTACCGGGGGTGGTTACCATTGGATTGTTAGGCATGAGCGCCGTCGTTGTCTTCCCGGCCGTACTTGGCTATGGCGGTGATACATATAACGTTTTGGAGCGTGGGCATTTTATTTCAGATCTTGCCATGTATTTATTTGTGTTTTTCATTGTGCTTTATTGGAAGGGCTGGTTTAACAGGCGGTTTTTAGGAAAAAGATTTGGAGAAAAACTACAGGAGCATCAAAGGGCTATAACCGTGGTTGTGCTGCTGGTTTTTATTGTAGGTATTATGAGAAGTGATGTTGAAAATTACCCTGCTGTCATACAGTTTAGGGATTGGGCAGGGGGAGAATATAGAAGATATGCGGATGCATGCAGTGATGTTTACAGGCAGATTGCCGAGTCAGAGGAAGAGATTGTAACGATTACCGTACCGCAGGAGAGCCTGATAGATCAGACTTGCCTGGCGTCCCCTATGTTTACCACAGGAGATTATGATTATCAGGAGCAGCACGGAAACAGAGCTATCGCGGAGTATTATGGTAAAAAGGCGGTTTATATATATGTCACGGTTCCGGTGGAAGATGGAGAGGATGGAGAACGGGTTATCGAGAAAGAATTGAAAGTGTATTAGCACAATTAGGAACGTTGGCGGTAAATATATGGAAATATATTTGGCAGAGTTTGACAGCCCGGGGAGTCGTAATTTATAATAATTTTAGAGGATGCAGTGATTATTTGCTTACATAAAAATGTGCAAAAAGAGGATAGAATATGCCGATAATCAATTTATTAGACTGTACTTTGCGTGACGGCGGGTATTTAAATGATTGGGAATTTGGACATGATAATATTGTAAATATTTTTGAGCGGCTTGTGAGCGCCAATGTAGATATTATAGAGATAGGTTTCTTAAATGAATCAAGAGAGTATGATGTAAACCGCACGATTTTCCCGGATGCGGAATCTGTTAATCGTACATACGCGGGACTCACGAAGCAAGAATCCATGATTGTGGGGATGATTGATTATGGCACCTGTGGCATAGAAAAAGTGATTCCGGCATCGGACAGCGTCATGGATGGCATTCGCGTAATTTTTAAGAAAGAAAAGAAAGAAAAGGCTATCGCTTTTTGTAAACAGATTAAAGAATTGGGATATAAAGTTTTTGCACAGGCAGTCTCCATTACAAGTTATGATGATGCAGAGTTGATGGAATTGATTCGTCTTGTGAATGATCTGGAACCTTATGCATTTTCGCTAGTGGATACTTATGGGCTGCTTCATAAGAATCAGTTGATGCATTATTTTGATTTTGTCAATGAACATATGAAGACTTCAATCGGTCTTGGATACCATTCTCATAATAATTTTCAACTCGCTTATGCAAACTGTATAGAGGTAATGGAACTGCCACTACTAGAGAGGGATATTGTGATTGATGGGACACTATACGGAATGGGGAAGAGCGCCGGCAACGCACCGTTAGAATTGCTAGCTTCCTATTTGAATGATAATTTAGGGAAACATTATCATTGCAGTCAGCTTTTAGAGGCAATAGACGTTACTATGCTCGATTTGTATAAGCAGATTCCATGGGGATATTCTTTTAAGTTTTTTCTTTCGGCATCCAAAGACTGTCATCCAAACTATGTAACATATTTGATGGATAAGAAGAAGTTGTCAATGAAGTCGATTAATGAGATTTTGGACAAGCTGGAATGGTCGAAAAGACTTTCCTATGATCAGGAATATGTGGAAAAACTTTATGTGGAGTATCAAAAAGAAGAATGTGATGACACCAAAGATAAAGAGAAATTAAGGGAGTGGCTGTGTGGCAGGGAGGTTTTAGTGTTTGGACCTGGGAACCATATTGTCGAACAGAGCGGTAAGATTGAAACATATCTTGCAAAGATGGGTTCCGATCAAATTGCCAAAATCGGGATTAATTTTGTGCCGGCGCAGTTTCCTATTGATGCAGTATTTATCAGTAATGCCAAGCGATACGTTTCTTTATCAACGAAACTGAGTCAGAGTAAGGAAAAGTTACTTACTTTGGCGACTTCAAATGTTACCAGGTCTGCGGGAACATTTGACTGTGTATTTAATTATAGTGCGCTCCTTGATGAACAGGCGTTGATCGTGGACAATCCGATGATAATGCTGTTAAAGCTTTTAAAAGAGGCAGGTGTGGCAGGCGTTTCACTGGCGGGGTTTGACGGCTATGTGAAGGCGGCGGCGTCCAACTACGTGAATCCCAATATGGATTATTCCTTTAGTAAGGAGAAGGCGGCAGAAATCAATCAGGATGTGAGGGAGAGCCTTAAGAGATTAGGAGGGCTTGGATTCGAGATGAAATATATTACGGATACGCTGTATTGTCAGGGTGAAGATTGAAAATAATAAGTTTCATTCGTGAGACTTGTGCCTGTGCAGAGATGCGGTAAAACATGGAAATCGGCTTCTAAGGCATGGAGATATGAGAGAAAGGCTGTAAAACAGGAGAAACGCGTATGAAAATGAAAGTGTCTCAATATATAGCGCAATTTTTAGTGGAGCACGGGATAAAAGATGTATTTATGGTCACAGGCGGCGGCGCAATGCATCTAAATGATGCGTTAGGACATCATGAATCCCTGCGCTGTACGTATAATCATCATGAGCAGGCATGTGCGATCGCGGCTGAGGCATATACCAGAATGACAGGGAATCTGGCGGCGGTGTGTGTTACCAGCGGTCCGGGAGGAACCAATGCTATTACGGGCGTGATGGGAGGATGGGTAGATTCGATTCCTATGTTTGTTATTTCGGGACAGGTGAAGCGGGAAGTAACGATTTGGTCCTGTCCGGAGATTGGCCTGCGACAGTTGGGGGATCAGGAGTTTGATATTATTCATTCCGTATCCAATATGACGAAGTATGCAGTCATGCTGACGAACCCGGATGAGACGGCATATCATTTGGAAAAGGCATTGTATCTTGCGCTGAGCGGCAGAGGCGGTCCGGTGTGGCTTGACATTCCGCTGGATGTGCAGAGCGCGGTGATTGATACGGAAACACTGAAGCATTTTGACCCAAAACAGGAAAAACCATGGCAGATTCCGCATGTGTCTTCCGGTACGGTAAAGGCTGTCATTTCTAAAATACGCAACGCAAAGGCACCGCTATTGCTAGTGGGAGCAGGTATCCGTCTGAGCGGTGCGGAAGAAGGATTATTAAAGCTTTTGGATAAATTACAGATTCCGGTCGTGACAGCATGGAATTCAAATGATACTGTTGCGTATGATAACCCGTGGTTCGCAGGACTTCCAGGTACATTAGGGACAAGACCGGGGAATTTTGCAGTACAAAATTGTGATTTACTCTTAGTGCTGGGATGTCGATTGAATCTTAGGATGATTGGATATAATCATTTTGAGTTTGCTCAAAATGCGTATAAGATAATGGTTGATATTGATCCGAGAGAGCTGATTAAGCCTACCTTAAAACCGGATTTAGCAATTCATGCAGATGTAAGGAAGATGATTGATGAAATGCTTAAGCAGGATTATGAACCGTCTCAGCAGCATAAAGCGTGGACGGCCTGGTGCCGGGATATGGTAGAAAGATATCCGGCAGTTTTGCAATCCTATCATAGGGCGGATGGTGGGAAGATTAATCCTTATGTTTTTATCGACACTCTTTTTGAACAATTAGAGGAAGATGACCGGATTATCTGCGGAAATGGCAGTGCGTGCGTAATCTCATTTCAGGCAGGCAGGATAAAACAGGGGCAGAGAATGTTTACCAACTCGGGTTGTGCAGCGATGGGATATGGGCTGCCGGCGGCAGTGGGTGTGGCTGTTGCGGATAATAGCCGCCGAACCATATGTATAGATGGCGACGGCAGTATCATGATGAATATTCAGGAATTAGCCACAGTCGCATATCATCAGCTTGCTATTAAGATATTTATTATCAATAATCATGGGTATCATTCTATAAGACAGACGCAGACGAACCTTTTTAAACAGCCGTATATTGGGATTGATTCTGAGAGCGGATTAGGATTCCCGGATTTTGGGAAACTGGCGCAGGCTTTTGGTCTATCCTATTATACGTTTGATTGTGAAGAAAACAGTGTAGATATCATTGAGAAGGTTTTATATTGTAAAGGTCCTTGCATTTGTGAGGTGCTTGTGGATTCGACGCAGAATTTTGCGCCTAAATCTTCGGCAAAAGTGTTGCCAGACGGGGAAATCGTGTCTGCATCCCTGGATGATATGGCACCTTTTTTAGAACGTGCAGAATTTGAAGCAATCAAGTATGAACACAGATAGAAATATTAATAGATATATCTATTGATATATCAGATGAGAGGATAGAATATGAGAACAGTATTTATTACAGGGGGTTCAAGAGGGATTGGTAAGGCTATTGCAGAGAAATTTGAGGAAGAGGGTTATCATGTTGTTGCACCCACAAGGCAGGAACTTGATTTGACAAGCAGTGAATCTATTTCGAAATATATAGAAATGCATCAGTCGGACTATTATGATGTAATCGTCAACAACGCAGGATGTAATGATATTCATGAGGTGGATTGTATTACAGATGCAGAGATAGAGAATATGATGTCTGTGAATTTGATTGCCCCCATTAAACTGCTCAGAGGGCTGACCGGTAATATGAAGAAGGCTGGTTATGGCCGTATTGTTAATATTGGCTCCATATGGGCTGTCGTTTCTAAAGCGGGAAGATGTGTATACAGCGCGACGAAGAACGGGATACATGGGGTAACGAACACGCTTGCAGTGGAATTGGCACCATATAATATTCTTGTCAACACAGTGTGTCCTGGTTTTACCTTGACAGAGTTAACACGTAAAAATAATACGCCATCGGAGATAGAAGAGATTTCCCGAAGTATACCGATGGGGAGAATGGCGCAGCCAAAGGAAATTGCAGAAGTGGTCTACTTCTTATGCAGTGAGAAAAATACATATCTGACGGGGCAGAAAATAACGGTGGATGGAGGCTTTGCAGAACAATGATTATCCAATCAAGCACGAAAAAGTACAGCGTAAATATTTCGGAAAACTTTGAAGCTGTTAAATCGCTGCCAATCGACGAGAAAACTTTTGTAGTGATTGATCAGAAGTTGTATGAGTTATATCGAAACGAATTGTTTATGGATATACCGCCGGAAAGAATGTATATTTTGGAAGCGATGGAAGAAAATAAGCAGATTGATACAGCGCTTGCCATCTGTGAGATTATGACGGGCATCTCTGCGAAAAGAAACGCAAAATTAGTCTCCTTTGGCGGCGGCATTGTCCAGGACGTTACAGGTTTTGTTGCAAATATTTTGTATAGAGGTATCTCTTGGACCTTTTTCCCGACTACTTTGCTGGCAGCTTGTGACAGTTGTATCGGCGGGAAAACTTCTCTAAATTACAAGAAATATAAAAATCTTTTGGGGACGTTTTATCCGCCTGACGAGATTTATATTTGTACGCCTTTCTTTCAGACTCTGTCTGAGAGAGACTTTTTGAGCGGGTTAGGTGAAGTGGTAAAATTCAATGTTATGTTTGGAGAATCCGGCATTCAGAAAATGGAGGATAACATTGAAGCGTTATTGGAAAGAAAGGAAGATAAACTGAGGGAATTTGTAGAAAGCTCCCTGCTGTTTAAGAAGACATTTATTGAAGAAGATGAATTTGATAAAGGGATTAGAATACATTTAAATTTTGCCCATACCTTTGGACATGCATTTGAAACCATAAGCGGTTATTTGATTCCGCATGGTACAGCGGTTGCTATGGGGACGATTGTAGCAAACAGAATCTCACTGGAAAGAGGATGGCTGACGAAAGACCGGGTAACCAGAGTGGAGGGTGTATTGCAAAAGATTATTCCTATTGATGCAAAGACAGTTAACGTCAACATGGATGATGTGATAGCGGCGATACATAAGGACAAGAAGCAGATCGGGAAAGAATTGACGGCAGTATTGATGAAAGATAATATGCAGCTGGAAGTCGTTCACGATGTAAAACGGGAAGAGATAGAAAGGTCCGTTCGTTATTTGTTTGAACAAATATAAACGGTACGTTGTTCTTCGATTTAGGTAGTTTCTATATTATAGGGATATGAGGTATCCAATATGAAGGTAGTTATCTTAGCAGGCGGACAGAGAAGTACGATCAGCAATGAACAGGAAGGCATTCCCAAACCCATGGCGGAGATTGGCGGGAAGCCGATTTTGTGGCATATTATGAGATATTTTTCTTCCTATGGGTTGAATGATTTTATTATCTGTGGGGGATATAAAGTCAATTCCATCAAGGAATACTTCATGGATTATTATATTTATCAGTCCGATATTACCGTAGATCTTAAGACGAATACCGTGGAGATTCATAAGAACCGCACGGAGGATTGGAGAGTTACAGTAGTAGATACAGGGTTGTATTCGGCTACCGGCCAGCGTGTGGCCCGCATACAAGACTATATTGAGGAAGATGCATTTATTGTGGCGTACGGCGATTGTCTGTGTGATATTGATGTCAAAGATATGATAGCCTATCATGGCAGGCAGGGCAAAACCGCCACGATGGCAGTTGCAAGGCCCACAGGGCGCAGCGAGGCACTGGCTATTGATGATACCGGAAAAATCAGAAAAGTGCAGGATGATGCGTGGGAAAACGAGGCATGGGCGAATGCCTGCCTGTATGTTCTGAATAGGAAAGTGTTCAATATCTTGCAGGGAAATTATAATCTGGAGGCGCTCCTTACCAATCATTTGGCAGAAAAGGGTGAACTGATTACTTATAAACATGAGGGATTTTGGACACCGGTGGAGACGTACCGGGATATTGTGGCCATGGAAAATCTCTGGAACGCAGGCAGCGCGCCTTGGGGTGAAAGAAATATAACTGGATAAATGGAAGGATAAATCATGAAAGTTGTTATTTTAGCGGGCGGAAAGGGCAGCCGTATCAGTGAGGAATCTGTATGGAAGCCTAAGCCCATGATTGAGGTGGGAGATAAGCCAATCTTGTGGCATATCATGAAAGGATATTCTGAGTACGGCTTTCATGATTTTATTATATGCTGCGGCTATAAAGGTCATATGATCAAAGAGTATTTTGTACACTACTATATGTACCAGGCGGATACTACCTTTCATCTGCGTGACAGACGCCGGGCGTATTGCCAATCAACGGCGGAACCTTGGCGGATTACCTTGGCGAATACGGGCTTGGAGACATTGACAGCCGGCAGAATCCTCAAAATCAAAGATTATATTGGCCAGGATGAGACCTTTATGCTGACTTATGGGGACGGCGTGGCAGACATAGACATTCCGGCACTCCTTGCTTTTCATAAATCCCATGGCAAAATAGCAACGATTACCACCACACAGCCGGCCGGGCGGTTTGGGGCGATCAAGATAGACGAGGACGGATCTATTGTAAGTTTTACGGAGAAAGCAAGGCGGGATCAATCCTGGGTGAACATCGGATTTATGGTGTTAAACAGAAAAGTGTTTGACTATCTGGGAGACGGAACCGAGATGTTAGAGAGAACACCCTTTGAACGGTTGGCCGCAGACCATCAGATGGCAGCGTATAAACATCCAGGCTTTTGGTCACCCATGGATACGGTGCATGACAGGGCCTATCTGGAAGAACTGTGGGGCAGCGGGAAAGCGCCGTGGAAGACGTGGGATGTGTAAGGAAAGAACCGGGAGGCTGAAGCAGGGATACATTACGTTTTTGTATGTTCTGACGGGCGAAGGACATAATAAAGGATACTATAGCCGGCACATGAGGAATATATACTTTAATAAATAAAGTGTTTTCGGAATGTAAATTCATTGGCGGATAGGCGCATTGTAAAAGGAAGCAATATGGACAGAATTAGAATGTATTATAGCAATCTGGATACAAAACCGAGAATCTTGATCAGTCATTTTTCACGTTATCTGGGGCTGTACGTGGAGGATGTTGCCGGGAATACCAAGGAAAGTGATGTAGAATCTTTGGCGGATGTATATATTGTCAGCGATGCTTATGTGGAGCAGACAACGCCGACTCTGGATATTAAGAATGATGACAAGACGATTATAATCTATATGGACGGCTGGGATTCCGAAATGCAGGAGAAGATACATTATATACGATATGACGGACTCAGCGATCAAAAATTTCTGGAACAGTTTTGGGTGTGCATCTTTGAGATTCTTTTTGCGCGCCGGGATATTTCCAGAAGGCTGTTAGGAAGCGCATACTTTGTGAAAGAGACAATACCTCAATTTATCAAGTTGTATGTGGATAACAATATACTGCAGATGTCGGTATTTGCCCGCTGTTCGCCGGCACACAGAGATTTGTTTAAATTGGCTTATCTCAGATATGCCGTTTTTATTGAAAAGATAAGGGAATTGAACAGAAAATCTCTTGAGGACGATTTGATTAAGTATATGAGGCTTTTGGCGCACTATGAGATAGACATGATTTGTAAAGTAAATTCCTACAAAACTTATAAGCCGCCTATGTTAGTCCAGGAAGAATGTGAAGCCCTGTTGAGGAAATATGGCGACAACGAAGAGCTGCACATTATTCAGGCGGACATCAGTCTGCATTTGAACGGTGTCTGGAATAAAGCAGGGAATGAGTTTTTAGATATCCGTTTAAAAGAGTGTGCGTATGCATATCTGCGCCGGGGAAATATCCAGCGCAATTATGTGAGAGACCGTGAAGCGGCTTTATATGAATATGAGAGGGCTGTAGAGAAGAAAGAAGACTATTTTATTGCCTGGTTTCAGATGGGGAAATGCGCAAAAGAGCAGACGGACTATAAAAGGGCGGTTCAGGCATACGGCAGGGTAGTGGAACTCTTGAAAGGAAGACATTATAGGCATATGTTATCGCCTTTGGAAATAGGATATCTATTCAAGGCAGTGTTAGAAATTGCCCAAATTTATGCATGGGAATTTAAGGATTTGGAGGAGGCGGAGAGGTGCTTTAAACTGTCAAAGATCATCCGGAAAGAGAGCGCTTCCGATAAATATTTCAAAGTTTTGTGGGATGATAAGATTGCGCTAAAAAGATTCTTTCCGCTGATAGCGAAAAAGTTGGATGAAGAGTTAGACGAGTATTTAGAACAGCAGTCAAGATCGGAGGAAAAGGTATATTATGGGTACAGAGGGAGTCAGAATTAAGATACGCCAGAGCAATCGAATAGTGAACGAGTCTTTAGAGACGATTGACGACTTGTTTTTTGCGAAACAATATCAACAGGCGGATAGGACATTGGCCAAAATTATACGTGACAGCAGCGTATATAAGGAAGGGTTATGTCTGGACGTACTTGCATTTCTAGGAGGAAGGGGCCGTGGCAAGACTTCTGCCATGTGCTCCTATTTTTCGTATCTAAACAAACTACAAAAAGAGAATACATGGAGTGAGGTAAGCCGGATAGCAGAAAAGGAGAAAATCCGTTTTCTGGGACTTCCTTATATAGACGCGGCAATGCTGGCTGAGGCGGAATATATTATTGATGTGATTTTAGCGGAGATGTGGGATGAGTTTGAGAAATATGTGCGAGAATCCAACAGGTCACATGAGGCCGATTTTGAAAGACTGGCGAGGGAAATCAAACAGAAATTTATTGAGGTGCGTAAGGCATATCTTCTTTTAAAGGAGCGGGAAGAAGGGAAAAAAGTGCCTGTAGAAAAGGAAGTTCCCGTGCCGAGCGCTTTACACGAGTTGGCTTCGGGAATTAATCTCCAGCAGAAACTGCAGAGTCTGATAGATGATTACCTGTCTATTTTTCAATATGAAAGGGGAAATGACTGCTATCTGGTCATAGCCATTGACGATGTGGATATGAGTGGAAAGAAAGCGCATTATATCCTGGAACAGATCAGAAGGTTTCTTTGTATGAAGAAGGTCGTTGTACTGGTCACAGCAGACATAGACAGGCTGCAAATTGCCTGTGAGTCCAGGTATAAAGATATCTATGCTGACGACAATGACCGCAGAAAATTCATCAACGAGTATTTGGAGAAAGTACTGCCCTATAATATGCGGATTTATATGCCGGAAATCAGAGAAAGGCATGACAGTATCGTGGTAGAGACTGCGGCCAAGGCGGAATTGGAACTGCAGTCAGACGACGAAAAGAATATGATCTTAGAGTGTATGGCGAAAAACTGCCAAATTTATTTTGATGGTGACAGAAGGAAAAGGCATTTCTTGCAGAACCAGTCCATGCGCAGTATGGTGAATTATTTTGAGCAGATGATCAGGATGAAAGATAACTGCCTTGCGTGGCTAAAGGCCGATTTAAAAGAGAGGATTGTAGAGAGAATTATTGACACGGAACAAAAGAGTTTTATGAATGAGCTGTTGGCCAAGGACTATGAGGACGTGAATAACAGCATTATTACATATGTGTGGACACATAACAGACAGGAGTTCGGAGTTAATCTGGATATCTATGAGAATAGTATGGGGCAGGCATTGTACATGTGCAGGGTATATGAGGACCTTGATGCCAGGAATGCAGAGTTTGTAAATGCCATTATCCTGCTGTATTCCATTATGATGCAGCAGGTGGATGGTGAGCTGAAGAAGAGTATCATAGGAGGAAGCTTGTGGGGAGAAACAGAGTATGAATTGATTTCTACGGAAGCAGCCGGCTCTCCCTTTTGTATGTCCTTTGATCTTGTGGGGTCATTGGAGTTATCAATTGTGACTACTTCTGAAAGAGAAATGCGGGAAAAAGGTTTTCAGGAAATGTTGAACAGCATTGTGGAAGATAATAGGGACGCGATTGTTGCGTGGCTATGCAGTCTGCTCTTTGTCAGCATTGGGGAGGAAGAGGGTGTAGAGTATGCCTTAAATGAAGAGCAAAGCGAATCCTTTCCGGTTCTGGGTCCCCATGATTTTGGGGAGGATGAGGAGGATTTGGAAGCTTTTTATGGTTATGAGGAGCATGATGTTGAGGCGGATGACTATGGAGTGGACAATCAAAGTGATTTAGATGATGACGATGTCTTATATGATTGGACAATTACGCTTTATCCAAGAATCAATGCCAAGAAAACCTATCTGTCAAATGCGTTTGGCAATTATCAAGAACGATATAAGGAACTTGTGAAAATGCTTCTTGGTGCTTTAAAGGAACTTGCCTTCTGGGTTGACAGTATGACAATAGAGCAGAATGCGGAACAGGAGGCAGCTAAGAAATCCTCCAGGCGCAGAAGAGGCAGGAAGAGCGAGGAAGATTGCATCAATAAGCTCAAAAAAAGTCTGTTAGATGATATCAAAGAGATTATCAGCGAAAAGCAGCCGGAAAATGATCTGAAAAATCAGGTTGAAATTCTCTATAACATAGGAAAGGTATTAGCGCAGCAGGGGAAAACAGATGAATCCAGCACAAGAGAAGCGTATAGAAAGTTAGTTTCCAGCTATAAAACAATTGAAAAAGAACTTGGCAGGCGGGATAGGTATTTTAATGACAAGGTGAAATTGAAGTCAGAAACCAAATTTGCAAAAGAGTTTCGAAACAGTCCGCAGGCAAAGGTGTTATTACAGGGAACCAGCCTGACCAAAGCACAAAGGAATTTATTTGAAAGAAAATTAGGCGCTTTATTGATTGAGTTCCGGAATAAACTGACTGTTTTTCAAAAACCTTTCAACGCATAAGATACGAAGGTCTCAGAGGTAGGCACGGTGGATAACATACGAAACGTTTTAAAAATACTATTCAGATATACATCGCCCGCAGAGGTACTTGACAGCAAGAATGACTATCCTTATGTGGATAAGAATAGTTTCCTCACATTGGGCGCCGCCTATATGCCGCAGTATTCCAGCAATGAAATAGAAAATATGTATCATTTCCTGTGCTCCGAATTTGAGTGGCATAATAATAAGATGCGGAGTAAGGTGATTATCAGCGACAGGAAGAGAGTGAATGCTTTTGATGCGATTTTGCTGTTCGTGGATAATGTTTTGGTGGAGGAAAACGGCAGGCCGTTGTGTTGCTATGCCCATCTGCTCCGTTGGCGGGAGATGACGGTTGAGCTGGATGAAGATTTGTTCGTGACTGCCTATTTTGCCCAGAAGGACATCCTTGCTCCAGCCAGACACAGGAAATTTTTCTGGGCGCCGGTTATCGGCCACAACAATAAGTCTTTAAACCGCCTCATGGAACAGGGCGTTGCGGAAAATCATTTTCATCTCAAAGGGTCGGCACCCTTATTTCATCTTTCCTGGTGCAGTATGATGATGGATGTCTGCAGTGTCAGTTTTAAAGAAACCTTTACCTCTTATGACGATAACAGACTGCATATGAATGTCATGTACAGAGCAAAATATGCGGATACCTCCTTTTATATTTCCTATCTGCAGGCGGCGCTGATTCGGCTGTATCTCTTTGCTTGTCTGATGCAGGAGCCCTTTCTGATGCAGGAAGAGTATATAGAATATGGAAAGATCGCGCAATATCTACGACAGGATGCAGAGAAGGAAGAGCCGAAACGGCCGGAGGAAAAGGTACGGCTGACGGACTATCGGGACTGCTTTCAGGATGGCAAAGAGTATGACCGGCTCATATGGGGACTGCTTCGCCGGGAACTGGAGAAACTGCTTGGTGACGAGCAGGAGCTCTTATTTTATTTGAGAGATATACAGAATAAGATAGAGTATATGCAGGAAAAATATGCGCCGGGACAGTTGGATTATACCATATGCCGCCGCTGCTTGTCTCAAAATCCGGAACGGAGACTAAACGAGGTAATCAGCGGTGAGAGATGGTTCTTATATGAAATTTTTAAGAAGATTTACGGAGAGGAACCGGCATTTAAGCCCAATAGCAGATTGTTTTACGCATATTTGTTAATCAAAGAAAATATACGCGCCGAGATGATTCAGGTAAATCACAATGTGGGATTCCATAATTTCTTACAATATCAGGACAGAAAGGAATACTTTATAGACGGTACGCCTTTTGAAGCGGTATATTTACGGATGGCAGTCCGAGATACCATATTAAATCAACATATTCATAAGTTGGAAGCCAGAATCACACCAAAGGACACGGCGGCGGATTTGGCAAAGGCTGTCAGAAAAAATGATAATACGATTCTGGCGTTGGAGACAGGAGAAGAAAGAAAAGAACTAAAGCGTAAATTTTTCTATGTCTGTCACTTCATCAAGGGAGTGGATAAGAGAATGGAAGAGTTGGAAGCACAGGAAAATCAGCAAAATTTCGAGCCCTATTGTAGACATGACGAATTGCGCCGGAAAGTGAGACAGCAGGCCCATGCAATACTGGAATTTAGGAGCCAGTATGAGGCGCTGGGGAGACGGATTCGAGGGATTGATGCCAGTTCCGAGGAAATCGTGTGTCGTCCGGAGGTGTTTGCGCAGGCTTTCCGCTTCCTGCGAAACCGGGCGGTCAGTCATGAAGATTATATCACGGGTGTGGTGCGTCAAATGCCGGATTTATGCGTTACCTATCATGTAGGGGAAGACTTTTTGGACTTACTTGATGGGCTGCGGGCAATTGATGAGGCGGTATCTTTCCTGAATATGAGATGCGGTGATCGTTTGGGACATGCCTTGGCGCTGGGCGTTGATGTGGAGGAGTGGTATGCGTCTAAATCCGGGCGTATTCTCATTACCCAGATGGATTATCTGGATAATTTGGTATGGCTTTATTCGATCATACGGAAATACCGCATCGATGATTGCGAGGATGCGCTGCATTTCATTGAAAAGCGATATGATGAATACTTCCGTATTATTTATTTAAATAATATGGATGAGCAGTATTACAAGATGGTGGTGGAAGAGGCGGGAAAGGATTATCGCAGTAAAAATATACAAAACATGTACGGAAACACCACTTGCCTGTTCCCCATCAATACCTACTATGATTCCTGGAAGCTGCGGGGTGATAATCCGGAATACTTTAAGAAGGGATACTTCGATCTGGAGGCAAGTCAAAAGACAGAGTGGGATGAATACGGCATCAACAAACAGTTCCCGGAAAATTACCGGATTCGGTATAATCCGGAGGCTGCTTATTTGTATCATATATACCATTATAATCCGCGGGTAAAACGGGAAGGCAATAAATGTGCGGAGATTAAGGTGAATTTGTCTATCATCAATGCGGTCAAAAAAGTACAGAAGAAATTACAGTGGGTTATTGCACAAAAGGGTATTGGCATTGAAACTAACCCATCTTCTAATGCGCTGATTGGGACTTTTAAACGATATGACAAGCATCCGATTCAAAATTGGTATAATAATGGTCTTGTCACAGACCATCAGCAGCTTTCGGAAGCCCCGCAAATACAGGTGTCGATTAATACAGACGATCAGGGTGTATTTGCCACCTATATAGAGAATGAATACGCGTATCTGGCCTTAGCGCTGGAGAAAATGAAAGATAAGGACGGAAATCCCAAATACAGCAGGACGATCATCTATGAGTGGATTGACAATATCAGAAAGATGGGACTGGCACAGAGCTTTGCGGAGGAGGAAAGTTAATTTCCTTGCTATTTCTTTGTCAAATACGTATAATAAGGGCGAAGCGTACTGGGCAATTAGGGATAAAGGAGAATGAACGTGAATCAAAAAACAGAACAACAGGCCAGAGAAGAAATCCTACAAATGGTCAGGGAATATTGCAACAACTATCACAATCAAAAGGACTACCACGAAGGAGATCGTATTCCATACGCCTCCCGTGTTTATGACAGTGCGGAAATGGTCAATCTGGTAGACAGCGCGCTGGAATTCTGGCTCACTTCCGGCAGGTATACAGACCAGTTCGAGAGTAATCTGGCAAAATATTTGGGTGTAAAATACTGTTCGCTGGTAAATTCCGGTTCGTCGGCAAATCTGCTTGCCTTTATGGCACTTACCTCTCCCCTTCTGGGAGAACGGGCAATCCGTAGGGGAGATGAGGTCATAACGGTGGCGGCTGGATTCCCCACCACAGTGGCGCCTATGATTCAGTATGGGGCTGTGCCGGTGTTTGTGGATGTGACCATACCGCAGTATAATATTGACGTAGAACAGTTGGAAGATGCGCTCTCAGACAAGACCAAAGCGGTCATGATTGCCCATACTTTGGGAAACCCATTTGATATACAAGCTGTCAGCGCGTTTTGTAAAAAGCATAATCTGTGGCTTGTGGAAGATAACTGCGATGCCCTTGGTTCTGCCTATACTTTGGAAGGAAAGAAGGGACTGACGGGAACCTTTGGGGACATCGGCACTTCCAGCTTCTATCCACCTCATCATATGACTATGGGCGAGGGGGGTGCCGTTTATACCGAGAATCCGCTTCTGCACAAATGTGTGCGGTCTTTCCGCGACTGGGGGCGGGACTGTGTGTGTCCCTCCGGCAGGGATAATCTCTGCGGACACCGCTTCGACGGACAGTATGGAGAACTGCCGAAAGGATATGATCATAAATATGTATATTCCCATTTTGGATATAATCTGAAAGCGACGGACTTGCAGGCGGCGATAGGCTGTGCACAGCTTGAGAAGTTTCCCTCCTTTGTGGAACGAAGAAAACATAATTTCGCAAGATTAAAAGAGGGACTGCAGGCAGCAGAACAGGGTGGACAGATAACGGACAAGCTCATTTTGCCGGAAGCCTGTGAGAATGCAGACCCCAGCTGGTTTGGCTTTATGCTGACCTGCCGGGAAGGCGTGAGCCGTGAAAAAATGGTACGGTATTTGGAAGAACACGGCGTACAGACGCGTATGCTCTTTGCCGGAAATCTGACAAAGCATCCCTGCTTTGACCAGATGCGCGCAAGCGGTGAGGGGTATCGAGTTGTGGGCGAGTTAAAGAATACGGACCGGATTATGGCAGACACTTTCTGGATTGGGGTGTATCCTGGTATGACGGACGAGATGCTTGATTATATGGTGCGGATGCTTGTGGAAGCTGTGAAGGAACAGTAGGCAGGGAATGAGGTTGTAAATGTTAGACTTGGCATTTTATCGAAATAAAAAAGTATTGCTTACCGGTCATACCGGTTTTAAGGGGACTTGGCTGTGTGCACTGCTCTCACAAGCGGGAGCTCATGTAACAGGGTATGCCCTGGAGCCGCCTACGGAACCGTCCATTTTTAAGCTGGCAGCTATGGAGAAGAAGGTAAATTCCGTAATAGGGGATATCAGGGATTTGCCCCGCCTCAAAAAGGTGTTTGCAGAGGTACAGCCGGAGATTGTTATTCACATGGCGGCACAGCCTATTGTGCGGGAATCCTATAAAGACCCGGTGTATACCTACGAAACCAACGTGATGGGAACGGTGCATATATTGGAGTGTGTCAGAACCTGCGACAGTGTGAAGTCCTTCTTAAATGTGACGACCGATAAGGTATATCTGAACAGGGAGTGGCCTTGGGGATATCGGGAAAATGAGGAATTGAACGGGTATGACCCCTATTCTAATTCCAAATCCTGCTCTGAGTTAGTGACAGGGTGCTATCAGAATTCCTTCTTTGGAAAAGACAATGACAGACATGTGGCAATCTCGACTGCCAGAGCCGGAAATGTGATTGGCGGCGGCGATTTTGCGGTGGACAGGATTATTCCGGACTGTATCCGCGCAGTCTTAAGCGGCCAGGAGATTATCGTTCGCAATCCCTATTCCACCAGACCCTACCAGCATGTGTTGGAACCTCTGGCAGTTTATCTGATGATTGTGCAGAGGCAGTATGAAGATGAAAAGTATGCGGGAAGCTATAATGTAGGGCCAGATGACGGGGACTGTTATACCACAGGGGAATTGGTTACTTTGTTTTGTGACAAATGGAGTCAGCTTGCGGATGAGAAAGCTGTTTGGAAGAATGTATCGGACGGCGGGCCCCATGAGGCAAATTTCCTGAAGCTGGATTGTTCTAAATTGAAGTCTGTTTTCGGCTGGAAGCCGGTGTGGAATGTGGAGCAGACGATGGAAAAGATTGTGGAGTGGACCCTTGCCTATGAGAGCGGAGAGGATGTCTGCCAGGTGATGGACAGGCAGATTGAGGCGTTTATGGCAGGGCGTGTAAGATGAAGTTGTAAATAAAAGACCGGCTGATTTTCATTTTTAAATGAGTCAGCCGGTTACTTATACTTTAAACGAAATTATCCCAAAACCGATTTCTATCCCTCAACGATTCTTCAAGAGCCGTCTTATTCCCAATAAGAGTCATACAGCAGGTATACAGGAATTCTGCATATTCATTACGAATGGTTTGTTCCAGATTTCCCGAAATGGATTGATCAGCCGACGCTGTTCTTGCAATCTGCTGTTCATATACATATTTGATGCATCTTTGCATCTGCAGACTGCTGTCTGTGTATTTTAATATATCTTCCCTTATTTTAGCGGCCGGTGTTTTATCCGCCGGCAGTAATGACTCCTTATCGGAGATAATCTGGTTTAGGCTATTTGTCAGCTCCCTGTCAAAAGGAGAGAGGATATACCAGCGGATTGGCATCGTGCAGGCTGTAGTGGACGAAGGTACTTCTCGAGTGGGGGAGTCTGTCTTCTAAATCTTTACGCAATAACATCCAGAGGCTGTGCAGCTCTTTTACTTCCGGATAATGTTCCGCGAGATTGGCAAAATATTGTTCCAAGGTCAGGGGAATGTTTCTTTTACTGGATTTTTTGTCGGTCATGTGGCTGGTCCTTTCGTGATATTGGAATAATAGAGATAATTTGGTACAAATATACTATATTATTAGTATTATATATAAAGATAGTAGGTCTATCAATAGTTTCACGTTCTCATTTGACGGAATTTGAGGTTGATAATTTGTGAATGGGAGGTTATCTTAGGCTCCAAACTGCTTGCCGTTTCAATTAATAAATGATATACTTTTATAAACTATAAACGACATCTATTACGAATCCAAAGAGATAAAATATAATACTTGATGAATACGTACTGAATATAGAAATTCAGTATCCTTTTGCTGTGCGATTTTTTAAATGTATTATGTTACGAAAAAAAGAATAAAAAATATAAAAAAAGAATATAATGTTTCAGGAAAAGTCTGTATGACAATGGGAGATCAACTATGCTGGAAGGAAAAAGAAAAATTTATTATCAAGAAGATATGGAGTTTCAATACGGGAGATTGACCATTGAACGGCAGCTTCAAATGTATGAAAAACATCCGGATAAAAATACGCGAAGCGCCACGCTTTGGCATGCGTGGCATCAAAATAAAAGCTGGCTGATACGTTTGCTGGAATTGACATTGGCTTCGTTTCCTTCTTATAGCAGACATGATGCTTCTCATGCAGAAGCAGTGCTCCATAATATAGAACGTATTTTGGGAGAAAATCGGATTGCGGAACTGACAGCAACCGATTGTTTTGCAATTTTACATACGGTCTATGTGCATGATATCGGGATGGCGATTCTGGCAGCAGACAGAGAAAAGATTGTAAAGAGTGATGAATTTATTGAAATGATTGATATGTTGTCTGAGGGTGCCGATAAGGATTTGCAGAAGGCGGCGTTACAGGTCAAGAAGAATATTTATTATCAAGAGGTAAATGAGGAAATAGATTATGAGGGGATGGAATATCATGAGAAGAAAAAGTATCTGTATCAGGAAAAATTGAAAACATACTATGCAGTGGTACAGCTTTTAATGGAGTATCAGAGAAAAAAGCATGGTGAAAAAGCCAGCAGCAGTATTAAAGATTGGCTTTTAGATGGCGATAAGCTGCGTTCGGAATTTTCCATGTCTGGTGTCCCGATGAGAATCTTCTTTCGGATAGCGGATTGTGCCAGCCTGCACACAGATTGGGATTTTGGACATATCATGGATTTACCGGCGGAAGAAAACGGTTATGAAAATGATATGCTTCATCCAAGATTTGTAGCGGTTTTGTTACAGCTAGGTGATGCATTAGATATAGATAATGACAGATTTCATCCCTTCGCGGAGGCTTTTTTAGGGCAACTGCCGGCGCAATCCCAGGCTCATTATGAAAAGCATCTGGCAATTCGAACGCTAAAAATTACTCCAGAGGAAATCCAAATTGAAGCAGACTGTAAGAGCAGGGAGGCTATGCGCTTAATCAAAAATGAATGTGACGGGATTGAGAACCTTTTAAAGGTGGCCAGCTATAATTGGTCCAGCATTGCACCCAGGGGGTTCAGCGGCGCATTACCGGCATTCCATATGCCAAGGTTATTGTTAGACGGGATAGAGATACCATTGGATTTGGCTATGGCACGCTTTAAAATATCACAGCAAAAAGCCTTCTCTATTTTGCAGGGTGAGAATATTTATTCAGGTTATTTTCCCTTTGTACGGGAATTACTGCAAAACGCAATTGATTCTACTAAAATACAATGCTATGAGGATTATAAGACCAGTCCGCAATTGCGCTTTGAAAGCAATCGAAATGAGATTAAGTCCCCATCGATTGTAAATATTTCCCATATTATCAATCCAATACAATATCCCATAGAGATCTCTATTAAGTGCTGTAAATTGCCAGAATCCGGTGAATTCCAGGTAATTGGAATAAAGGATATTCCGCAGAAAGAGAGCGAGAAGGAAAAATACGGCATATTATTTTCCATCAAGGACTACGGAACAGGGATAGATTCTAAATCTCTGCGGACCATTTCGTCAGTCGGAACTAGCTATAAAAGAAGAAAGAAGCTGCTGAGGGAAATACCGGATTGGCTGAGACCAACAGGGGAATTTGGGATTGGTCTGCAGTCTGTTTTTTTGGTAAGTGATCGATTTTATTGCGATACCTATGTAAGAAATGGGGAGCGTTATCGTATGGAGTTTCTCACCGGTGCAAATGGTGAGAAAGGGTATATTAATATTGAACCAAAGGATCCTGAGACGGAGCCAATGGCATTTGGTACAGAATTTCAAGTGTTTATCGAACATGACAGGAAAAAGGTACGCAATGAGTGTATGGATGCCTGGACTGGTTTCGACCCATTTGCTGACGAGTATGACAGTGAAAGAATACAGCGGAATATTATTGCGCTGACAGTGCAAATATTATTAGACATAGACAGTCAGTTGGAGGACTTATTATTTCCGGTTTATGCCTATGTGGAATTTGATTTGGGAGAAGAGCAGAAAGAGCAAATGCAAAGTAAATTGTCCCAAATTGTATTTGAGGATTTAAAGACAGGCGGAAATTATAATGAAGAGAGATTAAAGCAGAATGTCTGCTGGATGTATCGGAACAATGGCGAGAAAAGCATAAATGGAAATGTAATATCATTTGATATTGAAAATGGTGTCTGTATGGTAGATTTATGGAATATGCGAGTCAATCTTTGGCTGGAGGATGTATCCGTCAACGCGTGTATTGGAGTGGACTATCTTGTACAGGAAAGACTACAGATGACTAAATCACCATGCAAATTATACTATAAAGGTATTTTGATAGAGACACGTTATATTGAGAAAAGCGGAAATCTTTTAGAATACATCGATATTCAAGGGGGAAGAAAGGGAAGGAAGCTCATTCAGTTAAATCGAAACGGTCTTACGAAAGAAGGAGAGGAATATGTAAATACGATTATTATTCCAAAGATTTATGCCAGCCTGTTAAAAGTATTGGAGATGCTTGCTCGACAGGAATTTAAAAATGATGAAAATGACATGGTCCAGGAGATGTCAGAGAAGATTAGAGAAAACATAGAAAAGTCATTACGGAAAGATCAGATTGTCTGGCAGCGGCAGTTGGTAGGTGTGGGTTTATACTATAATTTCTACATGCGAAAGTATGAAAAGGATAATCTGCCGTATTTTTCAGTAAAATCACAAAATGAAAAGAAACAGTGGAGCCAGGCGATCAGGTATGTTGAACGGGCAATCAAAGATAAAGGTACACAATATATGCAGGAGATAAGTGGAACTGTTGAGGCAATAGAGATATATGCCGGTTTAAAGGATAATGAATTTAGGGTGTTAGATGTAGAAAATATCAGTATTGCAGATTTCTATGACAGAGACAATAAATTTGCCGTTGTTTCCAAAAGAAGGGATAAGGGTGATAAGTGGATTAACAGTCTGCTCTGGCTAAAAGGGACGAAGGAGGGGACGGATGCTGAGGATGACATGAAAATGCCAAAACCTAAATTGACGGAGGTGCTGGAAGAACCCATCAAGGAAAGAGTGCAGTGGGATGAAAAGGAACAAATTTTGGAAAAGTGGGCGGAGTTTCTTCTTGAAAATATAGGAAGTGTGCTCGAATACCAATCTGTTCAGCAGAGCGATCTTGTGCTGGAATTGCTGCAATCCGTATCCATCAGGGCTTGTTTTGTGGATGTAACAGGGAATCTTAAGATACATATTCTCTCCGGTCAATCTACGGGCGGTGTTTTTTATAACATCAACGCAAAATACAGGTTGCTCAAACAAATGTCCGATAGAAATCTGCAGACACATGCAAAGAGATTTGCAGGGAATGTATGGATGGGATATGAACCCTTGCGGGTGGGCAGTATACAGGAAGATGTATGTAATATTAAGGAAAAGTACATTGACCAAAATGAGGATTTCATGTTAATGCCCTGCAGCGGTGAGGCAGTTACGGAACTCATACAATTTGCAGAGGGCATGGAAAAGGGGGAAGGAGATAAAAAATATACTTATATTTCGGATATGCTGCTGAAGACAGCTAATATGCTGGATTCTTGTCTGATGTTTGAATATAGGGGAGAACAGGAGGAATTGCTGGAAAGACAGTACGGTGAGTATTGTAAAACTGAGAAGGTATATTTGAGAAAAGAATCATTTGTGAGACAACTGAGAAATGGGTACTCCTTTTTGCTAAATATGGAGTTTGGCAACCGACAAAGTGATTATACAAAGAAATATGAAGGTATAGTCAGTGAATTGCCCTCAATAGAAGAAATAGAACAGACACAGAATATGCATATTGTAAAAACAATAGGAGATATTTTCCCTTCACCAAAAGAGATACAAGAGTTACGGCAGAATATTACTCGAGAAATCCTGGAAAATGCAAAGTATATTATGAAAGGTGAGTGGTTCGACGTAAATAGGAAAGAGATGCAGTTATTTCAATGTTTGGAACGATTGATTGGGTATTGCTGTCAATGGAAATGTATATGGGATTATTTTGAACAGCAACAGATGCAGACGCATATGATGAGGATTAAGCAGCGTTACTGGCTCAATTCCAGGGAACGGCAGAATCTGATTGCGTGGACCATCAGGCAAATACGCAACAATCAGGATATTGTGGAAGAATATTATGATAATATTTGGAATGAGCTTGAGAATGTGATAAAATATCATAGAAAAGGGGAGCTGTTCCAGAATCACCAGTATCGTTTCTTGGAATTGCTGAGAATGTAGAAAGGAATGGAAAATGGAACAATTTGATGTAAAGGAATTCCAGGAGCTTAGTTTGAATGAAGGCGTAGAAGCTATGGCTGATCTTTGCTTGAAAGTTGCGAAGACGGCGGAAAAGCTGGTAGAAGAATCTTATGCGGAGATAAAAGAGTTCAGGATAGAGAATGAACAGCAAACGGCTAACAAATATGAATTTCCGATTGATATTGAACTGATTGCAAAATATCTTGGCATGAAAATTGAGAAGAAAAGTCTGAACAAGGAAGAACCTAAGAGTTTTAGCCGGATTCTTGGGATTATAACCTCCCAAAATGGAAAAGTAGAGGTTACAATCGATAATGAGGTCAGTTACAAGACCCAGCGTTATACCATCGCAAATGCAGTGGGGCGTTTCCTGCTGAATCAGGCGGGGACGTCATTAAAGTGCAGTTATGCAATCCCTCTGATACCGCAAAGCTTAGAAGAAGTGGCGGCAGACTGTATTGCCCTATTTCTATTATTACCTATGAAAACATTCAAGGACGAATTCTTACGATATTTGAACAGTTGCGGTGACCGGCCTTTGGATGTCGATGCATGGCTGGTACATCTGGGAAATAAAAGTCAGATATCACAATTTAATCTTGCCATTGGCTATCAACAGTTAAAGCAGGTATTGTGCTATCAGAGACAGGCGGATTTTCAAGCAAGCGGTTTTGATATCAACAAAATACTGGATGATCCCTATGACAAAATTTTTGCCTGACATATAGGAACTGTGGCGGCCGGATAAGCGTGTAGTGCTTTTCGGCCGTTGGTTTATATCATCCCGTTTAATTTGCTGGCTTTATGTAGATGCATGAAGGCTTCTACTTACTTGAAAAAGCCGTTAATTAAGGCTATTATAAAAAGAACAACGATACTATTTGGGAGATTAATGGATGGAGTGTAATAAAATGTGGGCATTTGGAATGACACCCCATTTTTCTATTTTGAAGGCAAAAGGATATTAAGGGAGAACAGGCTATGGCAAGAAGGATTGGCATCGGGCATCAGGATTTTGAGGCGGTTAGGCAGGGCGACTATTTTTATATTGATAAGACAAAGTTCATCCGGGAATGGTGGGAGTCTGGCGACGAGGTGACCCTGATTACACGTCCCAGGCGTTTTGGCAAGACTTTGAATATGAGTATGCTGGAAAAATTCTTTTCTATTAACTATGCGGACCGAGGAGAACTTTTTGAAGGCCTGTCCATATGGCAGGAAGAAGGTTACCGGCAGATACAGGGGACTTATCCGGTCATCTTTTTAAGCTTCGCAAACATTAAGGCAGCTTCCTACGTGGATGCAAGGAAAATGATCTGCCATAATATCACGAAACTGTATAATCAGTTCGATTTCCTGGCGGACAGTGATAAACTGAATGAAAAGGAAAAGGCATTTTACCAGGAAATCTCGGCGGATATGGAGAACTTCGTTGCGGTAGATTCCCTGAACGTTTTGTCAAGTTATTTGATGAAATATTATGGCAAGAAAGTGATTATACTCTTAGATGAGTATGATACACCCATGCAGGAGGCTTATGTAAACGGATATTGGCAGGAGATGGTTGGATTTACGAGAAGTTTTTTTAACGCTGCTTTTAAGACAAATCCTTATCTGAAACGTGCCCTTATGACAGGCATTACCAGGGTGAGTAAAGAATCCATCTTTTCTGATTTGAATAACTTAAAAGTCGTGACAACAACATCGGAGAAATATGAAGACTGCTTCGGATTCACCGAAGAGGAAGTGTTTGCAGCACTGCGGGAGTATGGGTTATCCGGGCATGAACAACAGGTAAAAGAATGGTACGATGGGTTTACTTTCGGTAAGCAGTCGGATATTTATAATCCATGGTCTGTCATTAACTTTTTGGACGATGAAAAAGTGGGGACTTATTGGGCCAATACAAGTTCTAACGGCCTTGTGGGCAAATTGATACAGCAAGGGGACGCAGAGGTCAAGAAATCATTTGAATATTTAATTCAGGGCGGGAGTATCCGCATGGAAATTGATGAGCAGATTATTTACGATCAGCTGTTGGTGAAGAAAAATGCAATCTGGAGTCTTCTGCTTGCTGGCGGATATCTGAAAGTGAAAGACTATCAGTCCTATATGACGGCATATGGTGAGTGGAAAGAGGAATATGAGCTGGCATTGACCAATCTGGAAACCAGAATCATGTTCGTCAATATGGTACGAGGATGGTTTGACCGCGTATCTGTTGATTATCACGGTTTTATCAAGGCCTTGCTGGATGACGATATCAGAACCATGAATATTTATATGAACAGAGTATCTTCTGAAATGTTCAGCAGCTTTGATACGGGAGAGAAGCCTTCTGAAAGACAGCCAGAACGGTTTTATCACGGTTTTGTCCTGGGGCTGATGGTGGAACTTGTGGACAAATATGTGGTGACTTCTAACAGGGAGAGCGGTTTTGGACGGTATGATGTGATGCTGGAACCAAGAAGTATGCAAAACGATGCGATCATTCTGGAATTTAAGGTGCAGGATGAGGAGGAAGGGGAACTGTCTGATACCGTAAAGGCGGCTGTCCGGCAGATCGAGGAAAAGGATTATAAGGCAAATCTCATTGCTAAAGGAATTCCGGAAGAGCGAATACGAAAGTACGGGTTCGCTTTCTGTGGAAAAAAGGTACTGATTGGCAGCAGCGCCACATGATGCAGTGCCAGTAGAAATAGGAAGCGGCAACTCTGACAGCAGTGGGCGATACAGAAAGCGTTAACAAGGGAGGTCAAATCGAATGCAGTTTACCTACAAAGCATATGAAAATCTGGTAACATTACTGCGCAGATATAATTATACCATCTGCAGCTATCATAATTACCAACAGGCAGAAAAAAGTGTAATTCTCCGACATGATATTGATTTACAGATAGAAAAGGCAGTGAAAATGGCCAAGTTGGAACATGACATGAATGTCAGTTCCACCTATTTTGTATTGGTGAGCAGCAATTTTTATAATATTTTCTCGAAAAGAAATCAAGACGGTCTGCGGCAGATCTGTCAGTTAGGACATGCTGTGGGGCTGCATTTTGACGAGGCGAAGTATGAGGAAAAGGAGACCGACATGGTATGGGCCATGGAGCAGGAGGCCGCCTTATTGGAGCAGTGTCTGGGACGGGAAGTGAGAAGCCTTTCCATGCACAGGCCGTCCCCAAAGACCTTAGAAGCGGATTATGCAATTGCGGGGGGCAGGATTGTAAACAGCTACGGCGCGGAATTCTTTCGCAGCCATAAGTATGTTGCGGATTCCAGGAGGAATTGGCGGGAGGATGTGGTGCAGATCATAGAGAGCGGGAAATACGACAGGCTTCATGTGTTGACGCATCCTTTCTGGTATGAAGACGAAGAAGAAAGTGCATCAGATGAACTGAAAAGATTCTGTACAAACAGGGGCAGGCAGTGTTATGATGATTTGAGTGATAACATACGCGACTTGACAGAGTTTTTGAGGAAAGAAGATATATGACGGAGATTGGACAGATAGAGGCTTTTTTGGCCGGTGAAAAAGAAGAATACCGTATGCAGATTACGGCTCCCTGTGCAGTGCAGGGGTTCTCTTCCCTGGATGCTTACAGGGAGGGGACCTTGACTTGGATTAAATCGGCTGACAAGTGGCGTGGGGATATGCCGGATATTGCCCTTGCCGTTGTGCAGGAAGGGGTGGAACTGCCTTTGCCCAACCAGATTATCTGCAAAAATTCCAAGGCAGCCTTTTTTTCCTTGATTGAGCACTTTTTTGCGGTGCCGGAGGAAGAGGAGGAACCGATTGGCCGATGTACGGTAATCGGTCCCCATGTAAAGCTGGGAAAGCGTGTCAGAATCGGACATAATTGTTCCATCACGGGAGAAGTGACGATTGGTGACGACACGGTAATTTCCGACAATGTGGTGATCAAGAACCGGGTACGGATTGGACAAAGATGTACGATTCAGGCGCTCACCATGATCGGGGAGGACGGATTTGGCGCTTATAAAGAGGGAAACCGTTTGGTCATGATCAGGCATTATGGCGGTGTTTGGATTGGAGACGATGTGTTTATCAGCAGTTTTGGGAATATCGAGCGGGGCACCATCGACGACACTTATATTGGAAATGGGGTCAAGATAGGACCTTGTACGCTGGTTGCGCACAATAGCAGGATTGCAGAAAATGTAACTCTGGTGGGTTCCCAGCTTTACGGCAGTGTCACAGTGGGTGAGAATTCGCTGGTGGCGGGAAGTATTATTAAGAACCAGTGCACAGTGGGCAGGAACTCCGTCGTGGGCATCGGCTCCGCAGTTCTTAGGGATGTGGAAGCACAGAAGGTGGCTGTGGGGGTTCCGGCACGGGTGATTCGGGAGAACAGCCCGCAGGGTATCTTATGAAGAGCAGGAAATATTATAGTAGAAGAATCATACAAATTCTCATACTGCTGGGTCTATTGTATGTCTTGGTAAACTGGAGGGAAATCACGTTCCGGCTGGGAAATCAGTGCCTGGCGGTAGATATCGTATCTTGGGACGAGATGCATACAAAGCTGGCGGGCCATGCGGATGCCGGACACAGGCCGGCCCTTTCATTCAACGACCATGAAGTTGCCTGGGATGGCATTACAGAGAAATATTATCTGCCGCAGAATATGAGTGAAGAAATATGGGACGGCCTTTTATCTTCCCGTGACGGTTCTTTGTTCTGGCTGGAAGATGCCTATTTCGACAAATACCAGGAAGCCATTGCCCAGGGTCATGCTTTTACCTTGTATTGTATAGGGGATGGGGCATGGTATCGCTGCGAGGTGGTATTTACGGGTATGCCGGTGATGGTCATTGAGACCGAAGACGGCATGGAGATTGACAGGGAGGGTGCCGTTTCACAGGGCAGCATGTGGCTTTGGGATGTGAAATCCCAGGGGAAGCAGTACCAATCTGTGGGATGTCAGGTTTCTGTCAGAGGAGATAGTTCCAGGGGATTTCCCAAGCAGGGTTATAAACTGGTATTAGAAAAAAAGTTATCACTTTTAGGATTGCGAAATGATGAAGACTGGGTGATGGCAGCGCTGTGGGATGATGATGGGCTGATTCACAACAAGTTTTCTTACGACGTATGGCAGAATATGGCGGCCCACAATACAGTCCGTAAAGATGAGGGCACCAGAATGGAGTTTGTGGAGTTGTTCTGCAACGACATTTACATGGGCGTCTACGGCCTGGTAGAGAGGATGGACGCAAAACAGCTGGGGCTGGACAAAAATGATATTTTATATAAGTGTCACGGATTTCAGGTGGCAGATGACGCTATAGAGGAAGATTTTGGGCTCAGCATAGCCTACGACATCAAATATCCCAAAGCCTATGACAAGGATACATGGATTCCTTTGAAAGAATATCTGGATGTATGTGCGGCGGATGTGGTGACAGATTATGATAAGGCGGCCTCTTTTCTGAATATGGAGAACGCCATCGATTATAATATTTTTATGATGCTGACATGGGCGGAAGATAATAATGCCAGGAAGAATATCTGTTTTGTGGCAGAGTACGGGCGCGATGGTCCCAGGCAGTATCAAATCATTAAAGTGCCCTGGGACCTCAATTTCAGTTGGGGACAAAGTACCTATGACGGTGATTTCGACCGGAAACTGTATCATCCGGAACGGATTTGGGACCCGTCCTTGTGGAGCTTTGATATTCAGGCCATGTACCAGTGCTATCCCGATGAGATTGAGGAGTTGACGAGGAGGCGCTGGCGGGAACTCAGAAAGGATGTGCTTTCTGAGCAAAGATTATTCACCATGCTGGATGAGGAATTTGCCTATCTGCATGGGTCAGGTGCTTACGACAGGAATTATGTCAGGTGGGATGAGCATGGGCGCAAGACATGGAAGGATGAATACATTTACGAGTATGTGGCGGGCAGGCTTTCTTATCTGGATTCCTTCTATGAGTATTTTCAGATGCCTGAGCAACAGGAGTAAGGCGGGGATAGCGCGGTATCAGAAGCGGCCGCAGTATTCATGGAGACAGCCACAGATATAGCATTAGACAGGAAATGATAAAGGATTTGAAAACGCATGTACCATGCGTAAAGAGCAGTAGAGAAATGAGGTAAAGTATGTACCGGGTAGAGAACAAGTATAACTGCAGTGATACGGAGATGTATATGCTGCAGCAGAGGGTAGAGAGCGTTTTGCGGCCAGACAGCAATGAGAGCAATCCGGAAGGGTACAGTGTGGTGAGTCTGTATTTTGACGATCTGACAGACAGCTGCCTGCAGGAGACGGTGGACGGGGTGAACCTGCGGGATAAGTACCGTGTCAGGATTTACAACGATTCTCTGGATGTGATTAAGCTGGAGGTAAAGTCTAAGAAAGACAGCAGAATCATCAAAAGATCGAAATCCATCACCAAAGAGCAGCTGGAGATGCTGATGAGAGGTGAATGCATTGAGGATACAGCATCTGCGGAGGACCCGGCAACTCTTTTTAATATAGCGATTCGGACCAGAGGGCTTAGGCCTAAGGTGGTGGTGGCGTACGAGAGAAAGGCCTATGTGTTCGGGCCGGGCAATGTGAGAATCACCTTTGACAGGAATGTGCGTGCCAGCGGCCGGACAGAGGATTTCGGGAAATCAAATATTAGCTATGATTTTTTGCGTGAGTATGATAAAGTATTAGAGGTAAAGTATGATGAATTCATACCGGACTTTCTGGTACAGCTTTTGGAACTGGGCAATATGCAGCAGACAGCCTATTCCAAATACCAGTTGTGCAGGCTGGCGGAGGAGCTGCAATAAGGAAGCAGTGGAGTCTTATGAGGTTTACAAGGAAAGGTTTCATGACCTAAGCGCCGCGTGTCGATGCCGCATAGTGCATTAACAATATACAATAAGCGAAAGTGTAAAGGAGAAAAATCATGTCAATTAAGGATGTCATTAAAAGTAGTGTGTATGAAAGTCTGGGTGGCGGCACCAATCTGTCAGTGATGAATATTCTACTGCTCATTGTGCTGGCCTGTCTGGTGGGTGTCTATATCTTTACGGTGTACAAGCTGAGCAGTAAATCGGCTTTCTATTCCAAGGATTTGAATGTGACACTTGCAGGTATGCCGCTTATCGTGGCTGCGATTATGATAGCGATGCAGTCCAATCTGTTGGTATCTCTTGGTATGGTGGGCGCGCTGTCTATTGTCAGGTTCCGTAATGCAGTGAAGAATCCCCTGGATCTTTTGTATCTCTTCTGGTCCATCAGCGCGGGTATCATCGTGGGCGTAGGACTTTATATTCTGGCATTTGTGCTGTGTATCGTGATGACCATACTGCTTCTTTTACTGGATATGGTTCCCAATGCGAAAGCGCCTGATCTGCTGGTGTTGCGCGCAGATGCAAAGAAGGTGGATTATGCGCAGGTGGAAGATGTCTTGAAACAGATGTGTAAATATCATAAAGAGAAATCCAGATGTATCAAGAACGGCGAGGCGGAACTGATCATTGAAATCAAGACGGCAAAGAAAGAGGAGCTGCTTGAAAAAATTACGGGAATGTCGTGTATGACACAAGTGAACTGCATCTCTCATGACGGGGAGAGCCGCGTCTAAGTCCCTTTGGTATTATGTTGGTTTTGGAAGAGATGTAGTAGTTATTAGGAAAGGTATAATTAGAATGTTACTTGCGATAGCGGGATTATGTGGTAATATTCATTTGTATAAGAAAAGAAAGAGTGTGATTGATACAGGCCTCAGTTCTTACATTGAGGCCTGTTGTGTATGGATGCTCTTTTTGTTTGTGGTGACGGAAGGTTTGTCTGTCTTTCATGCCGTGCGGTTTCTGTCGCTGTTTGGAGCCTGGGGGCTGCTTGACTGTATCTTGTTTGTGTTGTTTGCAGCGCAGTGGAGAAAGTACAAAAGGCCGGATGAAGATGAGAGTATAAAGGGCAGGGGATGGACAGGAAAGTATGGATTATTAGGCGGCCTGCAAAGGGGCTTTGGCGCTATCTGGCGGTTTTTGAGGGAAGCGCCATATTATGGTATTTTGCTGATGATTGCCGTGGTCGTGTTGTTTCTTGCCCTGGTCACGACACCTAACAACTGGGATTCCATGACCTATCATCTGCCGCGGATTGCTTATTGGGTCCAAAACCGTTCGGTGGAACATTATGCGACGAACAGTGTGAGACAGATTTCCAGTCCGGTATTGGCGGAATTTGTGAATTTACATGTGTTTATTTTATGCAGAGGGCAGGATCTTTTCTTTAATCTGTTACAGGCGGTATCCTATGTGACCTGTGCTGGGGCGGTGGGGGCGATTGCCGGAAAGCTTGGCTGTGACAGGCTGTTTCGGTTCTTGGCTATGCTGGTGTATATGTCCATGCCCATCGCTTATGCGGAAGCCCTCACCACCCAGGTAGATAATTTTGCCACGGTGTGGCTGGTCTTTTTTGTGTATCTGCTGCTTGATCTGACAGGAAGCAAAGAAAAAATATTGGTGGATTCTGTCACGGTGCGCCGGGTTTGTATGATGGGCCTGTGCGTGGCTTTTGGTTATCTTACGAAACCTTCCGTCTGCATCGGTATGGTGGTTTTTGCATTTTGGCTTTTACTTGTGTGCATTGGCAGAAAAGACAGGGTGTGGAATCTGGTGCGGCTGTTCTGTTGTGCACTGCCCTGTGTGGTGCTGCCGATTGTTCCGGAATTGCTGCGGAATGTCAAGACCTTCCACGCTTACGCTAGTCCCGTTACGGGGGCCAGGCAGCTGGTGGGGACCCTTGAACCACGATACCTTTTTATCAATTTTATGAAAAATTTTTCCTTTAACCTGCCTACGGCGCTGTTGAAGGACAGTGACGAATTCTTTGGCAAATTTGCAACGAAAGCGGCCGAGATACTGCAGGTGGAAATAAATGCGGAGTCCATAGCGGAGAATGGTCTGGAGTATGGATTGCACAGAGTCAACACTTATGGATGTGATACGGCTGTGAATCCGCTTGTTATGTGGCTGTTTATCTTTTGCAGTTTATGGGCGATTTTGCAGATTAGAAAGACAGATTGGAAAACATTGCAGAGCGGCTACTTAATGACAAGTGTGTCATCTTTCTTGATCTTTTGCGTATTTTTGCGCTGGGAGCCTTATGTCAGTAGATATATGGTGTCTTATCTGGCTCTTTTGTGTCCCATGATTGCTTCCCAGATACAGATGCGGACAGCCAAGGAGAACAGGAGGCCGTTTCGACATGCACTGGCCGGTATTATCGTCTTTCTGGGAGTGATGGAGACCTTCAGCGTGACCTATTTTCACTATCAGATCTGGGCCCATGGAGGAGCAGACAACAGACCCTATGGATATTTTGCATCCAGACGGGACCCGGCTGTGTACTATGCGGCGCTGACAGACGAAATGAAAGCCAGAAAGTATGAGTCGGCGGGGCTTCATCTGATGAAGGCGGACGATTATGAATATCCCCTCTGGATGATGCTTGACGGATGCAGAATGGAGCATGTTTATGTGGAAAATGAATCTGCGGTCTATGCAGATTTAGAGTTTACACCGGATTGTATCATATGGTTTGGCAGTCTGCCGGAAGAACCGGTTGCGGTCAACGGCAGAGTATATGATCAGATCACAGATTTTGGAGAAAAATATTATTTGTTGGAGTAATTTACGAAAAGCAATGTCTGGCCTTACTGTGCCGGGCATTGCTTTTTAGTCGGGATTTTTGAGGAACTTAATATATTTGAGTAAGTCTCGTCTTTCGCGGGCGCTGAATTTCTGTAAATCATATACTACATCGTGCATGGTGACGTCGCCAAAATATTTACTGCGCAGATTGGTGTTTCCAAGATAGCCGGATTCTGTGCCGAGCAGATAGTCAGTGCTGACCTTATAATATTGCGCCAGTTTGACGACAACCCAGATGGGAATCTCACGGTGGCCGTTCTCGTAATTAGAGTAGGTCTGCTGTGATATGCCAAGATAATCAGCGATGGTCTTCTGCTTGATATCATTATCTTCTCGTAAATCTCTGAGCATTACACGTAGTTCTTTCATTTTACTCTTGTTTCCTGCGCCGGCAGACTCCTTTCTATAGATATTCTGACCATTTTAGCAACGGTTATGTTGTTACAAATCCTATCACACAACAAAAAGTTGTAGATGAGAATTCTCGAAATGAAATGTGTACAGAAATATTACAACATATTATTGTATGAACGGCCAATGTAGAGGTAAGAAAAATGGGAGCAGGATGTGGGGAAGTGCATTATTGTATTTTACGGAAAAACGGGGTAGAATGGATAATATAAATTTTGAATGATACAAGGATTCGATTATGAGAAGAGTTTCACTGCTGGTGACTGTTTATAATGCGGCCAAAAATCTGCCAATCACCTTACAGAGTATAGAAGAACAGGATTATCAGGATATAGAGGTCGTGATTGTAGACGGAGGTTCTACGGACGGCACGGTAAATCTGATCAAAGAATTTGCAGGCAGGATAAAGGAGCGCGGGACGCTTTCCTTAAACTGGGTGTCAGAGAAGGACAAGGGATTGTATGATGCCATGAACAAGGCATATGCGCTCAGTACCGGTGATATCATTGCCGTATGCAACGACAGGCTCTGTGAGCCTGACGCGGTAAGCAGTCTTGTGAACGCCATTTGTGCCGGCGGCCCAGGCTGTATCGGAGCCCATTCCGACTTGGTATATGTGGAGGGCGGGCGGGTCATCAGAGGATGGCATATGGGAGAGGGGAAGCTTTCCCAGGGCTGGATGCCGGGGCACCCCACGCTTTTTCTGAAAAGAGAGGTGTACGAGAAATACGGCCTCTACGATACGTCTTACCATTGTGCGGCGGACTATGAATTTATGGTGCGGTTCTTAAAAGATCAGGATAACAGGCTGGCCTATGTGCCCAGGGTACTGGTGGCCATGTTTTATGGAGGCACCAGCAATGCGGGAATCCGTAACTACCTGGTTTCCTTTCAGGAGGGGTATCGGGCGCTTCGTAAGAATGGGGTGCGGTTTCCCTTGTGGATTACACTGCGAAGGACTATGAAGGTGCTTTTACAGTTCGGGAAAAAGGTCTGAGGATTTGACGAAGGCTGTTGGAGATAGAGAATGGACAAGCGATTGGGCAGAAATATTTTATATGGGCTTTCGATGCTTGCGTTTTGTGGTTTGCTTTTGTATGGGGCCAGGTTTGACCGGGCGCCGTCAGTTTCTATCAGGGAGCGGGGCAGTGCGAACGCTGCGGTCTTGGAGGAGCTGGAAGCTGCGAAAGCGCCAGAGCCGGATGAGCTGAAAGGGCGGGCGGTGCGCAGTGAAGGGTATGAGGAGATTGCATTAGAATGTGAGACGCCTGGAGGAGATCAGGAGCTTTTACTTTTCAGACAGCAGGAACAGGCGTATTTTTTTCTGCCTTCTTTTGCGGACGCCGGGACACTTACCTGGAGGTATGACGAGGGAGAGTATACGTTGACGCTGGGGACCGGGCAGGTGCATAACGGGGACAGATGTATGCTTTTACCAGGGCAGTCTGAGACCCTGACCTATACGAAAAGGGGACAGGAAGCACAGACATGCAGTCTTACGTTGATGCAGTCAGATACGCTGCCTGCCGTGTTTATCGAGACGGATTCCAGTTCTATGGCGTATCTGAATGAAGATAAAACCCATGAAGAAGCAGGGTCTTTCCTGTGTGTGCTGGCGGATGGCAGGGTGGACAGTGCAGGCAGGCTGGGAAAGGTTTCCGGCAGGGGATATTCCAGCTTTAATGCGCCCAAGAAGTCCTACGGCATCCGCTTTGCGGCGGCCACGGATGTGCTGGGCATGGGACATGCCAAGAAGTGGGTGCTGCAGGCCAATGCCTATGATTTGAGCCGTATGCGCAATCGGGTAATCTACAGTCTTGCCCGTGAAATGGGTGTTCCCTTCGCGGTGGACTGTGCTTACGCGGATGTGTATTTTAATGGAGAATATGCCGGTAATTATCTGCTGTGCGAGCGGGTGGAAGTGGGCAGGGAGCGGATTGGGATTAAGGACGGCTGTCTGTTGGAAGGGGTCTTTGAAAGCCGCGTGGATGAGGAAAAGGAATACAACACCTTTCTGAACAGTAAAGCGGGCTGGTATGAAGTGAAGTATCCTAAGAATATTTCCGATGAAAAGCTGGAAGAGATGCAGGAACTTTTGGATGAGACGGCGTATCTGATAGAGCAGAGTGATTCGCCGGAGGCTTATGAACGGTTGAAAAGTCTGGTGGACATAGAATCTTTTATCCAGATGTTTCTGCTGGATGAGTTATCCAACGAGGCGGACTTAAACCGGGCCAGCACTTTTTATTTTACGGCGGATGACGGGAAGCTCTATGCGGGGCCGGTGTGGGATTATGACAGATCTTTAGGCAATGTAAAATCAGCGGACTATGAATTGTTAGACTGCTTTACGGTGGGATTAGGGGAAAAACTCTTTCAGAGTCCGTATTTTCAAAAAGATGTGGCTGACAGTTACAATGCACGTTACAGGGAGCTGATTTCTGATTATGAAGCTTCCTTTATACAAGAACAGAAGGAGCAGATTGACGCCTCAATTGCCATGGACACGGTGCGCTGGGGTGATGAGAGTGTGAACAAATACACGATTTTTAATGATGCCTGCCAAACCTTTGATGAGGGTACGGCGTATCTAAAGGCATATTTTGGGATAAGATACCAATTAATAGACGATATTTTGAATACTCCGGGGAAATATCATCAGGTGGAATTTGTGAACAGCAGTGTGGTGTCAGAGTATGTCAGTCAAAGATTCTGGGTGCTGCATGGAGCGTACATTCCGGAGGATGTGATGGCCTATTTAGCGGGGCGGTATGAGAGTGATGTGTGGCTGTATGAGGACGGCCTGGAATATCAGGCTGCTCCGGTGATGGAGGATATACGCCTGTTATCGGGCGAGATTGATGGTTAAAGGACGATAACTTTGTGAAAAACAAAACATATATAAGACAAGAAGAGCGTGGAAATGAGGAAAATATGAGAGATTCCTTTGAGCGGATTGTGAATATTTTGGTCAGGGCCATCATAGCGGTGGTGGTGTTCCTATTATTTTTACAGAGCATCTTCAGCACCAGTTTTATCGGACAGATTCCGGGAGAAGACGGAGGCATACAAGATCATACCTTAAATGTGGCGGACAGCCCGTTTCTGCATCTGGGGATTCTTTTGACTGTTACGGTTGTATCGGTGGTTCTTTACCGGGCGTATCAAAAAAGAGAGCATAACATACAGCACATAGGGCTGAATGCGGTGCTGTATATCATTGCGGCGGCAGGATTTCTGCTGGGAACCGTCTGGATTCTAGCCACACAGTTATATCCGGGTTCAGACCCGGCTAAGGTATGCCATGTTGCCGCACAGTGGAGGGCAGGGGACTTTTCCGCCTTTGAACAGCTTGTGGACGGGGAAGAGGGATATTTGTTCCGGTATCCTTTTCAGTCGGGGATTGTGTTGTTTTATTATCTGCTGATGGGCATTTTGGGGACGGAAAACTATGTGGGTCTGCAGTTTGTCAATCTGTTGGCGTTGACGGTATCTTATTACTTGATTGTGCAGATTCTCAAGCAGTTTTGGAAAGAGGATAAGGCGGCCGTGATACTTGCTCATACGGCGCTGATTTTGTGGGAGCCCTACATGTTCTATATCACCTACCTCTATGGGATTATGCCGGGGATGGCCTGCTCTTTGGGTGCCGTATATTGTGTGGTTCGTTATCTGGGGACGCGTAAGCCGTTGTATATGCTGCCGGCCGCTCTTTTGATGGGAATTGCCACGGTATTTAAAATGAACTGTCTGATCTATCTGGCTGCCATCGGCTGTTTCCTTGTATATGATGGAATCAAGGGGCTGCTGGAAAAGGAGCAGGGAAAAAGGGCCGGGAAATCCTGGCTGATATCCTTTCTGTTTCTGGCGGTGATGGGGGTTGGCGTGGCCGGAACGAATGTGGTAGTGAACAGTTATGTGGAACATTTATCCGGTTACGAGATGCCAGAGGGACAGGTGATGCTCTCCTGGGTGGTGATGGGATTGCAGGAAGCTCCCAAGGGGCCTGGAAATTATAACGGTTTTAACGGCAATGTCTATACGAAGAGTAATTACGATACGGAACTTGCCAACGAATTATCGAAAGAGGCATTGAAGGCCCAGCTTGCGTGGATGGGGGAGGATCCGGTGAATAACGGGCTGGTTTTCTTTGCCAGGAAAACGGCTTATCAGTGGAACGATCCCACCTTTATCTCACTGGACAGGATGGCCGGACGGGATTCCAAGATAGAGATGTCACCTGCGGTGCTTAGCTTGATTGAGGGGAAGGGATGTACCTACCTTTCCATTTGGCTTAACATTGTGCAGACCTTGGTCTTGCTGGGCGCCTTATTTTATCTGCTGTTTACGTGCAAAAAGACGAAATTATATGAATTGATTGTTTGTGTGGTGTTCCTGGGCGGTTTTTTGTTTCATCTGGTGTGGGAGTCCTCCGCTTCTTATGCGATTCCTTATTATGTGCTGATGATTCCCTATGCGGCCAAAGGGTTTACGGAGTATATTAGATGGGCGGACAGGGCATTAAGATGGCTTATGGAGGAAGCGGCAGACAGGAAGAAAGAGGATATCCGGGGGTTCTTTTCCAGAAAAAATGCGCCCCTGATCGGGAGCGCGGCGGTTCTTCTGGCACTTCTCGTATTATTTGGCCAGACAGATCTTTTTAAACGGACAATCGCTTTTGATGACGATTTAAAAGGCTTCCATGCCAGCGAGCAGTTCTATAGAACCGGGGACTGGACACCGGAGGATTAATGCTTTAAGAAAAAGCGGAATAGCGCATAAAGACCATGCTGAATACAGAAAACATAACATTTGTTATGTAATCCTTTGATGCTGCCGATGTTTACACTGTGAAATGCTTTCCGGATAGGCGGATAGCTGCATTCTTTCAAAAAGAGCCGCCTGGTTTCTTTGAAGGAGGCCGTCATGTCCTGAAACACAGGGACGAAAGTCAGAAGACACTGGTACACGATATAATAGTCCAATTGTCTTTCCATATACGGATAGACGCGGCAGTCAATGATCTGATGGAAGGTATCGAAGAGCGTATGGTTTTCAAGCAGGCGCTTATCGTCCATATGGTGTGTGAGCGAGGAAGCGCTGCTGCGGTAATAATAGAGGGTTTCCTCTAAAAAGTAGACAGAGGAAGCTTCCAGCAGGCAGATATAGGAGGCAAGCCCGTCTTCTCCCAGCTTGAGAGAAAGAGGTACTTGAAGCAGGTGCGGGCCGATCAGTTCCCGTCGAAACAGTTTATTGCATAGGCTGGGGGCGATTCCGTAAGTGAAAAAATCGCCGAAATAGATCATATTGGGATAAATCTTCTCTTCCAACCGGGCTTTGTCGTACAGACCGCCCGCAAAGGGAGAACAGCAGGGAATTTCTTTCTTGGGAGTGACGGCGGTATAGTTACAGCAGACCACGTCCGCTCCGGTGTCTTTCGCGGCACTGCACATCAGGCGGTACATGGATGGGGCAATCCAGTCATCGCTGTCCACGAAGGTGACATACTGCCCTTTGGCCTGGGTAAATCCTTTCTGCCTGGCGCTGGTGTGGCCGCCGTTTGGCTGGTGGAAACAGTGAATGAAAGCATACTGCCGGGCGTAGGTATCGCAGATGTCAAAAGAGCCGTCTGTGGAACCGTCATCCACAAGGAGCAGTTCATAATCGGTCCACTCCTGGGCCAGGATGCTGTCAATACAGCAGGGCAGGAATTCTTCTACATTATAGACAGGGATGATGATGCTCAAAAAGGGTGTGGATGACATGGCGGCTCCTTTGTATTTATGAATCAAATTGCTATTGTTTTCTATTGTAACGTTTCTATTGTTATTTTGCAACATGATGGAGGTTCCTATGACGGACAGAATCGTATTTGTCATACCAGATATGCCCGGCGGCGGCACGGAACGGGTGGTAGCGCTTTTGGCAAACGAATATTGCAGGCGGGGCATTGGGGTGACGATTCTTCTCTTTGCAGGAAATGAGAGGGCCTATCCGTTAAGGGAAGGGATAGAGGTGGTCTGCGTGGGGAATCCTTCCGGCGGCAGTATCAGAGAGCGGCTGGGAAGAATCGGCAGGATGCGGCGGTTTTACAGAGAGCATAAAGGGTGCCAGATCTGGGCTTTCAGCGTGATGGGGGCGGTGTTCTCCGCGGTGGCGGCTTTCGGACAGCGGCATTTTGTGCTGGTTTCCGAGAGAAACGACCCCAACAAATATGAACATCCCAAAATCAGGAATCTCAGTTACCGTCTGGCGGATGTGGTGGTATGCCAGACGAAGGATGCGGTGGAAAGTTTCCCTGGGGCCATCAGACGGAAGGCGGCGGTGGTGCCGAATCCTCTAGCACTGAAAGACGTTTCGCCTTATGAGGGGAAGCGGGAGGCGCGGATTGTGGCGGTGGGCAGACTGAGCGCCCAGAAGAATCATAGGCTCCTGCTAGAGGCCTTCGTTGCTTTTGCCAGAAAGCATGAGGCGTATGTGCTGGAGCTTTACGGCAAAGGGGAACTGGAAGAGGACTTAAAAAAGCTGGCACAGAGCCTGGGAATCGGGGAGCGCGTGCGGTTTTTGGGATTCTGCGATAACGTGCAGGAGAAAATACGAAAGGCCGGCATGTATGTACTGTCCTCGGACTATGAGGGTATTTCCAATTCCATGCTGGAAGCCATGGCCTTAGGGATGCCGGTGATTGCCACAGATTGCCCCATCGGCGGTTCCAGGATGTATATTAAGGACGGTATAAACGGTCTTTTGGTGCCGGTGGGGGATGCGGGTGCGCTTTCGGCGGCCATGGACAGACTGGCGGAGGACCCCGCTTATGGCGAAAGGCTTGGCAGGGAGGCGGCGAAGCTGAAAGAGGAGCTGGCCGTTTCCAAAATCGGGGACAGATTCCTTGCGCTGTCAGGGAAAGAAGAGGTTTATTATGCGTAAAGTGTTGGTCATCAATCCTATTTTATATACGGCGGAACATAATCGGATTCCACAGGTGTCTTCCATCAAGGATACCATGATTTATACCATGTGCCTGGGATTTCTGGAAGCGGGGTGCGAAGTGACGCTGGTTGCCGCCAAAGACTACCGTCCCGCCAAAGAGGAGACGTACCCCTTTCCGGTTTTGTGGTTTGGGACAGTGTGGCACAAACTGTTTCAGCCCAGATGTTTTCCCTATATGCCGGCACTGCGCCGTTTTTTAAGGGAGCACAAAGAATATGACATGATTGTCAGTAGCGAAGTGTTTGCATCCTGGTCTTATACGGCGGCCAGGCTCTATCCGGATAAGACCCTGTTGTGGCATGAGCTGGCGGCCCATAACCATATGCTTCATCAGCTGCCTTCTAAGTTCTGGTATCGGTTTGTGGCACGCCTTATGATGAGAAGTGCCAAAGTGGTGCCCCGCTCAGAGGCGGCGGCCTCCTTTATCGGGCAGTTTATGCCCAGGGTGGCGGGAACGTGTATCGATCATGGGGTAGATTTGGCCAAATTTCCCCTTCCCGATGTACGGGATAAGGCGGATCAGTTTGTGGTGGTATCCCAATTGATTGCCCGTAAGCAGATCGAGCGGACCATCGAAGCCTTTGCCGGTTTTGTGAGACAAGGAAATGCCGGATACAGGCTCTGCATCATCGGACAAGGAGAGGAGGAAGAGCGGCTAAAGGGGCTTGTGGGTAAGCTTGGGCTGGTGGAGCAGGTCCTCTTCTGCGGGCAGATGTCCCATGCCCAGCTGATGCCCATCGTGGCAAGATCAAGGGCTCTTTTGGTGTCCACCAGGAAAGACAATAATATGGTCTCCATTGTGGAGAGTATCGCTTTGGGAACGCCGGTGCTGACCACCTCGGTGCCTTACAATGCGGCCTATATCAGGGAGCAGGAACTGGGTATTGTGGAGGATGCCTGGGGCGCAGATGCCCTGGAGCGGATTGTGGCGCACAATGAGCGGTACGTGGACAATTGTGTGCGGTATCGGGAGCAGTTATCGAACGTCTCCTGTGCGGAGAGATTCTTTACGCTCTTGTGAACAGGATTTCTTGCTTTTTTGACGGTATCCATGTAAGATAGGTAATAGGGAAAATTTAGATTACAGATTTTCCCAGAGGGAGGAAGATACTTGGAAATGATAAAGACAGCCTTTTGTTTTGACGAAAATCTTACCGCGCTGGTACAGGCCACGGCTGCCTCCCTGGTGGACCAATGTGTTAAGGATTCCGTCCATTGTGAAATACATTGTGTCTGTACAAGTGCTGCCGCATCTGTGGAGGAACCGCTTAGACGGATTGTGGAGGCAAGGGATCCGGCGTCTTTATTGTATATGCATTGTATAGACAATCCTTATGCGGATTCTTATGAGGTGCGGGATATTTCCGTTGCCACCTATCTGCGGCTTGCGCTGCATAAGCTGTTGCCCGAAATCGATAAGATTTTGTATATGGATGTGGACGTTCTGGTATTGGACAGCCTCCTGCCGCTGTGGGAAACTCCTTTAACGGACCATGTGCTGGCGGCGGTCAGGGGCACTGTAAATCTTTCCGATAAGTGGGAGTGGAACAGCGACAGACCTTACTGGCATCTGCTTGCGGCGCAGAAGGGCAACTATATCAACGCAGGCATTACCCTGTTGAATCTTTCAGAAATCCGCAGACGCGGTCTGGATGTGCAGTGGAATGAACTTGCAAAGGAAAAACTGTATTATCAAGATCAGGATATTTTGAATATTACTTGTCAGGGGGCTATGGTTTATCTGCCGCCCAAATATAATCGGTTGACTTATATGGAAGATCTGGAGTATCACAGACTGGTGGAGGAGGGGATTTACACCCAGGAAGAATACGAGGAAGCCTTGGAAAAACCGGCTATTCTGCACTATGCGGGGGATAAACCCTGGAATCGCTATAATGCGAATCTGGGAGAGGTCTGGTGGGACTATGTGAACAGCCAGCCGGATTTACAAGGATTGTTTGATGAAAATAAAGCGCGCCGCAATCACGGGCCCACCCTGGCGGACAGGGCAGTGCGCAAGGTGAAGAAGATATTGAGTAAAGAGAAGCTTTAGGCGGGAAGAAAATATATAGAGAAAAAGAGAAAGGCCGGGAAAAAGGATTTTCCGGCAGACGTGAAAGGAGCTTGGTTATAATGAAAATAGCAGTGGCGGGAACAGGATATGTGGGTCTTGTGGCAGGGGTGTGCTTTGCGGAGAAAGGACATGATGTCACCTGTGTGGATGTGGACGAGGCGAAGGTAAAAATGATGGAGTCCGGTGTAACGCCCATTTATGAGGAGGGCCTGCAGGAACTGATGCAGAAGAACAATGCTGCCGGCAGGCTGCATTATACCACGGACTACCGGGAAGCATACAAGGACAAGGATGCCATTTTTATCGGCGTGGGTACGCCGGAACAGCCCGACGGGTCCGCTAATTTAAGCTATATCGCCACGGTGTCCAGACAGATTGCGGAATCGGTGGAGCGGGATTGTCTGGTGGTGGTGAAATCCACTGTGCCGGTAGGCACCAATGATAAAGTGGAACAGTTTATTCATGATTTCCTGGAGCGGGATGTGAGGGTGGAAGTGGCTTCCAACCCGGAATTTCTGGCTCAGGGGTCTGCGGTGCATGACACCCTCCACGCGGCGCGTATCATCATCGGCACGGAGAGCGACGAAGCGGAAGCGCTTTTAAAGAAAATCTATGAGCCCTTCGGACTTCCTATCGTATCGGTTAACAGGCGTTCTGCAGAGATGATCAAGTATGCCTGCAATGATTTCCTGGCCCTTAAGATTTCTTATATGAATGATATTGCCAATCTCTGTGAGCTGGTAGGAGCGGATATCGATGCGGTGGCGGAGGGCATGAGTTATGATGCCAGAATTGGGGCTAATTTCTTAAAGGCCGGTATCGGGTACGGTGGCAGCTGTTTCCCCAAAGATACCAAGGCCCTGAAGTATCTGGCGAACCAGCACGGGTATCAGTTAAAGACCGTGGAGGCCGCTGTGGATGTGAATTCTACGCAGAAGACCAGGCTCTATGAGAAAGCCTGTCAGCGCATGATTACCTTCCAGGGTCTTAAGGCGGCGGTGCTGGGCCTGGCTTTTAAGCCGGGAACGGACGATCTGAGAGAGGCGCCTTCGCTGGATAATGTGAAGCTTTTGCTGGAAGGCGGAGCCCAGGTCATGGCTTATGACCCGGTGGCCGTTACGAATTTTGAGAAGCACTATCCGGAAGGGGCTAACGAGAAGGGGTCGATTTTCTATGTGGATACGGTGGAGGAAGCGCTTTCGGGGGCCAATATCTGCTTTATCTTCACAGAATGGCAGGAGATTAAAAATGTGACACCGGCTGCATTTAAGAAGCTGATGAAAAATCCACTGGTCTATGACGGACGCAACGTGTTTGACGTGCAGGCCATGAAGGAAGCGGGTATAGAGTATTACAGTATAGGGCGTTAAGGGAAAGGGGTATCATATGAACGGATTGGATACTTCCAGAACATATCTGGTCACCGGAGGCGCAGGGTTTATCGGCTTCCATTTATCAAAAAGTCTTCTGGAACAGGGGGCCTCGGTAATTGGTTTCGACAACATGAACGACTATTATGATGTGAAGCTGAAAGAGGACAGGCTGGCAATCCTGGAGCAGTATGAGAAATATACATTTATCAAAGGCGATTTGGCGGACAATGCCGATGTCTTCCGCATCTTTCAGGAGTATCGGCCCCAGATTGTGGTCAATCTGGGCGCCCAGGCGGGTGTCCGGTACAGCATAGACAATCCCAGAGCCTATATGGAATCCAATATGATGGGATTCTTCCATATCTTAGAAGGATGCCGGTATTTTCCGGTGGAGCATCTGGTGTATGCTTCCTCCAGCTCTGTTTACGGCGGCAATGAGAAGGTGCCCTTTTCCACCCAGGATAAGGTGGACGAGCCGGTGAGTCTCTATGCGGCCACCAAGAAATCCAACGAGCTGATGGCCCATGCTTACAGCAAACTCTATCATATTCCGGTGACAGGCCTGCGGTTCTTCACGGTCTACGGACCCTATGGCAGGCCGGACATGGCATACTTTAAGTTTACCAATAAGATTCTTGCGGGAGACCCCATCCAGATCTACAACAATGGGGATATGTACAGGGATTTCACATATATTGACGACATCATAAAAGGGGTGGAGAATATTCTTTGCAATCCGCCGGCGGAGAATGATAAAGGCGCTCGCTATAAGATTTACAATATCGGCAACAACAAGCCGGTGAAGCTGATGGACTATATAGAGACGCTGGAAAAATGTCTGGGAAAGACTGCCAAGAAGGAATATCTGCCTATGCAGCCCGGCGATGTGTATCAGACCTATGCGGATGTCAGCGAGCTGATGCGGGATTATGATTTTAAACCGGATACCTCTATTGAGGATGGTCTGTCCAGATTTGTGGCATGGTATCTGGCATATTATAAGAAGTGAGGCAGAGAATCAAAGGAGTATAGATAAGGATGAGTGAAATGGAACAACGGCAGATACCGGTACTGTATTTGGTGGTGCCTTGTTATAACGAGGAAGAAGTGGTGGAGAAATCCGCAAGCGTCATGGGCGACAAGATCAGACGTCTGGAGAGAGCGGGAAAGATTGCCAAAGGCAGTAAAATCATGTTTGTCAATGATGGCAGCAAGGATAAAACCCTTTATCTCCTGCATCAGATTGCAGGGAAGGATAAGCTGTTTTGTGTGGTGAGTCTGGCAGGCAATTACGGGCATCAGAGCGCGATTTTGGCGGGCATGATGATGGCGAGGCAGTATGCGGACGCGGTGGTTACCATTGATGCCGATTTACAGCAGGATATTGAGGCTTTGGATACATTCCTTTCTCGCTATATGGATGGCTGTGAAGTGGTTTATGGGGTGCGCAATGACAGGCATTCCGATGGTATCTTTAAGAAAGCTACAGCCACGGCTTATTATAAACTGATGCATATGCTGGGCAGTACGGTTATGACAAACCATGCGGACTATCGGCTGATGTCCAAGAAGGCTTTAAACGCCCTGGCGGAATATAAGGAGACGAATCTGTTCCTGCGGGGGCTGATTCCCACCATGGGATTTCCCTCTGATGTGGTGTATTTCGATGTAAAGGCCAGGGAAGCGGGACATTCCAAATATACGTTGAGTAAGATGATGACCCTGGCTCTTGACGGTATCACTTCCATGAGTGTCCGTCCCCTGCGGCTGATTGCAGGGCTTGGCTTTTTGGTATGTATCTTCAGTTTTGTGATGTGCATCATCAGTCTGGTAGACTGGGTGAACGGCAACAATGTGCCCGGCTACACGACGACCTTGATCGTGACGCTGATGCTTGGCGGTATCACCCTCTTATCCTTGGGTATTATCGGTGAATATGTGGGCAAGATTTATATGGAGACCAAACACAGGCCCAGATATATCATAGATACCTTTGTCTGGCGTGAGGATACAAGGGAGGAGTCTTAGAAATGGTATTGGTGCTTTTTTCCTGGCTTGTCATGGGTGCGGCATCTTTTATTTTCGGGAAAGCGGTGGTGGATGGAATCTGGCGCAAAGACCAGAGCTGTATGGGAAAACCGGACATCTATATGATGGCAGGTCTTATTTTCTTAAATCTTTATGCCCAGCTTTTTAGCGTGATTTATAAGGTGGCGGGTATCGCCTGTACCATTTTGGGACTGGCAGGCATCATTGTGACAGTGGTCTATGGGATACGGTATCTGCGGGAAGGCAGACAGCGGAAGCTTTTCCCTGGTGTGGGGAGCGGGAACATGCCGTTTCTTAGAGTGGTGTTTCTTTTTTTATGCCTGCTGTCCATGGTTCTTTGGACGACCCAGGACCCGGGGCAGTATGATACGGGACTGTATCATGCTCAAGCCATTCGATGGATTGAGGAATATGGGGTGGTGCCGGGGCTTGGCAATCTGCATATGCGGCTGGCTTACAACAGTGCTTTTATGTGTCTGCAGGCGCTTTTCAGTTTAGAATGGCTGGTGGGACAGTCGCTTCATTCCCTGAACGGCTTCTTTTGTCTGTGCGCGCTTTTCTATGCCTTTGGCACGGTGCGGATACCGGGCAGGGAAAGATGGCAGACTTCCGACCTGCTCAAATGTGTGACGGTGCTGTATGTGGTGAGAAGCCGTTACAGCATTGCCTCTTCCGGCACAGATCTATGGGCCATGCTTTTGATTCTCTATATCAGCACCAAGTGGTGTGAACTGGTGGAGTGCCAGGAGGAGAAGACTGCACCCTGGTGCTATGTCTGCCTGGTGGGTTTTTATGCCCTTACGGTGAAGCTCTCTGCGGCAGCGATTGTGCTCTTGGTATGTTATCCGCTGTATTTATTGATTCGCAGGAAAGATTTCCGGGGGATTTTCCGAAATGGTATCCTGGCATTTGTGATCGTGCTCCCCTATCTTGTCCGCAATGTGATTATTTCCGGCTATCTGATTTATCCTTATGCGGGTATCGATTTGTTTTCCGTGGACTGGAAAATGAACCCGGAGGTGCTTAACAGTGACAGCTTCGATATCAAAATGTGGGGCAGAGGCTGCACACGGATTGACGAGTATAACAATACGCTCTTTGGCTGGATGCCCGACTGGTTCCTTTCCCAGAGCATGGGATACCGCATCCTGTTACTTGCGGGGGCAGTCAGTGCCTTGTTTGTTCTGTATATGGCCTGGAAACAGATGCGGCAGAAAAGATATGGTTACAGTGCCATTCTCACAGCCGGTGTGGTGTGTCTGGTATTCTGGCTGATGACGGCGCCCTTAATCCGGTATGGGCAGGTCTATGTGGTGATTGTCATTGCCCTGGCGCTTGGGGGATGGGAGAAAAAGGCAGTGCCAAAGCGGGATATTCTGGCGGCGGCAGGAACCTTTGCCATGGTGGCAGCGCTTCTCTTCTTTGGCAGCAAGGTGCGGGAATTGGGAGGCATGGAATCCGGATACTGGCTCAGACAGCCGCCCTATGGCGCCTGGCCTGCGGAACAGGTACAGCTGGATAACGTGATCATCTGGGAGCCTGTGGATGGGGATTTAATCGGCTACCCGGCCTTTCCGGCCACGCCCCAGGGCCGTCAGCTGAAACATTTACAGCTGCGGGGAGAGGGATTTGAGGACGGCTTTCGCTATACGGAGGAAGCCTGGCGTTAGAGGAAGGTGTATATATGGTAAAAATAGATATTCATGCGGATGATTATGCTCTGACAGTCCATACTTCACAGGATATGTTGGAATGTATGCGGGCCGGTAAACTGGACAGCATCAGTATCGTACCCAATATGAGCTGCTTTGAGACCTGTATGGAGATGCTGTATGCCCAGATTCCCACACTGCCTTTTGTACCGCTTATGTCGGTGCATCTGGACTTTGTGGAGGGCAGGAGCCTGGCCGGCAGGAAAGAAGTGCCTCTTCTTGTACGTGGGGATACGGATTTGATGGGACTCTCCTGGGGAGGACTTTTTACCTATTCTTATCTGCCCGGGAAGCGCAGACAGTTGAAGAAGCAGTTAAAACGGGAGATCAGGGCCCAGATTGCACAGGCTCAAAAAGCCATTGACAAATGTGTGGAGATTGCGAACTGGCATGGGGTTGCCTGTGAGCAGAAGGGACTGCGGCTGGACAGCCACCAACATGCCCATATGATACCGGTGGTGTGGGAAGCTGTCTTAGAGGTGGTGCGGGAGGAAGGGTTTCCCCTTTCCTATATCAGAAATTCCAAAGAAGTGCTGGGGGTATTTTTGGCGCAACGGTCGTTGTGGAAGACATATCGGCTGGTGAATTTCGTGAAGAACAGGCTGTTGTCTTTCTATGCCCATAAGGTAGACCGGTATTATGCGTCCCAAGGAATGGAGCAGATGTATCTGTGGGGGCTTGTGATGAGCGGGCGCATGGATAAGGCGCGGATAGAGATTTTGTATCCGAAGATGCTTCAGAAGGCTAGGCAGGATGGCAGGACATTGGAAATCTTATTTCATCCCGGCCTGACGTTGCGTGAGGAGGCTACGCCGGAGATTGCCAAAGAGGCGGCGGATGACTTCTATATGCGCAAAGACAGGCATGTGGAGAAGGCGGCGGTGCTGCAGTGGAAAAGATAGAACAAATGACATAAGTGTCATAAAGATAAGAAAAAGCGGGAGGCGCTAATCGAGCGCCTCCTGTAATTCTGTCACGTCCTCCATCAGTACTTCCATGAAATAGCTGCGGCCCTCCTCGTTGAGATGATCTGCATCTGAAAAGTATGCCAGGTTGGATTGAAACCTCTCGTCGTGGGAATAATCATAATAACTGACATTTGTGTCATTTACTATCTGTTCAATGACCCCGTGAAATTCCTGCAGGAACTCATCGGACACCAGGTCCGTGTAGTATTGGGAGAAAGGGGTGGTGATAAGAACCGGTGTAATCTCATGGGCCTCACAGTAGGCAAGGATATCGTACAACTCCTCTATCCGCTCCGGCAGGAAATAGTTGTCCTTGTTGTTAAAATGCCTGTCATAGCGCTGCATGGCGCGGCTTGCAAATTCTTCCACGTTAATACCGCTGTCCTCCCCCTCGGCCGCCTGGACCTTTAGGCTTAGATTCCAGTTTGGAAAGAGCTTGAGGATGTCCGCACCGGCGGATAAGATCGGCAGTCGGGTGGTCACAATATCTTTATATAAATCGTAGTCAGGTATATTCTGGGGAGACAGGAAATGATAGTATTTGACGCTGAGCGCTTCGGCCTCCGTCTCGTCCACCGTTTCATTGTTGAAAGAGAAATAAGAGACCGGAATAAACAGCAGGCAGCCCTCGTCTAAATATTCTCCGTATTCTTTCAAAAGGGCCAGGTCGTAAGCGTAGGTCTGACTGGCATGGCCGAAGTTAAAACAGGTTTTGTCCCTCTCTTCTATGACTGTGTAGTCGAAGTTGTAAGCGCCGTGGGAACTGCCCACATTGGCGAAATCAATCTGCTTAAGTTGAATCTGGTTACCCAGCATACGCAGGTTCCAGAAATCCATATATTTCTCATCGTCAATCTTCCGGTAAGGCACATTCAACAGATAGAGCAGAAATACTGCCGCCGCCGGGATGGCTATACATTTGATCACAAATTGTAGAATCTTCCTATTACCATGCATGTCAATTCCTCCTTAGAACTGGAAATAAATAAATTCCGTGGCAATGCCCTTGTTGGAGAACAGGGCGATTACTGCCAGCAGCAGGACATAGATGGGCCAGCGCACGAAACACTTTTGCCGGGAAATCAGCTCGATCACATCCTGCTTTAGGGAAATCCAGTCATAGATGCCAAGGACCACCGCAGACAGGAACATGCCGGCCATGGAAATATAAGGCATATCCAGACAGATGGCGGCTGTCTTTAAGTAATTGAGGGGTCTGGAAGCATCCCAGAACAATTTATAGATAACCCAGAAAGCATCCTGTATGGTATTGGCCCTGAAAAAGATCCAGGTAAAGCACAGCAGGATAAAGGTGATGGGCAGCTGCCACCAGTGCTTTTTGCGTACCACAGTCTCTCCTTTTCGTTTCTTGGGGTAGAGAAAGGTCTCTATAATCTGTAACAGTCCATGGATACCGCCCCAGAAGATATAGGTGAGGCTGCTGCCGTGCCAGAACCCGCTGACCAGAAAGGTGATCATCAGATTCAGGCAGTGGCGCCATCTTTTCACCCGGTTGCCCCCCAGGGGGATATAGACATAGTCCCGAAACCAGGTGGAGAGGGAGATATGCCATCTGCTCCAGAATTCCTTGATGGAAAAGGAAAAATAGGGGCTCTTAAAGTTGGTCATTAAGTCGATGCCAAAAAGCTTTGCACAGCCCACCGCGATATCCGAATAGCCGGAGAAATCGCAGTAAATTTCAATGGCAAACATCACGGTGACAATGATGAAGACCAGGCCCACATAGCTGTAGGGCTGGTTGTACACCTTATCCACTACCGTGGCAAATACGTCGGCAATCACCAATTTCTTAAAATAGCCCCAGGCCATCAGTTTGAGGCCGTAAGTCACGTTGTCATAGTCAAAGGGCCGCTCTTTCTTGTATTGGGGCAGCAGACTGTCCGCCCTGCCGATGGGACCTGAGAGAAGCTGGGGAAAGAAGGAGACAAATAAAGCATAATAGCCAAAATGCTTCTCCGCTTTGACCTTGCCCCGGTAAACATCGATTAGATAGCCCATGGACTGGAAAAAATAAAAGGATACCCCTGCCGGCAGAAGAATCCGCAGTGTGATTGGCTGCAGGGCCAGCTGTCCGGCCGCGATCTGCGCGTTTATCCTGTCAATCAGCGGGGAGGCTGTCTTAAAGACCAAAAGAAGCAGCACCAGGGGCAGAACACCGCCTAACAGGCAGCGTTTCTTCGCACGGAGGGTTTGGGCCTTTTCTAACTGCAGGGCCAGCACATAGGTCAACAGGGTGGTCCCAAGCAGCAAAAAGCCGTAGCCCACATGCAGATTCATATAGAAAGCATAGCTGGCAAGCAGCAGAAAAAACCAGCGGAACCTGTGCGGCATAAAGCAGTACAGGATAAATACGGTGATGAGAAAAACGGCAAATGATACGGAATGAAACAGCATGGGTGTTCTCCTTGTATAACGAGATTACTATATTTGTGATATATTCTACTTTATATATAAGGAATATGCAAGTTTACAAAATCTTGAGTTTCCGCAGTTTTATCCACAAGACCCTGATTTTATGAGTATCATAGTGAACAACTCTCAAAAAATGCCTAAAATATAAGGAATCTCATTCCCTTTTGATGTAAAATTATGCTACCAAATAAAAATCTCACTAAACAAAAAAGAAAGGATTCCTTATGGCTTATTTTCCGCTGCAAAAAGCAGATGTTCCAGTTTGAAAAATTTCGTGTGCGCAGACTGAAAGCAATCAACGCACTTAACTTTTATATCACCTTATGCATGGCGTTTCCTGCAAGGATCTCCATGAGTTCAGAAACCAATGCCCTTAAGGTTTCTATCCTAAAGACAGCAAATCCTGTAAAGGAAAAAGGTTTCTTCTGCTATTACCGGCTGGCAAAAGGCATCTCAGGAATACTCTCGTATGCAAAAGAGGGCGTCAGGCTCTGGTTCCGGCGGGGCTTATTAAAGTGTCTCTATTCACAGAACTGCCATTCTTAAAATTACAAAAAATCGGCAGATTGGCGCTTTGTAGAACTGCATTCATTTTGGAATTACATTTTGTGGAAACTCAAGTATTCAGTTTTCAAAGTGCAAAATTAAAAAGGTGCAAAGCCTTAATAATTCAATAGACTTTACACCTTTAATTATTCTAGTTGCTTTTTGTGTCTGGTTCTGTGACCTCTAAGAGAATACTATCAAATTCATTTTCAAGTTCTTCTCTTCTTTCTTGTGGTACAAGTTTCAATAGCTTCCTCACAAAAACCGTTAATCTGTTAATATATCGTAACTGTTTATCTGTCATATAATACAACCACCTGCTTTCATATTGCTAGATTATACTGTTACAATAAAAGTATATCACAACATAGGTGCAAAGTCTATTCAATTATCACTTCTTGAGTTTCCGCAGTTTTATCCACAAGATCCTGATTGTATGAGCATCCTAGTGAACAACTTTCAAAAAATGCCTAAAATATAAGGAATCTCATTCCCTTTTGATGTAAAATTAAGCTACCAAACAAAAATCTCACTAAACAAAAAGGAAGGATTCCTTATGGCTTATTCTACATCAAATACTTACTCTTTAAAACGAAAAATTTTAACTTTCTCTGATAAAATTTCAAAACACCTTTCAAAGCCTGAAAAGAAATTTCCATGAAATCAGAAACCAATGCCCTTAAGGTTTCCATCATTAAGACGGCAGACCCTGTAAAGGAAAAAAGTTTTCTTCTGCTATTACCGACTGGCAAAAGGCATCTCAGGCATACTCTCGTATGCAAAAGAGGGCGTCAGGCTCTGGTTCAAGACAAAGCGTCCTGCATATCGTCAAATCTGCCTTGAACTGGCTGTTTGAATAGATAAAAGAATAAATCTCCCAAGGTCCGGTTCCGGCGGGGCTTATTAAAGTGTCTCTATTCACAGAACTGCCATTCTTAAAATTACAAAAAATCGGCAGATTGGCGCTTTGTAGAACTGCATTCATTTTGGAATTACATTTTGCGGAAACTCAAGTACAAAACGGTTTCTTTCACGGGAATTTTATGATAAAATCGGAGTAGTACCGTGATAGGGCAGTCATATTTGTGTCTGCGCAAAGAGTAGCGCGGTAATGAAGGAAAATATGGGAATTACATCGTTCTATTTTTTGTGCTTTTTTGCAGTTATGCTGATACTTTACTACAGTATCCCCCGGCGGTTCCAGTGGGGGCTTCTTTTGCTGTGCAGTATTTTGTATTATCTGTTTTCCGGGCAGGGAATCTTGATTTTATATCCGGTGGTTTCGGTGACGGCCTGTTACGCGGGCAGCAGGCTGCTGGCAAAGACGCCGGCAGAGGAGGAAAAGAGAAGGAAGGGAATACTTTTATTGACTGTATTAGTCAATATCGGTATCCTGGTGGTCTTAAAGTATGTGAATTTTGGCATTTATACCATAGATGGCATGGCCAGACTCTTTGGCAGTAACAGGACATTAATAGAGAGCGTGGATTTTTTGGTGCCCCTGGGGGTATCCTTTTATACTTTTTCCCTGTTGGGCTATGTGATCGATGTATATTACGGGATAGGAAAACCCCAGCAGAACTTCTTAAAGCTGGCGCTCTATGGCATGTATTTTCCGGTGATCATTTCCGGACCGATTTTAAAATACCGGGAACATGGGGAGCAGTTTTTTGAGCCCCATGCCTTTGATTATAAACAGGTAACCTTTGGATTACAGAGGATGCTGTGGGGCTTCTTTAAGAAGCTGGTGATTGCGGAGCGTCTGGGGATATTTGTGGATACGGTGTATGGGGACTACATGGGGTATCCCGGCGCCTATATCTGGGCGGCCACCATCTGTTATGCGTTCCAGCTGTATACGGACTTTTCCGGGTGCATGGATATCGTGCTTGGCATGTCGGAGAGCTTTGGGATTTATCTGCCGGAGAATTTTCAGACCCCTTTCTTTGCAAAGAGTGTGGCGGAGTACTGGCGCAGATGGCATATCACGCTGGGAATCTGGATGAAGGAGTATGTGTTTTATCCGGTTCTTCGGTCTGCGTTTTTTACCAATGTAAATAAATCTTTCAAGAAAAGGTTTGGCAAGAAGAAGGGCAAGCAGTATGCAACTTTTGGGGCCATGTTCATTCTCTGGCTGACGGTGGGTATCTGGCATGGAGGAGACTGGAAGTTTGTGATTGGTTCCGGCCTTCTGCACTGGCTGTATATTGTGATGGAAGAACTGTTAGAACCTTCCTGCAAGAGGATTATGGAGCGTCTGTCCATCAACAGTACAGGGAAGTTTTTGAACGGCATCCGTATGCTTCGGACTTTCTTTTTGGTGTGTATCGGCGATCTGTTCTTCCGGGCAGCTTCCGTGGGAGATGCCTTTGCCATGTTACGGGAAGCGGTGACAGTCTTTAACCCTCATGTGGTGTGGGACGGCTCTATTTTCATGGCGGGGCTTGACAGGGTGGAAGCCGGGATTGCGGTATTGGCGCTTTTGCTTCTGTGCGTCGTATCAGTGCTGCAGCAAAAGGGCAGCGTGCGTGAGAAGATTGCAGGAAAGCCCCTGCCCCTGCGGTGGATACTGTGGTATGGGCTTTTGTTCGGGGTGATTCTGCTTGGCTGTTATGGGCCGGGATACAGCGCCTCAGAGTTTATTTACCAAGGGTTTTAACCCTGGATTTTGACCCTATAAAATAAAAATAGTAAAGAACGGTATTTTGTGGTAAGATAATATCTGAGAACAAGAGCCGAGGTTTAACAACCAGAGAGTACAGCCTGTCCATCTGGCAGGAAAAGGATTTAGGAGAAAGAGAATGGATAAGATAGCCGTGTTGATTCCCTGTTACAATGAGGAGAAGACAATCGCGAAAGTGGTAAAAGACGCAAGGCAGGCCCTGCCGGAGGCAGTGGTCTATGTCTATGACAACAATTCCAAGGACCGCACCGTGGAGCTGGCAAAGGAGGCCGGCGCGGTGATACGGTATGAACATATGCAGGGAAAAGGCAATGTCATACGCAGAATGTTCCGGGAAGTGGAGGCGGAGTGCTATATCATGGTGGACGGGGATGATACCTACCCTATGGAGTATGCCAGACAGATGGCGGACGAGGTGCTTTTACACAGTGCGGACATGGTGGTGGGAGACAGGCTTTCCTCCACTTATTTTACGGAGAATAAGCGGCCCTTCCATAATTTTGGCAATTCTCTTGTGCGCAGCAGTATTAACAGACTGTTCAACTGTGAGATTAAGGATATCATGACGGGATACCGGGCATTCAGCTATGGCTTTGTCAAGACCTTCCCGGTGTTGTCCACAGGCTTTGAGATTGAGACGGAAATGACCATCCATGCGGTGTACAATAATATGCAGATTGAAAATGTGATCGTGGATTATCGGGACAGGCCGGAGGGCAGCGAATCTAAGTTAAATACCTTTTCCGACGGCTTTAGGGTACTGCGCACGATCTTAAAGCTGTACCGGGATTACAAGCCTATGGGTTTTTTTGGCATGTGCTCGGCGATTCTGGCAGTGATCGCAGTGATTTTGTTTATCCCCATCGCGGTGGCTTATCTGGAAACGGGGCTGGTGCTTCGGTTCCCTACACTGTTTGTCTGCGGCTTTATTGGGCTGGCGGCGATTCAATCTCTGTTTGCAGGACTGATGCTGTCTAATATGGCACTTAAGAACAGACGGGATTTTGAGTATCGGCTGACCCTTGTGACAAGAAGGGTGCGGGAACAGTAGAAAAGGCAGGTTGAGGACGGGAATGGAAAAGAGCAAAGATAGATTTACAGCAGGGGAAGCAGTTGTTACAGGTATGGCAGCTGCTGTCTCCCTGCTGGCGTCAGGGCGGATTTATATGCTGCTTTACAGGCAGGGAAGTCTGTATACTGTGGGACTTTTCCCACTGGCGCTTCTTTTGGGAATATATTGTTTGTGGAAAAAGGCTTTGTTTATGAGAGAAGTCTTTTTTGCTGTCTGGGTGAGGGCGCTGCTATCTTTTGCTTTCACGGCATTTCAGGTGACGGGCCTGTGGTGGAGTAATCCCTACCTGGAAGAGAATGTGAGCGGGATAGAGGTCTTTGTCTGGATGGTATGTCTGTGGCCTTTAAGTTTTGCCGGACAGAATATGCTCTTTGACTGTGTTGCCCATTGGGGGGAGAGAAGATTTGCCTGTGCCCGCAGAGACTTTTCCCCGAAAAAGGGATTCCTGTACGCCTTTCTCGTTATCATGCTGGGGTTTTTGATTCCCTTTGCCGCGTACTATCCGGCCATCATGGCCTATGATGTGATTCCCCAGCTGGACCAGATCAGGAGCAGCGGCTATACCACCCATCATCCCCTGATTCATACCTTGATGCTGGCAGGCAGTCTGAAACTGGGCGAAATACTGCCCTTCGTCTCGAATGCTGACCGGGCGGGGCTTGCGATATATTCTTTGTTACAAATGACAGTAGTGTCAGGCTGCTTTGCCTATGTCTATACCTTCTTTCGAAAGAGAGGCGTAAACCGGTATTTTTGTTATTTCTTTGTGCTGTGCGCCGCCTTTTATCCCACCCATGGACTGCTTGCGGTCTCCATCACCAAGGATACCATCTACGCGGTGCTCGTCATGGTCTTTGGTGTGTTTGCCTTCGAGGCGGTCACCTGTAAGGAAGAAGGGGGGCCCGGAAAGGGCTGGTTTGCCGCGTACACGGTGCTGACGGTATTTCTTCTGCTGTTTCGCAACAACAGCATTTACGCCTGGATATTGTATGTGATTGTCGCGCTTCTGGCATTGCCTAAGATGCGTAAGAAGCTTGTCATGGCGCATGGGGCGGCGCTTCTTTTGTATTTTCTAATCAATACGCTGATGGTACAGGCATCGGGGGCTTCCAGTGATACCTATGCCAGAGAGATGCTCAGTGTGCCTGCCCAGCAGATTGCCAGGGTTGCAGCCTTTCATGAGGAGGAATTGTCGCAGGAAGATTTGGAGAATCTGTCGGTAATCTGGAACCAGGGAGCGCTGCCGGAATATGTGCCGGCCATCGCAGACCGCAGTAAGAAAGACATTGTGGGAGATGGCGAAGTGCTAAGGACCTTGGCGAAGGAGTGGTTTTCCTTGGGATGCCGGTATCCGGGAGAGTACTGGAAAGCCTTCTTGCTCAAGAATAAGGGGATGTGGTATCTGGAAGATATGTCCTATTTAAACGATGTCTATTCCTATGCCAAGGGATATTTACAGCTTACTTATCCGGGGGACCAGCAGGCTTATATGGAAGCGCTGGCACCGGGCTATGTGAGACATCAGAAATTACAGTTTTTACAGTCTGTGTACCGATATTTCGCGGCTGGGGACGAAGTTTGGAGGTATCTGCCGCCGCTTTCCTTGGTGATGCAGCCCGCTTTCTACTGCTTTGCGCTTTTGTTCTACTGTCTGTGTTGTATCGGTCTTCGAAAGCCTTTGCTGCTGGTGCCTGCCGTATATGTGACAGCCCTTGTGGGCACGCTGCTATTAGGACCCTGCGTGCTGACCCGTTACCTCTATCCGGTGATGCTGTCGGTGACGGTGCTGTTTGTTTTGTTCCTGCAGGAGAGCGCTTCACAGAAGTGACGCGGGCCTGGCACCGGGCGGTCATCTGAGCTGATACACATGGTAGACGGTATCTCCGGCGGTGAAGATGTCCGCAATTTCGGACTCCACGTTATACTTATGTCTAAAATACATGATCACGGGATGTTCCCTGTTATAGGGGGCCTCCCGCAGAAGGAAATAGACATGGTCGCTTTCTGTCACATCTTTTTCGAAATTGCCGATGCCATGGGCGGAGAGTTTGATCTTGCTGTTCGGATTACATACCACGCCCCAGTTCGTATAGAAAAAGTTATTGTACGTATCCAAAGTCATATCGAAGGGTGATTCGCAGTAATTCTCCAAAGTTCCCGAATCGTAAGTCCATATGTAGAAATTGTCCGGGTGGGCGTGGCAGTAAGCTTTCAGCTCTTCCCAGGTCTTTTGATGCACATGATAGTTTTCATCCACATTCACTTTGGTGATGTGGAGAGAAAGGATGCTCAGACATATGGTAAGGGGCAGGATGAGCAGATAAGGTTTTTTCGTTTCCAAATGCAGCAGATTAAAGCCGAACAGGATGCCGAATAAGATCATAAAATCCACAGTGATTAGGGGCTGCACAATGCGTTTGGGGAAACGTCCCTCATAGAGCACATAAACCCAGCTGACACTGCGCCCCAACAGGTAGAACAGATAGACCAAAAGGGCCTGGCGGTTTCGCCTGACAAGTATCAGGACAGGCGTGCATATGAGCAGGAGCCCGGCTAACAGATTGGCGGGCTGCATACCGTCTTCGTAGAAAAAGACAGTGATGCTGCCTGTGAGGATATTTTTAAGTCTCTCCCGCATGTCGGTGCGGGCCAGATAGCAGGTTCTGGCGATATCGTGCATGGTCTTCCAGTCTTCTACGGACATGCCGTGGCCGATATAGGGGGCGCCGCTTCTGCGGTACATATAGTCTTCTTCGGTCAGGCCTTCCGCGGCCAGGGCATCGGCACATTCCTCGTACTCCGGCCACTGGTAAAAGTCCCCCACTCGCTCCCTGTAGTGGTTGATCTTACGGAAATCGGACCACTGGGTCTCAGAGTAGGCCAGGACATTTATACCCCATAAAATACCCATGCCAAGACCCAAAACCAGAACGAATCCTAGTAGTTTCAACGCCGTATTTTCCACTTTGTTCCGGCGGGCCACAACCCATTTGGCAAGCCAGAGCATTCCCGCCATGGGCAGCATCAGATACAGGATATTCTGACGCATACTAAAAGAAATCCAGGCGAAGAGGAGGGTGGGTATATTGTGCACGAAGAAGACAGGCGTGCTGCTGCCAATCTTGGCGGTGGTAAAGCAAAACAGGGCGGCGGCCGCAGAGAGTCCCGCCGTGGTGGTGTACTGTGCCTCTGAGAGTACGTTGAGATTCACCAGGAAGAACAGAATCAGGAAAGAAGTCAACGCCGGTTTCCAGAAGACATCCTGGGGGTTGTGTCTGTGCCAGATGCGCATGGACCTGTGGTAGACTGCAAAAAGGCAGGCAATCTGCACCCCGTGCTGGAACAGGCCGTACCAGGGGATGAAACTGCACAGCTCATAGAGCTTACACAGCAGCCAGGACAGGGGGTAGAGGAAAAACATGACATGAGCGTCAGGATATCCCAGATAAGCGCCCGAGAGGATGCTGTACATACCCCAGTCGTCGTTGATGCCGTCCACAGGCCGGATATAGAAAACTTCCAGACAGTAGAATAGAAGCAGGAGCACAAGAAAAAAAAGCCTCCACATCCAGGGGGAGGCGGTGTAAGGTTCCTTGGGGTGTCTTTTGTATTTTGGATGTCCGGACTTAAGCGGCACCAATGTAGGATGTGAACCCTGGTTGACCAGTGACATCAGTATTTCCCTTTCGTAAGTGTTGATTAACTGTAATTAAGGTATATTTCTATTTTTTCATTATATACTATATTACAGGTCAGTTACAAATAGAAATAAGATACAATTCTTAAGAATTAGAAAAGTTTTCTTTAATAAATAGGCATAGGCATATTCAAAATTGGAAAAATGTGATAAAGTCAGACATAGGATATAAGACGATCATATCCGGAAAGGTTGTGAAAACAGATGGATGAAAAAAAGGGTCCGCGCAGGAGAAGACAGAGCAACAATAATCTGCTGCTCATCGTTCTGATAGGTTTCTGTATCCTGGCGCTGATTGAAATTTTATACGGACAGGCGCAGATGAAGGTGGAGAAAGAGCGCCTGGCCCTGGCGGAGGAGAACAACCAGACGGTGCAGGAACTTAAGAATGAGTGGAACCAGATCAAGGAAGGCACCAGTGTGGTAACCCAGGAAGGGGAATCCCACCAGACTGTCAGCGACGGGGAAGAGAACCAGGAGGAGCCCAAGGTTGTGGAGCAGGCAGCGTCGTCTCAGGCGCAGGCCGACCAGCCGAAAGAAGAGCAGGATAAAGATAAAGAGGACGAAGCGGACGAGGAGGACGAGGAAGAGGACAAACACGATATGCAGATTGTCATCCTGGGGGACAGCATCATGGACCATGACAGAACCGAGAGCGGTCCGGCGGCCATCATAGCCCATGACTGTAATGCCAAGGTCTATAACATGGCTATGGGCGGCACCACGGCGGCGCTCCTTCCCGGAGAATCGGCTTATCACAGCGACTGGAGTTCCAGAGGTCTGTTGGGAGTCATTCAGGCAATCCTGGGAAACGTGGACAGAGGCCTTTTCAAAGGATACCCTGCTTATGAGGCTCTGGAAGAATGTGATTTTGACAAGACCGATTATTTCATTATAGAGTACGGGGTCAATGATTTCTTGAGCGGCCAGATTCCCCAGAGCAACCAGCTGGCGGAGGGCGGCACCTCAAATGTGGGGGCTATCTATACTTACACGGGAGCCCTGGAGGAGGCGGTCAAGAGTTTACAGGCTTCCTTCCCTAACGCGAAGATACTGCTGATTGCCCCCCATTACTGTCAGGTCTTCAGCGGCAAGACTTTTATGGGTGACGGATATTCTGTGGATTACGGCTACGGACCGCTTGTGAGCTTTGCAAGAGGAACCGGTTACGTTTATGAACAGCATAAGGAAGAGAACGTGATCTTCTACAATGCCTTTGAACTGAGCGGTATCAATGCGGAGACAGCGGACGATTACTTAGAAGACGGGGTTCATATGACGCCCCTTGGAAGCCGCGTCTATGCGGAGGCCATCGCCAGAATTCTGAATAAGGATTTCCGGCCTGAGGAATGATTGCATAGAACAAACAGATTATGGTATGATAAAAGACAGGTGTAAGAGACGCCTGTCTTTTTTGAGTATGACGGCTTATGTCCGTGTGACTGGGCGGAAGCTTTAAAGCAGGGAGAAAGAATACAATGCGGGAATTGGAATATCCTTTTGACAGTGAAGAGATTTTAAAGAAATCCAAGAAAATAAAGAGAAGACTATTAGAAGAGCGGTCAGACTTTCTGCACAAGAAGATTGCCGTCCTGGGGGGCAGCACCACCCATGATATCATCAGGGTTTTGGAGGTATTCCTGTTAGAGCAGGGTATCCAGGCATTTTTTTATGAGTCGGAGTATGCCCAGTACTGGCAGGATGTGATGTTTGACCAGCCTGCCCTTGCGGCCTTTTCGCCGGACCTTATCTTTATCCATACCTCCTGCCGCAATATCACGGAATTCCCGGCCCTGGAGGACGACAGGGAGCAGGTGGAGGAGAAGCTTTCCAGACAGTATGCGCATTTTCAGGTCATGTGGGACAAGATCGAGGAGAAATACCACTGTCCCGTGATTCAGAATAATTTTGAGTATCCTTTTTACCGGCTTTTGGGGAACCGGGAGGCGGTGGATATACACGGCAGGATATATTTTATCAACCGTCTGAACGAGAAATTCTACGAATATGCCAGGAGCCATGACCATTTCTATATCAATGATCTGCAGTACATGGCCTCTGCTTATGGCCTGGACAAGTGGGCCGACCCTTTGTACTGGCATATGTATAAATACGCTATGTGCCTGCAGGCTATCCCGGAATTTGCCTACAACACCGCCCACATTGTGAAAGCGGTTTTTGGCAAGAATAAAAAGGCCCTGGTGCTGGATTTGGACAATACGCTCTGGGGCGGCGTTGTGGGAGACGATGGGGTGGAGCAGTTGGAAATCGGCCAGGAGACGTCCATGGGACAGGTATATGCGGAGTTTCAAAGCTATGTGAAAGCCCAGAAAGATATCGGTGTGCTTCTGTGCGTGGATTCCAAGAATGAGGAGGAAAATGCCCTGGCAGGCCTAAAGCATCCGGACGGAGCCTTAAAACCGGAGGATTTCCTTGTCATAAAGGCGAATTGGGAGCCCAAGAGCAGGAATATCGTGGAGATTGCGCAGGCCCTAAATATCCTGCCGGACAGTCTGGTCTTTGTGGACGATAATCCGGCGGAGCAAGAGATTGTGGCGCGCCAGGTGCCCGGCGTTTCGGTGCCCCGGATTGGCACGCCGGAGCAATATATCCGGGTGCTGGACCGCTCCGGTTTCTTCGAAGTGACACAACTGTCAGAAGATGACAGGAAACGAAATGAGATGTATCAGGCCAATATCCAGAGGCAGAAGCAGGCGCAGAATTTCGGGGATTACAGGGAATATCTGTTGTCTTTGCAGATGCGGGGAACCATCCGGGCCTTTGAGCCGTTGTATGTAGCGCGGATTGCCCAGCTTTCCAATAAGAGCAACCAGTTTAACCTGACCACCAGGAGATATACCCAGACAGACATAGAGGCTTTCGCCGGAGATGCTTCCTATATCACCAGATACGGCAAGCTGGAAGACAAGTTCGGAGATAACGGAGTGGTGAGCGTGGTGATCGGCAGACAGGGAACCTTAGAGGACATCCCAAGCTTCCAAAGGCAGGAGACCGGAACGGGCGAAGGCGGGCAGGTGCTGCATCTTCTGCTGTGGCTCATGAGCTGCCGGGTGCTCAAGCGGGATATGGAATATGCCATGATGGACAGTGTGGTGAGCGCCTGCAAGGACAGAGGCATCGGCATCATCATGGGTTATTATTACCCTACGGCCAAGAACGCCATGGTGAAGGAGTTTTACGGGCAGATGGGGTTTGAGAAGATTGCAGAAGATGACACGGGTGTCAGTACTTGGCAGTATGTGATTCCTAAGGACTATCAGAAGAAAAATACCGTGATCGAGGAAGTAAAGTGACCAGGTTTATGATGAAAAAGATTGCCAGGACGCATGAAAAGGGATATAGTAGTAAAAGATTTTACAGATTATAACATTGGAAAATGGTTCGGAATGGAGGAGCTATGACAAGAGAAGAAGTGTTTGCAAGATTGAATGAAGTATTTCGGGATGTGTTTGACGACGAGGAGATTACGGTGTCGGATGCCACCACGGCGGATGATATCGAGGAGTGGGATTCCCTGGAGCATATCAATCTCTTGGCTGCTGTGGAGCAGGAGTTTGGCATGAAATTTAATATGGGCCAGGTGGTGTCCATGAAGAATGTTGGAGAGATGGCGGATATCATCCTTAGTAAGGTTGGGTAATCGGGGCGCGGTTTCAGGGCTTGATCAGTTCAATCATGCCAAGGACAGCGTTTGTCAGAAAGACCACTTGGCGGCCGGATAGAGCCGGTGCCGGGGTGAGCGTGTCGATGGCCATAAAACCGTCCGCTAAAAGGGATTCATAGGCGGCCTCAAAGTCTGTGGTCTCGTAACAGATGTGGTAGGGACTGTTCTTGAAGCGTTTCATCAGCCCGGATACCACCGAATCTTCGGCATAGGGACAGACCAGCTCTATGCGGTAGCCGTCTTTGATGAGAAAGCAGATATCTACTTTGCGGATTTCATCGCGCAGGGTATCCTGTTCGATCTGGTAGCCGAGGGATGCGAAAGCGTCCTTGGCTTTTTGTACTTTTTTGACCAGGTAGCCGATGTGATGTACGGTCAGATCAGGGGACATAGCACTCCTTTCGGGCCTTACGGGGACCTTTGCCCGCAGCCTTTACACGTATTATAATATTTACGGTATTCTTTTATATTATATCTGATGAGGTTTGAAAAGAACAGTGTGAAATCATGGAGATTGATATGAAGATTAAAGCACTCTACGAGAAATATAAAGATTTTATTATGGAAGTGATACATTTTGGCATCGTGGGCGTGATGAACACGATTCTGGGATATGTGATCATGTCGGGATTATATAATCTGGCCCACTGGAATTATTGGGTGTCCAGCGGCACATCCTATTTTATCGGCAGTGTATTTTCTTATTATATGAATGGCAGGGTCACTTTCAAGGTGGAAAACAAGGATAGATGGCTTCCCTGGCGGTTTGCCATTAACATAGTGGTCTGTTATGGATTAGCCTACGGGATTGCCAGACCCCTCATCCGTTATCTGCTCTCGTCTCAGCCGGCAGTGGTAGTGGATAACGTGGCTATGGTTTTGGGAATGGGTCTGTTTATTGTGATGAATTTCTTCGGACAGAAGCTGTTTGTGTTCCGGACAGGGAGAAAAGGATGAGGCATAAGTGGTTTGTGTGGCTTACCAGATACTGGTTTCTCTTTCCCATCGGCGGTTTTTTGCTTCTTACGGCGGGCGTGTTGTTTGGATTTGGGGAGCGCAGTTATATTGCAGTGCATGATAACATGGACTTGTTTCTGGCACAGTACCAGATGTTAAAGAATACGGGCAGCTTTTTCAAACATGGAGTGGATGTGCCTTTCTTAGGGGGCGTAAGCAGGGACCTTCTGCCCTCGGAGCTGTCTTTATACAGTCTGCTGTATATGCTCTTTCCCACGTATACGGCTTATGTGCTTGGTCTGCTGTTAAAGATTGTGCTTGGCATCTTTTCTTTTTGCCTGCTGGCAAAAGAATTGTTTGGCGAAAGGTACAGGATTTACCGGCCGGTCATTTATATGACAGGCTTTGCCTACGGCATCCTTTATTTTTTCCCGGCTTTCGGCTTTGCCTTTGCCTCCATTCCGCTATGTGTATTATTGTTGATCAAAATTTACAGACAGTCGGCCCTTCGCTGGTATCTGGCGCTCCTGGCTTACCCGCTGGTATCCTATTTTTCTTATCATGGCATTTTTATTCTGGGATACTTGGTGCTTGCTATTGTATGGATTTCCATCCGGGACAAGAAACCGGCAAAACCGCTGATTGCAGCGCTGTTTGTGCTGGCGGCAGGGTATGTGTTGTGCGAGTACCGGCTGTTTGGACAGATGCTTCTTAGCGATGAGGTTACGATACGGTCTACTATCGTGAATCCGTCTCTTACTGTGCCGGAGATTGGGCAGGAGATTGTAACCGTGTGGAAGGACAGCATTTTCCATGCGGAGGATGTGCATGGGAAGGTGATCATGCCAGTCTGCGCCGTGTATTTTGTGGTTTTGAATCTGTCTTATCTGCGGAAGAAACAGGGCGGCAGAATCCTGCGGGAGCCCTTTAACCTGCTGATGGTGTTTATCCTGTTTAATTGCCTGATTTATGGACTGTATGACTTTGCGCCCCTGCGCAGGTTTGTGGAGATGATTCTGCCCCCGCTGGAAGGCTGGCAGTTTAACCGGACGATTTTCTTTAATCCCTTTTTGTGGGATATGGCGCTTTTGCTTATTTTGGTCCGGCTCTATGACAGGGGGGCCATCACCTTGTGGGGGGCCAATCTTTTGGTCTGCGGGGCGGTGCTTGCAGTGATTCTCTCCCCCACCAGGTACAATGATCTCTATGCCACCTGCCATCACAGATTTTATGAGTACAATCACGGAACGGAAGTGGACGAGCTTAGTTACGAACAATTCTACGCGGTGGAGTTATTCGATCAAATCAAGGAAGAAATCGGCTATGAGGGCGAGTGGGCCGCAGCCTATGGGATGCATCCGGCGGTGCTTGAATATAACGGGATTGCCACCCTGGACGGGTATCTGGGATTTTATACACAGCAGTACAAAGAGGATTTCAGACAAATCATCGCCCCTGCCCTTGACCGTGTGGAAGCAAGCCGCATCTATTATGACGACTGGGGGGCGAGAGCCTATCTGTATTCCGGCACCTATGAGAGTGTGGTCAGCGCCGGCAAGACGGTTCATGCTGCGGATGATACGCTCTACATGAATCCGGAGGCTTTCAGACAACTGGGCGGCACCTATCTTTTTTCCAGAATCCGGTTTTCCAATGCGGAAGAGATGGATTTAAAGCTTCTGGGGGAATATACCGCGAAAGACGGGAGTATGACCGTCTATGCCTATGTATGCAAATAGAGACAACAACAAAGGAGGGCTAAAATGCCGATCAGAGTACACAATTTCGGAGGCGTGGCGGGCTGGAACGCCAAAAAGTATCTGCCCAGACTGTCCAGTGAAAGTTATCTGAAACTGCAGTTTATAAGCAGGAGAAAATCGCAGAAAAATTATATAGAATATTTCCTGGAGCAAAAGGAGGCGCCCCATCCGTTAGTCGTGAATTTGGAGACGGTAAACCGCTGTAACAGTACCTGTGAATTCTGTACCGCGAATATCCATGCGGAGAAGCGTCCCTATAAGAAGATGGACGAGGAACTGTATTATTCCATTATCGACCAGCTCCATGACTGGAATTATCAGGGGCATCTGACCCTCTATGGCAATAACGAGCCATGGCTGGACAAGCGGATTGTGGGTTTTCACCGCTATGCCAGAAAGATGCTGCCGAAGGCTTTTATCTTCATGTCCACCAACGGTCTTTTGCTGGATGTGGATAAGGTAAAATCCATCGTTCCCTATGTAGATCAGCTGATCATCAATAATTACTGTCTGGATATGAAGATGCATGACAATGTAAAAGTCATCTACGACTATGCCAAGGCCCATCCGGAGGAGTTTAAGGATGTGGATATCCTGATTCAGATACGGTATTTGAAGGAAGTGCTGACCAACCGGGCGGGCAGTGCGCCCAACAAGCAGTCCAAGGGCCGTATCATCAAAGAGACCTGTCTGATGCCTTTTACGGATTTGTGGATTACACCCCACGGGAAGCTGGGCATCTGTTGCTGCGATAACTTCGAGGTCACGGAGATGGCGGATTTGAATAAGGTGTCCGTGAAAGAAGGGTGGAGCAGCCCCAATTATCAGAAACTGCGGCAGACGATTGCCCAGGGCAGACAAAATTATCCTTTCTGCAAGTACTGTGATTTTATCGATGCGGGACTGCGCATGGATGCGGTGGAGGATGCCTTGAAGCACCGGAAAATGCACGGTGCCAGACAGTCGGTATTCAAGAAAAATTAAAGCCGGATAGGCGGATGGAACGATATGAGCGGAAAGAAAGCCGGAAAAAAGAAATATAAAAGAAGAGGCAGGCGTACCAATCCGGGACAGATTGCGGCCGTGGCTGTGTGCGCCGTGACGGTCTGCGCCCTGCTTGTGTGTATGATTACCTATGGGGTAAGCTATATCATAGGGCAAAGAAGCGGGTCAAAGACCAGGGAGGAAGGGGCCGGGATTACCAGGGTAGAAAAGCCGGTGCAGGAGGAAGAAGAGACGCCTATGGCTGATGCCTCTGCTGAAAGGTCTTCTGAGAAAGAGGCACAGTCCCCACAGACACCGGAAGAAGGGGAAGGGGCACCGGCAGGGAATACCTTGTCGATTGTGGGTGACAGCATCTCCACTTTCCGGGATTATATTCCGGCAGGGTATTATGACTTCTTCCCGGATAACGGGGTGTCGCTCGATGTGGACGATACCTGGTGGAAGCAGGTTTTGGATGATCTGGGGTATACCCTTTATGTGAATGCTTCCAGTTCCGGCTCCACCTGTGTGGGAGATTCTACCGGTACGGACAATCCCCAGTGCGGCTGCAACGAATTTCGCACCGGGGCCCTGTACGGCCCGGATGGAGATGCGCCGGCTGTCATTATTGTCTATATGGGCACCAACGATCTGCTGCAAAGTATTCCTTTGGGCGACAACGATGGGACCAGGCAGGTGGCGGAAGGCAAGGTTTCGGCTTTTTCGGATGCCTATACCTTAATGCTCGACAAGTTGTCAGCAAAATATCCTTCTTCGAAGATTTACTGTTGTACGATTTTGCCCGTGGGCATTTATGGAACCAGCACGCCCTACGTGGATTTTGTCAATGGAGAGGAATTGACTGCGGCGGATTACAGCGGGCGGATTACGCAGATTGCGCAGAACAAGGGCTTTGTGGTGATTGATTTAAATTCTTGCGGCATCACGGTGGATAATCTGCATCATACCACGGCTGACGGTGTGCATCCCACACAGGAGGGTATGCAGTATATTGCGGAGGCAGTCAGAAAGGTGCTGGAGTGATATGAAAGAGAAAAGAGAGCGAATTTTATCGATAACGATTGTCTTATGCTTCCTGTTCGTAATCCTGGGCTTTTTGGGGGCCGGGTATTACGACAGGACTTTTTATACCCTGGGACCGGCGCAGTGTTTCAGCCTGGACAGGGGAACATACAAAGTTTCGCTGGATGCAGAGTCTCCTGAGGGGGACAGCTTCGTGGTCTATTATCAGGTCAACGGGCAGGAGAGGATTTTAGCCCGTGCAGGGGCGAAGACCGGGGTGGGCACGTCTTTTACGGTGCACCTGCCCTCCAATATCCGAAACGACAGTGTCAGAGCAGTGCTTTTAGATGCGGCGGGAAGAGAACTGCCCCAGGTAGATGCGATGCGGATTACCAGGGTATTGCCGGTTTCTCAGACGGTGTCTTATCTGGTGCTCTATCTGCTTATCGTATTGTTTCTCCATAAAGGGTTTGGCGGCGGCGGGGCCTCCTGCCTGCTGACAGGACTTGTGAGCGCAGGAATGCTTCCCTTGTATCCGGTTTACTGCGCGGCGCCTTTTCGGATGACGGTTATCATTATGACGGGCATGTCACTTCTCTTCCTGGTCTGGCGGAAAATGGGAGTTTCTAAGGAGGCTGTCATCCGGTATGTATTTTTCCTGTCCTTGTCTCTCATAGCCCTCTTTTTCTGTACCCAGTCGTCGCCCTTCTATGCCCGCAATCCCTGGGATGATGTGAGCATTTATTATTCCATAGGCCGGGGAATCACCCAGGGATATGTGCCTTACCGGGATATGTTCGACCACAAGGGGCCGGTGGTGTTTTTCTTGTTTGCCCTGGCACATCTTATGGTGCCGGACTGTTTCTATGGAGTTTATCTTTTGGAGAGTCTTAGTTTCTCGGGATTGCTGGCTGCGAGCTATGGCATATACAGACTGTATTTTGAGGAGAAAATGGCGGGGGCCCTTACGGTCATCTCCATGGTCTTTTTGCTGGACGGAAGCTTCCTTGGTTATGGCGGTTCCTGCGAGGAATTTACCATGGTGATTTACGGGGCGGTGCTCTATGGGTATCTGGCCTATTTTACAGGCAGGAAGGACTGTAAGGTCAAGTGGATGGCTGGGGCCGGGGTGCTTCTGGGACTATCCTTCTGGATGAAATTCAATATGACGGTGTGTCTGTTTGTGCTGGTGGGCATGGTCTTTTTGCATAAGCTGTTAAAGCGGCGGAACATCCTGAAAGAATTGGCGGCCTTTTCTTGCGGTTTTGCGGGTGTATGTGTGCTGGTGGCGGGATATTTTATCTGTGCGGATTCCATCGGTTATTTGAAAAACGGGTATTTTGACGCCAATCTTGCCTATGCGGATGTGAAGACTGCGGGGGAGAGTCTTGCCTTGTTTTTCCAAAACGTCCTTATGGCGGTGTGTGATAATCCGGGCACCTCTCTGTTTGTGCTGCTGGGGCTGATCGGTTTCGTGTTCTCTTCCCGTTTCCTTTGCCACTGGATGGGAAAAGCGGGTCTGGTGTCTGCTTTTGCGCTGCTGGTAGGGAGTACTTATATCAGTTACGCCTTCCTGTATTATTATTGTCTTGTGGCGGTGTTTGTGATACCGGGCATCATCACGGCAGCCCATGTGCTGACAAAGAGGGCCCTAAAGAAACAGATACCAAAGGAAGCAGCTTTCTATCTGGCTCTGCCCTGTCTGTGTGTTCTCCTTTTCTTTAACCAAAATCACAGGGATGGGGCGGTATTTTCCAAGAACTTTACCCTCTGTGATGTGTGTGAGAAGGAGATCGAGAACGCCGCTAAGGGGCCGGAGAAGACAATCCTTTTATATCACAACCACAGGGTGCAGATGATGACCTTTGCGGGGATGCGGCCCGCGGCCCGGTATTATTTCGCGCCCAATATCAGCAAGCACGTTCCGGAGATCAATGAAGAGCAGGACCGCTATATTCATGAGGGGACTGCGGAGTTTGTGATGGTGGACCATGTGGAGCTGTATCCCACGCTGATGGAGTGGGGGCTGTACCAGTACGAGCAGATTCTGAACTGGGAGTTAGAGGGTGAGAGCGTACAGCTGTACTGCCGCAGGAGATAGGCGGCGTATTTGCGCGGGGAAATCGGATGTGGTAGAATAAAATAGATATTGGCGTGTAGGAACGATGGCATTGGATGCAGGATAAGAGGGGAGAGAAGGGTATGGTTTGTAAAAAGTGCGGAGCGGTTATCGGTGAGGAGGAACAGGTTTGTCCAAACTGCGGGGAACCGAAAGAAGAGGGCGGATTTCGGCAGTTTATAAGCAGTCATAAGATTGGGCTTATCATCGCAACGGCCGCGGTTTTGTGCGGGGTGCTTCTTGTGGTGTTCTGTAATAGGGCTGTGATTTCCAATTTCTTCCGCAGGACATTTTCTACGCCGGCAGATTATTATCATTATGTGGAGCATAAAACGGTGGAGGAATTTTCTGCAGATTTTGGCGAACTCTACAGCAGAGGCTTCCTGGACGGCCTTAAGATGCAGGAAAAGAGCGGCAGTTCGAAGATGAAGCTGACCCTGGGAGAAGGGGGACAGGAACTGCTGAAACTGGCGGGCCTTGCGGGTGTGGATATGTCATGGTTCGAGAGTGTATCCCTTTTGGCAGAATCTTCGGTGAAGCGGGACGCCGTGTCTATGAAGATCGGCGCCATGTTAAACGAGGTGGATATTTTAACGGCCAACGTTCTTTATGACATAGATGACGAGATTGTGTATATGCAGGTGCCGGAGATCAATGCGCGCTATCTGGGGACGGCGGTGCCTGACAATGGGCAGAAGGATATGGAAGAAGTCTGGGAGCTGTATGGAGCCCTTGAGAGAATCTGTCCGGACCAGGCGCTGATGGAGCAGATGTTAAACCGTTATCTGACAACGGTCGTAACGTGTATGGACGATGTGTCTAAGGAAAAGGAAGTCCTGACAGCGGGGGACGTCTCGCAAAAGTGCACCATGCTTGTGGTCACTGTGGATGGGAATACCTTACAGGAGATGGGGGAGACCGTCCTGCAGCAGATGCGGGAAGATGAGGATATCGAGAAGATGATCAAAGCCGCCGCCAAGGAGGAATCTTTCCTGGAAGCGTTTTATCTGGAGGACTTAAGCCCCCAGGAAGCATACGACAGATTCCAGGCATGGATAGACAGCCAGCTGAAGGACCTTGCGGGGAACGATCAACTGCATATGGAGGATGAGGATTCCTGCCAGATGAAAGTCTATGTGGATAAGAAGGGAAAGATTGTGGGAAGGACCCTGGAGATACAGGATGCGGCCATCCATATGCTGCGGCCGGAGAAAGGGAAACAGTACGGTTACCGGTTAGCCTATGAGGATGAGGGCAACGACCTGTCTCTTATATTTGACGGCGGCGGACAACGGGAGGGAGATCTGTTAGAAGGCGGTTTTATCCTGTCCTATAACGATACTTCGATTCTGCGTATCTCTGTGGGGGATTTGGATACGAAAAAGGCGAAAAAGGGCATGTTAAACGGCAGGATAACCTGTACGCTGGCTCCGGGCGCCGCAGATCTTATGGGATATGCGCCGGGCGTCTCTATGCTGCAGGAGATGAAGCTTACCATGGACTTTCAGTCTGCGGAGGATTCCGGAAACAGCAATATGAGCCTGTATGTCAGGAACAAGAACCTTTTTGATATCGAGACATCCTATCAGCGTGAGGACGGTTATCAGGGAATAGAGCCCGGCAAGGATGCTGTCATGATAGAGGATATGGAGGATTTACTGACGTGGGGCGAGGACCTGGATTTGGGCGGTTTGTCGGATAATTTAAAGAAAGCCCATGTGCCATCCATGTTCACGGATTCTCTGGATGCGTTTGCGGGTATGGATTTGGAGTCCATTCTATGGATGATGTACTAGAAGGAGCGGCAGTTGTATGGAGCTTATACTGGCGGGAATACGCAAATCTTATAAGAAAAAGAAAGTGCTGGTTAACGTCGGCCTCTCCACGAAAGCGGGTAGCTGCGTGGGGATTCTGGGAGGAAACGGCAGTGGTAAATCCACGCTTTTGTCCATTCTTGCGGGGGTACAGAAGGCCGATGGCGGCTCCTTTCTCTACCAGGGGGAGGAGCTTTTCAAAAACAGCAGAAAGATTCCTTCCCTGTTAGGCTATGTGCCCCAGGGAAATCCCCTGATTGAGGAGTTAAACGCCTGGGATAACCTGCGTATGTGGTATGACAAGACCACGCTGAGAAGAGAGCTTTCGCAGGGGGCCCTCGCCATGCTGGGGATAGACGGTTTCCTAAAGACACCCGTGTATAAGATGTCCGGCGGCATGAAAAAGCGTCTTACGATTGCCTGTGCCGTGGTGGCAAAGCCGAAGATTCTGGTGTTAGATGAGCCGTCGGCGGCCCTTGATTTGGTCTGTAAGGAGAATATATACCGTTATCTGGAACAGTATAAGGCCCAGGGCGGCATCGTGCTTTTGGCCACCCACGACATGCAGGAACTGGAGCTGTGCGATCAGTGTTATATCTTAAAGGCCGGCGTCTTAGAGCCCTATCAGTACGACGGCGATCTTCATCATCTGGCAGGTAAACTATAAATGAGAAAAGGTATCGCATATTTTCATATACAATTGAAACGAGTGATGAAGACATTCCCCAGACAGGCGGCGGTCAATCTTTTGGTGTGCCTGTGTGTGGGCGTTCTGGCGGCGGTATTTTTACGCGATGGTATCCTGGCGGGGGATAGTCAGAAGTATCGGATTGGCGTGGTGGGCGATCTGTCGTCCTCCTATCTTGGATTCGGTATCACGGCCATACAGTCTCTGGATGACTCCCGCTTTATGATAGAACTGGTGACCATGACCGAAAAAGAGGCGGAAGAGTCCTTTATGCGGGGAGAACTTTATGCGATTGTGGAGCTTCCCGAAGGGATGATGGATGCCATTGAGTCGGGCAGAAATGATAAACCCATCTCTTATATCGCATCCCAGGGACAAAAAGGAATCGGCACCATGGTGATGGGCCAGATTGTGGACGTGGCGTCCACCCTGGTGACAAGCTCTCAGAGCGCCATCTTTGGGATGCAGACGCTTATGCTGGAACGGGGGATGCAGGAGGAATTCTGGGATGCCACCAATAGACTGAACCTGCTTTTGATTGAATTGGTGGTCAACAGGAGCGGCCTCTATGAGGTGGAGGTGCTTGGTATCGCCAACGGTTTGTCTGTGGAGGGCTATTATTTTTGCAGCATCCTGTTGTTTTTGTTGTTGTTGTCGGGGATTCACAACAGTCAGCTCTTTCTTCATAAAAGGGTTGATGAGCCCAGATTTATGAAGTCCAGGGGCGTGGGGGCTTGGTCTCAGGTGGCCGGAGAGTATCTGGCCTATCTGTGTCTGCTGTTATTCTGTACGGCCCTGCTGTTTGTGCCCCTTTCTTTTTGTCTGGAGAAAGAGCTCTTAACCATCCCGGAATGGGAGGGGCTGGGAGCGGAACCCTTGAGCGGGTTTTTATTTGCCCTTCTTCCGGTGATGGCTATGTTTGCGGCTTTGCAGTTTCTTTTGTATGAGTTGGTGACGGGTGTGGTGAGCGGTATTTTGCTGCAATTTCTGTGCGGCCTGGGCATGGGGTATCTGTCCGGCTTCTTTTATCCGGCGGCCTTTTTCCCGGACAGCATGGAAAGGATTGGACGTCTTCTGCCCACGGGGCAGGCTCTGCAGTATGTGGACGGCAGCGTGGCAGGGGAAGGCAATCCGAGGGCAGCTTGCGGAGTGTTATTGTATCTGGCAGTTTTTCTGGCCTTATCGGCGCTTGTCAGAAGAAATAAGATAGGGAGGGGCTGAGTGGATGATCAGACGGATGGCGGTCAGATATTATCTGTACAATAAACGCTTGTTCAAAAAATATAGTTTTCTGCTGATCTTATGTATGGTGCCCCTGCTTGTGGGCGGCATCAGGCTATTTGCCAAAGAGGAGAGCGGTATTGCCACGGTGGTGTTGTGCCTGACAGATGGGGAGGATGAACTGGCGGCGCGGGCAGTCGGAGAGCTGACGGAGGAAGAGGGAGTTTTGCGCTATCTGCGCTGTGACAAAGAGGAGGAGGCCAGACAGATGGTGGCGGAAGGAGAGGCTGACGCGGCCTGGATTTTCACAGGAGATCTCTCGGGCAGTCTTAAGGAGGCGGCCGCAAAGAAGCGGGTGCGTCCTGTGGTGCAGGTGGTGGAACGAAAGGACAGCGTTTCCTTGATACTCAGCCGGGAAATCCTGGGTGCGGTTCTCTATCCGCCCTTTTCTTATGGGGTCTATGAAGCTTATGTCCGGGAGGACCTGGGGCTTAGGGATATCAGTGAGGAAGAACTTAGACAGGCCTATGAGCGCACTTTGGTGGAGGGAAGCTTGTTCCAGCTGGCCTATCTGGACGGCGGACAGGTGGTAGAAGAGGATTTTAGTTATGTACAGGCACCTCTGCGGGGTATCCTGTCAGTCTGGCTGGTACTCTGCGGTCTGGCGGCCTGTCTGTATTTTATGCAGGATGAGGAGCAGGGCGTTTTTTCCAGGACACCGGCGGCACGCAAACTGCCTGCGGCTTTCGGGGTATGCGGGGTGCTTCTGTCAGATGGGGCGGTGGTGCTTCTTGCAGCCTGTAAGCTGGCAGGGGTGTTTACCTTATGGCAGCGGGAAGTGATCAGCTGTGCGCTCTTTGCCTGTGCCACGCTGGCGTTCTGTAATCTGCTCAGACTGCTTTGCAAGACGCCGGAGCGGCTGGGGAGTTTGGCTCTGATTCTGACAGCGGGGATGTTGGTATTGTGCCCGGTGTTTTTGAATCTGCAGGGGTTTCGGGCCGTGAAGTATTTACTGCCGCCCTATTATTATCTGTTGTCCATCCACAATGTGCGGTATCTGTATGGAATGGTGATTTATACGGCAATAGTGTCAGTTTTGTGCGTGCTGGTTTTTGGTTGGAGAAATAGGTCAAGAATTTACAGGAATTGATAAAATTTTAATGTTAGAGGCTGCCTGAAAATACCAGGCAGCCTCTATGGGTAGTCATAATAGATGTTTTTGATTGGCTATCAGCTTTTCGATTCGTGATATGCTTTCTCCGTGTTCACATTCCAGATATTATCCTTGGAAGATATCCCGTTTACGATATTCTTCACGGTCTCGAAGGAGGTCACCATAGAATGGTCAATGTTGTTGTAACGGTGCTGGCCGTTTCGGCCCACACAGTAGAGATTGTCGATGGACTTCAAATAGTCCACCAGCTTGTCCATATCCTTGTAGGTATCGAAGTATGCCGGGTATGCCTTTTTCACCCGCTCCACATGGGAGTCCATCACGTCTTTCGGGGAATCGATCAGGCCCATGCCCACGATTTCGTCTACCGCAAATTTGGTGAAGTCCTCATCGGACATGTTCCAGTACTTATCGCCTTCAAAACAAAAGTATTCTAAACCAATCCAGACGGTGTGCTCTAAGTCCTTGATCATGTAAGGGGACCAGTTGTTGTAGATCTGGAAGCGTCCCAATTGGACGGTCCTGTCGTGTACATAGACCCAGCAGTCCGGCACAATGTTGCCGATGGTCTTTAACTTGGTCTTGTTTTGCAGATTCAGTTTGGGCAAAAGCAGTCCCACCGTCATATAGTCACGGTAGGGAAGTCCCGCAGCAATGGCGGCTTCTTCCTGGGGGACATCGTTCATGCCTGCCACCAGATCTTTGACGGGCATGGAGGAAATAAAAATATCCCCCTCCACAGTCACTTCCTGTCCGTCAGTCTCGTAGGTGAGAGAAGTGATGTGGTTCGTTGCATCCTTATGAAGCTTTGTGGCCTTGCAGTGGCGAAGTATCTTACCTCCCATTTTCTCAATCTCCGCCGCAGTCACATCCCAGAGCTGGCCAGGCCCTAGCTTGGGGTAACTAAATTCTTCGATGAGAGAAGTCTCAACCTCCCGCTCTTTCTTTCCGGGAAACATTTTGGAAAAGACATCCTTTAAAATAGCGATGATGGATAATCCCTTTACCCGCTGGGCGCCCCAATCCGGGGCAATCTCGCTGGGGTGGCGTCCCCACAGATTCTCCGTGTAATGTTCAAAGAACATGGAGTAGAGTTTTCTACCGAAACGATTGATGTAGAAATCCTCTAAGGAATTCTCTTTCCGCTTGTGAAGCAGACAGGCCAGGTAACTGAAACCTACCTGTAATGTGGTGAGCAGGCCCATGTTCATGAAAGTCTCCGGCTTTAAGGAAATGGGATAGTCGAAGAACTTCTGCTTGAAATAGATGCGGGACACCCGGTTTCTGCGTAACATGACCCGGTCTTCCTTCTCCGGATCCGGGCCGCCTGGATTTAAGGTCATGGTGCGGTGCAGAACAATATCGTCGTAGGTGGGAGCGCCCTGTCTTGGCAGCATCCGATCCCACCAGGCATTTACCTCCGGCACTTTGGAGAAGAAACGGTGGCCGCCCATATCCATGCGGTTGCCCTTGTAGTTGACGGTCTTGGAGATGCCGCCCATGGCACCGGATTCTTCTAAAACGGTGACTTCATAATCCTTACTTTGTTTTAATAATTCGTAAGCGGCGGTGAGCCCTGCAGGCCCGGCGCCGATCACATACACTTTTTTCATGGAATACCTCGTTTTTGCGCGGATACAGGGCTGTAAAACGTTGCCAGCACAGATATCCAAAGATACTAAACAGTTTACCATATTTAGGATGGGATGTACAGGGTGGCATTGAAAAGAAAAAGAAGTTCATGATTTTTTGGTAATGTAATGTTTAGGCGATATACCGTAATACTTTTTGAAGCACTTACTAAAATAGCCGGTATCCTTATAGCCCACCTGCGTGGATATCTCTGTGATATTATAGTTTGCATGATGCAATAGATGCTTAGCAGCCTCCATTCTGATCTTCAATACATAATTTCCAATCGTGTAGTCAGTATGTTTTTTAAAGAGAAAGCAAAGATGCTGCTCATTGATATTGAATATTTGGGATAAGGAGCGGGGCCCTAAATCCGGCTCATGATAGTGTTCTTCAATATAATTTCTCACTTTTACAATTGTAATATGATTAGAGGGTTGAACGGGGTTGGTAATGGCCTGCGTGAGCGCACGGATTAATTCCATAAAAGTTGTCTGTATTTCCATTAAATTTCTACAGGATTGTAACTTTTCGATATCCATGACTAACGCTGGCGTGATGCGGTATTCCATATAGAGATCTGTAATATCTTTTAAAATGATTTGTAACTGCTGTGCGATATATCCGGGGTCGGGTTTTTGGCTTCGGATTAGGTCAAAAACAGCGCGGCTTCCTGTAAGAATGCCAAGGTAATTATTACATCTGATACAGCGGTTGATTTCCAGCTTTTGGGCGGTAAGTAAATGCTCGGGAATCTGGATGCGTATGGTATCTGCATAGGATGGGTAATCAAAGATACCGCTTAAAGAATAGAAAATGCAATATTGCTGTAACGAGAGAACGTTCCGGTAGGACGTAGAAAGCTCTGTCAGCATCTCATAAGGCTGATCGATGGATACGATAATATGCAGTCTGTCGCGGTTGAGGGTTGCAATGAACTGTCCGAAAGCTGCCTGGAGGGATGGGAAGAAAGCAGCATTTTCTTCCTGCATGGCAAAAAGCAGCAGAATAGAAGAGCCGCTTACGGCGCCGACACACTGCGTGTTGTTTCCGGCTAACAGTTCATTTAGAATATTTTCCACAGCGAAAGAATAGATATCCAGCGTCTTTTTGTCCAACGCTTCATATTGCTGTGTTATATGGACAGCTGCCGCGCCAAACATGACGGAACTGACAGGAAAGGCTATTTCTTTCGCAAGCTGTTCCAACTCTTCCGAAGTGTTATTTTCTTGTGTCAGTCTATGAAGCAATGTGGAGGCTAAATAGGATTTGTTCCGGTGCTCTTTTTGGGCAAGCGCAGAGAGCGTTTGTGAGACGGCACGACTGGCATCGATTTTCCGAGATACTTCTTTAAGGCAGTCATATAAGTTCTGCGGTGTAATGGGTTTGAGCAGGAAATCTTCTACCCCCAGACGAATGGCCTTCTGCGCGTAATCGAATCTGTCATAACCCGAGATAATGATAAAACGAGTCCTTCTTTCCTGGGCCAGGGTGTGCTGGATGACAGCAAATCCGTCTTTTTGGGGCATGGATATATCCAGCAGTACAATGTCAGGGCGGCGTTCATCGATCAGCCGGATGCCGTCAGAACCATTGTAAGCTTCGCCCACAATAGTATATTCCTCATGGTAATCGTTAATATATTTGATCAGAACCTGCCTGAAGTAATATTCATCATCTATCACTGCGATTGTTTTCATGCTTTGCCTCGTTTCTGCGGGGGTCATATTTTCTCCACGCTGGGTTCGATTTTGGGAATGCTTAAAGTAATGCGGGTATACATACCAAGTTGACTTTCGATTTTGATACTGTATAAATCACCGAAGAACATTTTCAAACGGCGGTTTATGTTAGACAGACCAAAGGAATCTGATGAAACTGCCTGTTTCTGGTCGATATTTAACAGCAGGGTATGGAGTTTCGCCTCAGATATACCCTGTCCGTTGTCTTCTACCGTGAAGACCAAATGTTCCTTTTCTTCTCGTACCGCTATATGAATCCTTCCCTTAGACTGATAATTGGTCATCCCATGGAGGACAGAATTCTCCAGGATTGGCTGTAAAGTTAATTTCGGTATGGAATAGGCGCAAATCTCATCGGGATATTCGATGGAATAATTAAAGTATTCCGGGTGGCGCATTTTTTCCAGCGCGAGATAGTTTTCGGATATTTCTAATTCATCCTGAATACGAATAATGTCCGCGCCATGGCTCAACGAAAGCCTGTAAAACATGGAGAGAGAGGTGAGGGCTTTGCTGGCCGTTTCATTCATTTCCAGATCGATCAAAGCTTTGATCATCTCCAATGTGTTATACAGGAAATGAGGCTTGATCTGTGACTGTAATAGTTTAAACTGATATTCTGTTTTTTCCGCATGTTCTTCATAGATAGAGTTGAGCAGTTCATTGGTTTTGTTCATCATGTAATTATAGCCATTGTATAGTGTTTCCACTTCGTTCATGGTCTGCGGTACCGTGATTGTGTGGTAGGAGTCTTCTGCTATTTTTTCCATATGCCCGGATAGAATACGCAGAGGATGGGAAATGGACCTGGCAATGAAAAAGGCGGCTGTAAGGAAAGCGCAAAGGGCCAGACAAGCGGTGGTGAGAATAATCTGGGATAATACTTTTTGCTCAGTCATTAACGCTTCTAAAGGGTAGGAAGTTATTATTTTCCAATCAATGCCATTTAGCTGCCGCATGGAGTATAGTAATGCGTCCCCGTTAAAAGGGGATGAGAGGTAGAACCCATTCCCTTTAAGATTAGAAAATTGGCTGTTGTTTAGGTAATCCGCCTGTTCGGATGTAAAAGGGAGTCCGATCAGTGATAAATCTGATGATAGCAGAATCCGGTCATCAGAATCTAAAATATAGAAATGATTTTCCGTATCTGCCGGCAGATATTTTTCAAAAATAGAGGACAGCGTGGAGGAATCGATCAGGAAAATCACATATCCGCATATTTGGTTTAGGTCCAAACGTACGATAGGCTTCGAGAGGACAAAAACATAGCACGGCTCCATGGAAGAGGATATTTTATTTTCATAGACCGGGTAAGGGCCGCTGATACAGGGAGACAGCCGTTTGCTGTGCATATCTATGATGGAACGGGGATTAAATCCCTGGATATTGGACATATTGAAATCACTTACCGGAAAAAACTCTCCGCTGAGAGATAAGATGCCCCAGTGGGAAATGGAGGAGTTCAGACCAATAATAGAATTGATGATACCGTTGAGCGATTGCGTCATAGCATATTGCCGGGCTTCCGAAGCAGGGGGTGCAGGATGCTCAACGGTTGTTTTGATTAATGTACTGTTTAAAGAGGTGGTGATGGCATAGTCATACAAATGGCTGATGGTTGTATCCATGGTGGAGGCAAGAGCGGCGATTTCACGCTGGGAGCTGGTCTGCGCTTCGGAGGCAAAGGTGTAGCGTGTGGAAAGCGTCAGTATGGAGTACAGTATTAAAATGATGATACAATATATTACAGTAAATTTTATGAAAATGCTGCTCTGTATGGAATTTGTTCTTTTCTTAATTGACTTATAAAAACAGTAATTCATAGGTACCTCTTTGGCATCAGAAATGATTTATGGATATTATATACAAGTTTTTCATGAAAATATATGGTTGTTATTCATTTACCTAAAATCTTTCCGATTTTACGAAGAAGTTCCATTTAAACAGGAACCGGATTGTCATACAATAATGTGACATAGAACAAGCGCTTGTTTCTGGATAATGAAAAATAAACATATCAATTAGCAGGAGGATTACGATTATGAGAAGAAAACTGTTGGCATTATTATGTATATCGGCTATGACGGCCGGTCTGCTTGGCGGATGCGGGAATGGAGAAACTCAGGAAAATGCTGCGGACGCCGGAAATGCCGCAGCACAAGGACAACAGGAAGCTGCGGATAATGGGGCTGCTGATAGCGATAATACATTGTATATTCATTATATGACATGCAGAAATGAAACACAGGCGGAGATTCTTGCAATGCAGGATATCGCCAAAAGTTATCAGGAGGAGCATCCGGAACTGGATTTTACGTTTGAAGTGGAAAGTATTCCTGACAGGACTTCCTATCTGCAGAAGTTAAAGATTTTGGGGGCCAGCGACGAGCTGCCGGAATGGTTTGAGTCGGATCCGGATACCTGGGTGGCAAGTATTGCGGAGCAGGGAAAGATTTATGATATTAACAGTCTGTACGACGAACTCGGCATGCAGGACAAGATATTTGATATATCCAAAGAATATGCGAAATTAAATGACGGCAGCCTCTGGCTTATGACATTTCAGTGTAATACAGAGTACTTTTTCTATCACAAGAACATGTTCGAAGACGCAGGCATTACGAAAGAACCGGCTACTTTTGATGAGTTTATTGATGTCTGCGACAAGCTGAAAGCAAAGGGGTATACGCCGCTTGCTGTAGGCAGCGACTGGCCGCCTCTTCGTTATTTCGCGATGATTCCATTCAGAATGACGGGTAATGAGTATATTCAGAATGCAGTATCCGGCAAGGCATCTTTTGGAGAAGAGGCTGGGCTGAAGGCGGCTGAATTTATGCAGAAAATGGGTGAATATTATCAGGTTGGATGGACAACGTCTGACTCTAACACCATGAACGATCTGTTTACCAGCGGGCAGACAGCCATGATCTATAACGGTACGTGGGCATTGGCAGATTTGACAGATGAAAACAAGGAACTGCTTGACGATATCGATTATTTTACCATGCCGACCTATTCTGACACAGATGTAACGGCAGCGACAGATTTCTTCGCGAACTCGGGAATTGGAACGGCAGTCAGGGCAGATGCCATGACAGACCAGATGAAGGATTTTATCGGTTATCTTTTGAACCACTACGCAGAAGCGGCGCTCAATCATAATATTCTGCCTTCCGTGATGCCGGACGAAGAGACGATTGCCGGTCTGCCGGAGGTGTATCAGCAGGTAATCAGAGACGTGGAAGGGGTTGAACAGTATGCAAAGTGCTGGGATGTAGTGATCGATTCCGCATCTGTAGAGCCTCTCGAAAAGGAGACTACCAGTTTGATTCTGGGAGAAATAACACCGGAGGAATGGGCTGCCAATATGGATGAGATTGTGAAGGAAAACCTGGCAAACTTAAAAAGCGAATAGCGGCATATCCAACAGGAAAGAGGAGTTTATCGTATGAAGCCTAAAAATAAGATAGAACCGTGGCTGTTTGCTGCGCCTGCACTGGTCATTTATGTTTTTATTGTTATTCTGCCGATCCTTTGGTCTTTGACGTATAGTTTTACAGACTGGAATGGAATCGGGAAATTGAAATTCATCGGTTTGGATAATTATGTGAAGCTGTTTAGCGATAAAACACTCTGGATTGCATTTAAGAACAATATCTTCTTTATGATTCTTGGAACCGTCTTCCAGCTCCTTATGGGGCTGGTGATGGCGGTCTTGTTATCCAGTATTTCGAGGGGGTCCAACTTTCTCAGGGTAATTTATTTTATCCCCTGCATAGTGTCATCCATGGCAATCTGTAAAATATTTGAGAAACTGCTTTCCGTACAGCCGCGGGGTGTGTTGGTTGCAATAACAGATTTGCTTGGATTTGCGCCGCATGCATTTCTTTCAGAACCGGATTGGGCATTGACATTTGTAACGTTGATTGACGGGTACAAATTTTGCGGGCTCTATATGGTTATTTTCTATTCAGCGTTTATGAATGTATCTAAGGACGTTTTAGAATCGGCTCATCTGGACGGATGCAATTGGTTCCAACAGTTGATCTATATCAAATTTCCGCTGATTAAAAACATTTTCTTTATGGTATTGATCATTTTAGTCAACGGGTGCCTGAAAGGATTTGACGTATCTTATATCTTGACAAAAGGCGGCCCCGGTAATGCCAGTGAACTAGTGTCCACCTATATGTATAAAACTGCTTTCAGCATGTCGAAATTTGGATATGGAAGTACGCTTGGCGTGTTTATTATGGCGGAGTCGCTGATTGCAGTGGGTATTGTGCAGTTGATTCAGAAAATAGCGGCGCGTAAGGATGAATAGAAGGCGAAGAGAAAGGTATGGATATCGGTATGAATAAATTACAGGCAGGAACTAAGACTAAAATTACGTTTTATGCAGTGATATTGGTTTTTGTTGTGCTGGCAGGCTATCCTATTTTCTGGGTGGTTATGTCAAGCTTTAAAGATACAGCAGATATGGCCAATCTGGCGCCTTATCAGATGCCGCAGAAATTATATTTGGGGAATTATGTTACAGCATTTGCGGGCGGAAAGCTGGCAAGGTACTTTCTAAACAGTGTTATTGTGGCGGCGTGTACATTGCTTGGAATCGTGTGTGCCGGTTCGCCGGCGGCTTTTGCGATCGCAAAGCTGAAATTCAGACAAAGTGCCGGACTTCTAAAGTTTTTTCTGATGGGAATGATGATTCCGGTATTTACCTGTCTGATTCCGATGTTTCAGATTTATGGGGCGCTCGGCTTGAGAAATACATACTTATCATTGATTTTTCCGCAGATAGGCTTCAGCCTTCCCATGTGTATCTTCCTATACGTGGGATTCATGCAGTTTGTGCCAAATGAATTGATGGAGGCGGCGGCAATAGACGGGGCATCAAATTGGAGGATTTTTCTGACAATGATTTTTCCGATGGCCAAAAACTCAACCGTAACGGTGGTAATCTATAATTTTGTTAATATTTGGAATGAATTTACTTATGCAAACACTTTTATGACGGATAGCAAGATGAAAACGCTGCCGGTCGGTTTGAATGACTTTGTGGGAGAGATGGGTAAAAGAGACTGGGGCGGGACATTTGCGGCAATCACTGTGGCAATTCTGCCCACCATGATCATTTATTTCGTATTGAATAAACAGGTAATGGAAGGTATGGCGGCGGGGGCAGTCAAAAGCTAGGAGGAAAAGATGATGGACAGATTAATTGAACAGAATTGGTATATCATGCAGGATGTAAATGATATCTGTGAAGAGCTGGAATTATATAAGGGTGAGGAGTTTCTGACAGAGCAGGGGCCGCAGGTCTCTGAATGGGAACCTGTCGGGAAACTGAAACATTTGCAGTTATTATTCTCCGATCATCCATATTGGGGCAGAGAACTTCGGTATTTCAATGATGCACCCTGGTGGTATAAGAATGAGTTTGAGGCGGATGCTTCTTACGATCATTATGAATTACATTTTTCCAATGTGGACTATTATTGTAAGGTTTGGCTCAATGGCATTTTGGTCGGCGAGCATGAGGGATATTCGGCGGCCTTCCGGTTTCCGGTTGATGAAATGATTAACCGGGGCGGAACAAACAGACTGATCGTGAAAGTATGGTCGCCATGGGAGACAAGTATTGAAGATGGTGAAGCGGCGAGAAGAACCTTTAAGGTGGAACGCAATATGGTGAAAGGCACCTATGAGCATTCTGATACGTTCGTGGCCAGAGATGTCAATCCGGTGGGAATCTACGGGGACGTAATCTTAAAGCAGTATAGGGGAGCCTGGTTTGAAGGCAGCCCGGATTTTACTTACTCTCTGGATGAAGCGCTCAGCGCAGTACAGTTTACAACCCATGTCCATGTAAAAACGCAGGAGTCTGCCAGGATTCATTTCTGCTGTCAGGATCATATGACAAATGAGATTTGCTATCGAGACACGATGCAGATAGATGAAAGCGGAGAGTATACCATCGATGGCCGTATTTCGGACATACATTTATGGAATCTGTGGGACAGAGGAACACCATATACTTATGATATTACCGTATGGATTGATGTCGATGAAACAGTAACGGATTGTTATCATGAAGTGACAGGATTCCGCAGGATTGAGATGATACGGACTAAGGAGGAGACATCTTTTATCTTGAATGATAAGAAAGTCTATATGAGAGGCACTTCCTATTTCCCGGATAATTATATTTCCGCTATGAACAGGGAGCGTTACAAAGACGATCTGATCAAGATGAAAAACTGCGGATTCAACTTTATACGGGTTCATGTACATGTGGAGTTTCCGGAATTTTATCAGTTATGCACACAGATGGGAATGGGTGTCATACAGGATTCGGAATATAATTGGACACATCCTGGTACGAATGAATTTTCAGACCGCTTTATTCGTGTATTTCTCGAGAATGTGGACCAATTAAAAAAATATCCGGCAGTTCTTTGCTGGATATGTATGAATGAGCCGGGAAGCCTTGACGCAAATAAAACAGAGAATCGCGACAATTCTCATGGCAGGGCAATGGAGATCAGTCCGGGACCCGCATTGTATGAGGCTGTCCGGGAACATGACCCCTCCAGACCGGCAATTAAAGGCTCCTACTGCGAAAACGATCTTCTGAGCGGGGACAGCCATAATTACATCGGTTCCTTATGCGGCGAGAGCGGCCATTATACGGATATTTACGGTATGGAAGAGAAGTTAAATACCGAATACGGATTTGACGCACCGCCCTGCGCGGAAAATTTGATGAAAGTACCGGCAGTTTACAGGAGACTTCAGAAACTGGATACCGGAAATACAGGGGATGATAATAACGCGGTAACAATCCAGAGCATAGGGGAGTATCAGTACCGATTATTAAAGTACTATACAGAATACTACCGTATGCAGAAATATACACCCAATTCCGGTTATGTGCAGTTCTTGTTCAGCGATATCGGTCCTACCAGCTTTTATGGCCTGTATGACTGGTGGGGGACATCCAAGAGAGGACTTGACGCCATGATGGAGAGCAATATGCCGATCGGGATATTTGCAGGTTACAAAGAAAAACTGGATTCCGTCTATGTAGTCAACGATTTTGATTATGATATCGGGACATGTGAAGCTCTGTTGGTCATAAGTGAGTTGGACGGCGGCGAAATTTATAGAGCATCCAAAGAGTTTGCTTTGCTGCGGGACAGTAAGAATCAGATTTTTGAGTTAAACTGCAGATATGGGGAACATATCAATGTCGCCCTTGTACTGAAACAGGGAGAGCGGATATTAGCGTCCAATCACTATCAGGACATCTATCATATGCCAAAGCATGTAAAGGGGCACCCGTCCAGAATGAGTCACGAATTTGGGATTCGGCTGTATGATTGCTGATCTGCTTTATAGGATGAATTTTCATTTGCTATAACAGAATATATTAATTGGGTTTGCATAATAGCCGCTTTTCTTGATGATGATCAGGGAAAGCGGCTATTTGCCGCGATTGAAAAGAGCGCAGATAAATATAAGGTTTCATTGAAAACCATGATTTTGGGTGATACAATAATGATAATTAGCTGTAAAATAAGGTATTAAAAGTATGCATCTGAATTTTGCCGTATTTTTATGTATTGCTTAAGATATGGAGGAAGGGCTGTGCAATGGCAATTAAGTCAATTCATATTTTAAATGTAATGGTCTTTCAGAAACGAGGATATAAAAATAACAGAGATTGTAAAGATGTGGAATGTAAAGCAGGAGATTCTGCCTCGGATGCTTTCTGCCTGGATTTTTGCGATGGTATTAATGTGCTTATAGGTGAAAATGGTGTTGGCAAAACCACTATTCTAAAGATGATTTACGCAGCCACACAATTGTCTTATGAGGAAAACGCTATAGATAAAGCTAAAAGACTGCATGATTTTTTCTTTAATAATATAAAGGACTCAGAGGCTTTGAAAAGTGCAGAGCATATTATGGCAAATATATTACTCGAATTACAAAAAAACGGAGTACAGATATTTATAGCAACACATAGTTATAATTTTGCAAAATATCTGGAGATTAGGCGGTCAGATTTAAGCATGGTGATGTTTCATAATTTATACAAAGGAATATCAAACCTGTCAGATACAGTAAAGGTTGAGATGATAGCAGATAATAAACTGTTAGATGAAGTGTTTGACATGTGAGGTACAGATATGGATAAGATTTTTATAGATGAGAACGGAGAGTATGGATTGGATTATTCCAGCACTGTTTGGGCTTCAGACCAAATGCATCAAATCTATCATAATGCAAAAGTTCAATTATCCGATGCAGATTTTATTCTTGAAGATGATAATATAGTTATGATTTTAGAATATAAAAATGCGGATACTAAAAAGGCAAGAACATTCAGCTATAAGACCAGCCCATTTAATCCAATGGAGATTCAACTATGCGCAGAAGACTGAGAGACAGATTAAAGACACAATTGCCGTTTGCTTTACATAAAAATATGAATACTGGCAGACATATGATAGAAAAAGTGGATGTGGTGAGTATTGATGAATGGAACGGAAACGATGCATATGGCAAATATCCGTTTATCAAGTTACACGAACCGGCTTAAGTTGTTTGTTGGTGTTTTAGTAAAGTGAAAGGAATGGATAGTACTATGAATAAGAAGGGGTTGACGTTTGGAGTTGTGATAATTGTGCTGGTGATCGCTTTGGCAGCAGGAACCGGCGTTTATCATATGCCATCCAACCGCCTGCAAAGACAGTTGGATTTAGGAAATAGGTATTTGGAGGAGCAGAACTATGAGGAAGCAGCACTTGCGTTTGAGAGGGCGATTGCCATTGATGAAACATGTGTGGAAGCTTATTTAGGTAAAGCGGCAGCTTGTGAGGGAATGGAGGAATACGAGACGGCTGTAAGTCTCCTAGAGATTTGCCATAATCTGTCGGGTGACAGTGATTACTTAAATCGAATACAGGTGATAAAAGAAAAGTATGATGATAGAAATGAGAAAGAAAGCAAACAAGGAGAGAAGGTAGAACAGGAAACGGAGGAACAAGAGGATATAGAAGAACAGGAAGAGTCCAGGGGGCCGGTTTTCGAATGGAGTGAAGAAGCGGCGCACAGGGCATATGAAGTTATTTTACAGAAATATAAGGAAGTAACGAGTATATCACCAGAAGCATGGGAACGCAATGCAGATCAGTACGTTACACAATTTCCTGATTTGAAACGGATTTTGATGGATGATTATTTTACACCTTCACATTATGATGAACTGTTTGGAGGAGACGAGCCTTGCGAATTGGCATATTCTTACCTTGATATTGATGGCAATGGAATTTCCGAACTACTTTTATGGCATATACATCATGAGGCGGAAATTTTTGAAATTTATGCTTTCAATGGGATTGAGGCTGTGGCATTGAGGTTGGATGGAGCAACGGAAGATATCTACTATCCTTATAGTGTTTATGCGGACGGAACGATTTGGATATATCGTGATGATTCCGAGTATTATCGTTTTAATGACGATGGATGTTCGGTTGCAAGGGTTAATTTGTCACAGGAGGATATAGAAAAGACTGAGAGACAGAATATTTTAGGTACAGAGATTGAATGGACCATTTTTGCGTATGATGTGGAATACGTGGTGACAGACGACCATCTTTCGGAGGAAGATTTACATACCATTTTTGAGGAAAACATTAGGTCCTCTGCTGAGATTTGTTTCTTTTATGATGATTTTGACGGTGATGGAATAAACGAGGCATACGGAATTACCGGCGAGTACAGTGAAGTGGACGAATTGTATTCGGATGTTATGATTTATTACATATCTCCTGATGGGACATGCTATTGCGTGACAGAATATGATGATATTTATGGATATTTAACTTTAACGCGAGATGACCCGCAAAGAGGTCTTTTGGATGCAGGCAGATATAAGTTTTTATTATGGGAGTTATCAGCCAATGGTTCTGGTAGTGTGACATATGTGTTTGGGGCAGATAGGGGGATGCCATTTGAACCCGACATATCGAGAAGATATATGTGCTTTGGAATGAAAACTGCTTATCTGACAGAAGATGATGCTATAATGCTCGGGGAAAATACTTATGTAGGCTATGAAGGGGATTTCAGCAAGGGTTACTATGACTATTTGCCGCACTATTTTGTGTTTGATGAAGAACAATTGCAGTTTATAGAAAATTAAGAATATAAGAGACATACAACAATCTGGTTCTGACCTGTTACTAAATGGGCAGAGAGATTGTAGGAGGAGTGGCCAATTAATCGGAGATAATGGTGCAGGTAAAACTTCCGTGCTGGAAGGTATAGCGGCTGCCCTTGGAGGATTGTTCGTAAATGTAGAAGGGGTGAATACCAAAAATATTGTAAAAGAAGATGTCCGTATGCAGATTAAAGCGGTAGGAGATTCCTCCACTTTTTGAACCCGGAACTCCGGGATAGGACACAGATCAGGGGGATTGTGCTGATTGATGAAGTTGATATGCATTTGCATCCGAAGTGGCAGTGGAATATTATTCGTGCGCTCAGTACAACTTTTGAGAAGGTTCAGTTTATCATTGCCACACATTCTCCAATCGTGATATCTTCTGCCAAGGAAGCAAATCTGATATTGCTGGATGATAGACATGAAGCCGTTTATCTGCCTTAAAAAACATAAGAAATGTACTTCTGCCGTAGTGAAAAGGATTATGGCTGATTTGCAAAATAGCGAAAGCTATGAGGAATATGTGGGAGTGAAGCTCTATTATTTTGGTAAAAAGTATGCATCATTCGTGCGGCGCGAACGATTATATGGTGGACAGAGGAAGGGAAAATGATAGAAGATATACATATATTACTATAAAATAATCCAAATGTGATATACTAGACGCAAGATTGAAACATAAAGAGGAGTCATTATGACAGCAGTCATCAGTTTGTTTTTCTGGCTGGTCATTATCCCGTTTTGTATCGGGCTGATACCGGCAAATTTTATAGCGGCGGACAAAAGGAGCCCGGGGTTTACCCTGCTTGCGGGGTATTTTGTGATGTGGGCAGCTTACGAACTCATCACAATCCCTGCGGTTTTGTGGGTAGAGTATCATAACTTCCGGACCGCTTCCGTGTGGTTTACGGTGGCATCAATCTTGGGTGCAGTTTGCGGCATTTTTCTGTGGTATAGGAATTATAAAAAGGGTAACCCTGGACTGCTGTTTGGAAGGACGGGAAAAGGGAATGACATGCGTGTCACCTTTGCGGAGCGGATTAGAAATATGTCCTGGGAAGAGCGGACTACGTGGATGCTCTTCCTGGTCATTCTGGGATTCCAGCTTTACCAGGCGGCAGCTTGTACATCCTTTGACGGTGATGATGCCTATTATGTGACGGAATCCTTACTGGCCCAGGAAGCGGGTGTGATGTATAAGATTCTACCTTACAAGGGCGGTTCTACGGGACTGGATGTGCGACATGTGCTGGCGGTGTTTCCCATGTGGGTGGCCTTTGTGGCAGTTAGAAGTGGGATACATGCAACAATTGTATCGCATTTGGTGATGCCTCTTTTGCTGATACCGTTGACCTATCTCTTATACTTTCAGATTGGAAAATTTTTATTTTCTGACAAACGTGTCAACTTGCCAGTCTTTATGATTGTGATGGGATTGTTCCAGATTTTTGGAAATGTGTCGATCTATACCAATGAGACTTTTTTCCTGACCCGTACCTGGCAGGGCAAGTCGGTGGCGGGGAGTCTGGTGATTCCGGCGCTTCTATGGATTCTTCTTCTGATTTATGACGGAAAAAGGAAGAAAAAGCGGGCAGATGTGGGTTTGTGGATTCTTTTGGTGTGTGTCAATATGACGGCGGGAATCTGTAGCTCCATTGCCGTCTTTTTGGTCTCTATTCTGATGGCAGTGATGGCCTTTGTGCTGATGATCGTGGAGCGGGACTTTAAGGTATTATGTAAGCTGGGGGCGGTGTGTATCCCGAATCTGGTTTATATGGGAATTTACGTGGTGATGGCGTACAGCTATTTATTGCGGTAGAGGCGGGCATAGTATAGGAAATTTGCTATTTAGCTGGGGTCATCGGGCAGAGTATTTGATTGGAACGGGAGCGGACACATGTGGGGTATTTTTTTAGAAAGTGTTGTCATCTTTAAGAATTATATGGGATTCCACCAGTATAAGTTTCTGGCGGGGCTGTATCTGCTGGCCCTTCTTTATCTGTGGTTTGCGGAGAAGGACAGGCACCGGCGGGCTATCCTTGTGTATGCGCCGACCCTGCTTTTGGCAGCCTTTTTCTGTCCGCTGTTTCGCAAGGTTTTTGTGCGGGTCCTGGAAGATTCGGAGACCTATTACCGGCTTTTGTGGCTGTTACAGATGAGTCTGGTGACGGCCTATGGTTTTATCAAGTTGATGGGCAGGCACCGTAAGATTGGTCTGCTGATCATGTGTGCGGCCATTGCGGCAGGCGGGGATTACGTCTACGACAGTATCAATATCTCTAAGGCCCAGAATGCTTATCATCTGCCCCAGGAAGTGATTGATATCGTGGATATGATAGAGCCAGAGGAAGGACGTATCAAGGTATTGATGCCGGGAGAACTGTTGCAATATGTGCGCCAGTACAGTACGGACATAGAACTGCCCTACGGCAGGGAGATGATGATTGAGAGATGGGATTACTACGATGCCATGTATGAGGCCATGGAGAAGACGGAAGTGATAGATACGCCTTACTTCGTAGAGCTTGCCAGAGGGTATCCCTGCGCCTATGTGATCTTGAGAAATGACAGACAAGTGAAAGAATCGCTGACGGATTACGGCTTCGAGGTGTACGGTCAGGTGGGGATTTATGTGATTTATAAAGATATGACGCTTTAGAACCGGGCAGAAAAAAGCCGGTATGCGCAGAGAACATGCGCGGAAATGGGGACTATCATGCTGTTTAATTCTTATATATTTGTTTTCGTATTTTTTCCGCTGTGTCTGCTTGGCTATTATGGTTTGCTGCATTGGAAAAAGCCAAAGATGGCTAAAATATTTCTGACAATTATGTCACTTTGGTTTTACGGGTATTTTAATCTTTCTTATCTGTTGATTATGGTGGGCAGTATCGCCTTTAATTATATCTTTCATCTGCTCTTGTCCAAGCATCCGGATAAAAAGCTGATGGTTCTGGCGGTAACCGGGGATTTGAGTATTTTATTCTATTTCAAATATTTTGACTTTTTCCTGACTACGGTCAATGGGGTGTTTGGCTCCTCTTTTGCCCTGCGGGGGATTTTGCTTCCGCTGGGCATCAGTTTCTTTACTTTCCAGCAGATTTCCTTTGTGGCGGACACCTATCGGGGAGAAGTGAAGAATTGCAGTCTGATAGATTATGCGCTGTTTGTGTCCTTCTTTCCCCAGCTGATTGCCGGTCCGATTGTCAACCATGACGAGATGCTGCCTCAGTTTCGCAGGGTGGGCCGTGAGAGCGCTAAGTGGGAGAAGATTGCGGAGGGGTTCGGTCTTTTTGTGCTTGGAATGGCCAAGAAGGTGTTGCTTGCAGATACTTTTGGCCAAGGAGCGGATTACGGCTATGACAATATTGCGCTGTTAGGACGCATGGACGCTGTGCTGGTGATTGTCTTTTATGCACTGCAGCTATATTTTGATTTCAGCGGCTACTGTGATATGGCCAGGGGCATCGGCAAAATGCTTGGCATTGAGATTCCGGTCAATTTTGACTCCCCCTACAAGGCCACGAACATTGTAGCGTTCTGGAAGCGGTGGCATATCACATTGAACCGTTTTTTCACCAAATATGTCTATATTCCTTTGGGCGGCAACCGGAAGGGGGCGGCCAGGATGTACCTGAATCTGATGCTGGTATTTCTGTTAAGCGGTTTATGGCACGGCGCCGGGTGGAATTATATTGTGTGGGGCGCTATGCACGGTGTACTGTATGTGGCGACCAGGTTCTGGCAGCGGCAGATTAGGGGCGGGCATATTTGGCAGACTGGAAATGAAGGACAAAATCTGAGGAAAGAATTTGCAATAATTGACAATGGTGTCATAAATGGTGTAACAAAGAAAGAACCTGCATTGTACAAGATTAGAGGTCGAATAATGACATTAATGTCACAAATTCTCTTATTTCTTTATGTGAGTATTGCCTGGGTGTATTTCCGGGCACAGGATATTGCCCAGGCGAATCGTCTGTTGGCGGCGGCTTTTCAAGGAAAGGTGCAGAAGATCTCTCTGGATTTGGCGGAGTGCTTCCGGCTGGACGAATTCTGGTATGTGCTCAAAATCCTCCACCTGGACAACAGGGCCTACAGCAGGTATATCCTGATGGCGGTAATTCTAGCGGCTGGACTTTACCTGGCCATGGCAGGTTCCAATGCCGCCCAGAGAATGGAACGGGTCAAGTACCGGGCCGGTTCGGTATGTATTCTGGCGGTGCTGATGGTGTGGAGTATCCTCACCTTTTCCGGGGTGAGCACCTTTTTATATTTCAATTTTTAGGAAAAGGAAGCCTTTTCATGTTTGAAGGAAGCAGATTATGAACAAATATAAAAAATGGATAATGGCCATTGTATTGATCGTGGCCTTAGCGCTCCTGTCAGAGGCGGCGGTGGTGGTCTATGTGGACCCCTTTTTCCAGTATCATGCGCCCCTTGCGGATTTCCCTTATCTGGTGGACAATCAGATCAATCAGAATCCGGGGATGGCAACCCACATGAAATATGACAGCGTTATTTTAGGTTCCTCCATGACCGTGAATTTCAATACAAACTGGTTTGCGGAACTGATGGGGCTTGATACCATCAAGTTAAACTACAGCGGGGCTTACCCCAAAGACCAGGCCAATATCATGGAGCGGATTTTTCACAGCGGCAACCAGGTTGAGACGGTGTTTCTGGGAATTGATGTGATGACCTGCACCGGCGGTGTGGAGGAGACCAAATATCCGATTCCGGCCTATCTGTATGACGATGCCATCTGGAACGATGCGGCTTATCTCTGGAATAAGGACGTGTTTTTAAATTATATCCTGCGTCCCCTGGCGGATCCGGATAAGACGGATTTAGCCACCGTGTACCAGAGCTGGTGGACAGATGAGTACTATAATATCCAGTGGGTGATGCATAACTATGAAAACCCGCCGCAGGTGCAGGAAGATACGGCAAAAGATGCCTACCTTGCCAGTGTGGAGGCTAATCTTTCCCAGAATATCTGTCTCTTTATAGAACAGAATCCGGATACCATGTTTTACGTGTTCTTTCCGCCCTACAGTATCCTGTATTGGAATGATGTGATCAAAGAGAATCATCTGGAAGCTACCATGGCGGAGTATCAGTATATTGCGGACAGGCTGCTTGCCTATGACAATGTGCGGGTATTCTATTTCCCAGACTTGGAAGAGATTGTGACAGATTTGAATAACTATGCCGATTATACCCATTATCACAGGGATATTAACCGCTATATGACGGAATGTTTTGCAGACGGCACCTGTGAAATCACAGATTCTGCGCAGATGAGCCGGGCGCTTTTGCGCACCAGGGATATGATTGAGAGATTTGATTTTGAGGAACTGTTTTCGGTGGAATGGTGAGAACGGATGATTTCATTTCAAGCAGCATATATTATATATATCTTCCAAGATTTTTTGATACGTAACTATTGACAATTTTGAGTTGTGAATGTTACGATGATAAAGAAGATAAGGTGCGAGGGTAGCACCTTTCCAAAAAGAAGTCCCCACCAAAGATTAGGTGCGAGGGTAGCACCTTTATAAAGAAGTCCCAATGGAAGATATGCCCTTGTGCTTTGGCACAGGGGCTTTCTATATTTGAGAGGTGGTTATGAATAAAAATAATAAACAATATAAACTGAACTATTTATCTCCTGCGTTTTATAAAAGATACAGTCCAGATAAGTATCCTGAAATAGAGAATAAAGAAAATCGTCCATATATGGTATTATTGCTAAAAGTCGATGAGAATACTTTTGCCATACCATTTAGAACAAATGTAAAGCATAATAACTGTTATAAGTTTAAAACTTCAACCAGATCTACAGACAGCATAACGGGGCTTGATTATTCAAAGGCCGTTATTGTGAATGAAGATGGATACATAGGAGAAGCGGCCAGAATCAATGATGCCGAATATACAGAATTAGATACTAATTATCATATCATTATAAAGCGTTTTACGACCTATGTGAGAGGGTACATCAAATATGTTAATAAGACACGCAATGAATATCAGGCGTTAAAATACAAGTATACAACGTTACAGTATTTTCATAAAGAACTTGGAGTTGAGTGAAATGAATAAAAGCAATTGTCAAAAATTACGGCAGCAGACATATAAAATCTGCTGCCGAAAATATTGCTTATTCCTCTTTCGCCGGGAAGATACACTCTGTAAATCTGGAAGCCAAAAGCTCCCTTCCGGCATCGTTAAAGTGAATATAATCTGTCATATAGTCCAAATAATTATCCTCATTCACGGAACCATAGAAATTATCGATAAAAGATACGCCGCGGTCTGTGGCCGCATCCAATTCCTTCTGCAGGTAATGACTTAAGGTTCCGTGTCCTAAATCCACCCGGTCGCCATTTTCGAAGTTACCCTCTTCGTTGATGTTATGGCAGAACGTATGGGACATCACCACGATACGGATATGTGGATAGGATTCCTGGATGGCCTTAATGCCCGCGCGCAGGGCGCCTGTGTAGGTAATCGGGTTTAAAGGTTCATTGGGGTCATCACAGGGCCGTTTGTTGATATAATCGCTGGCATCATACATGATGCAGATAAGATCGACGCTGTTCATATCAAGACTTGACAGCATATCCGTGGTAAACGGAAAGTTCTCATCGCTGCTGTAGGAAGCGGCGGTTTTCATCAGTTCGAAATCACCGTTTGCAAGGCTCGTTGCCACATAGAGAAAGGAGAAAGCGTCCATCATATCTCCTTCGCTGAAAGTCGCTGATGCCGGGGCAATCGTAGTGCCGGTGAAGGAACCGTTATAGACGGTAGCACCTGTCTTTTTGGCAATCTGTTCAGCAAGCCCCCCCTCTCCCTGCTCTAAGGAAAAGGGATCGTCGCCCAAGCAGAGAATTGTGGTCACACCGTCATCCTCATAGCCTTCCAGCTTGTCCGGAGCCAGCGGAATAATGCTGTCAAGGGCTTCCACATCAAACTCTGAGGTATCCTGATTGGGGTCGTATTCTAACACTTCACCCTTATTCCACTGGTAGAGCCTAAAAGCGGAGAAACCGATGACCAGTACGATGGCGGCTAGGAGAATAACATGTATATTGATGGGGGGGCGCCGTCCCTTTGCGGGCCTTATTTCCTCCTCCCTGTCAATGCGGGATGTCTGTTTTGGTCTTTTATTTTGTTTCATAATGTATACTCATACCTTTCCTGTGTTTCTTAAAACTTATATCATTTTACTATGTATTTTTTTAAAAATCCATGCTTTTTTGGCTATTTTCTTCTTATATTTTTCTTAATTTTAAAAAGAAAAGAGTGCGTCCTCAATCCTCAGATTTTTGGATACACTCTTTTCTCACGCTGCGTCCTTGTCCTTTCAGCTCATGGACAGGACGTTTTCCATCGGTGTCTGGTCTATGGCAGGATAGGCGATGATAGCCTGCTGCAACATCTGCTTTTGCAGTTCCTTATACCACTTGCTGTATTTATACATACGGTATGTAGTACTCAGCTTCTTTAACTGTTCCTCATCGGCACAGCAGCTGCTGAACAGAGTTCTGGAGGTTCCATCCATGGACACATAATCCATATAGGTCAGCTTTAACTCTGCAATCGACTCCCGGCATTTCGGGCAGAACTGTTTGTGACCATTTAGCATATAGACTCGATGGCAACGCTTACAATAATGCATGTACATCATGAAAAATTCCCCTTTTCTCATTAAAATGTTGAAATTGTAATGTTGCACTTATATTGTGTCAGCTGCTGGGAATAAAGTCAAGCGGATTTTACCATAAAATGGCATATTCAGCGGTGTTAAATATCGCGCAGAAATCGCGTAAAAGAGCTTTTTGACAGGGTGCCTGGAATAAGCATTATGTAAATCTTACCAGCCAGGCAGCAGCAAAGAAGAATGTCAAAAAATCTTGATAAAATAAAGGTTTTGTGCTAAAATAGTACAAAATTGTTTTTAGGGAAAGGTTTACATAAAATGCAAAACAAAAAACAGAACAAAAATAAGCCCAAAAGTGCAAAAAATAAAAGAATGGTCCGATTTGAAGAATTGTTAGAAGATGATCGGTTCGATGACGAGGATGCGGACAGCGTAACAGAGGATACGCTGGAGTTCTTAAGCTTGGATGATGACATGATTGCGTCTTATCAAAAGAACAACAGTATAAAGTCCTCCAAACTGTCTGCAGCGAGCCGAAGCGCCAAAAGTTTCAAACCGTCTACAGCAGGAGGAAGCGCTAAATCTTCCAAGGCATCTGCGGCGGGTGGAAGCGCTAAATCTTCCAAGGCATCTGCGGCGGGTGGAAGTACTAAATTTTCCAAGGCATCTGCGGCAGAGCGCAGTGCTAAATCGTCCAAAGTATCTTTGCCGGGAAAGAAGGCAAAGGCGTCCCGGTACGCAAGAGATTATGATGTGTACGAAGACGAAGCTTACTATGAGGAAGATTACGAGGACGAAGCATACTACAAAGACGATCGTTATGAGGATGAGGAAGACTATGAAGACGATCGTTATGAAGATGAGGAAGACTATGAAGACGATCGTTACGAAGATGAGGAAGACTATGAAGACGATCGTTATGAAGATGAGGAAGACGACGAAGACGATCGTTATGAAGATGAGGAAGACTATGAAGACGATTGTTACGAAGATGAAGACGACGATGAAGACGGCCGTTATGAGGATGAAGAAGATTACGAAGACGACGATTACGAGGATGAAGAGGACTACGAAGACGACGATTACGAGGATGAAGAAGATTACGAAGACGACGATTATGAGGATGAAGAAGATTACGAAGACGACGACTATGAGGACGATGATGACTACGACGACATGGAAGATGGCCTCATAGCACGTTTCAGAGATTTCCTTTCAGAGATGAGTACGCTGGATATGGTGGTGGCGATGCTGGGCATCTTGGTGCTGGCAGGTGCAGTGATCACAGGAGGGCTCTATGCCAGTGCAAGGTCAACGGGAAAACAAGTGGCGGCCTTTGCAGAAGTGGGAGGAGAGATTGAAGGTATCTCCGTGATTGGAGAAAGCGGCTTGCTGGCCGTATCGGAATCCGCGAAACTGGGCGGCATGATTGATTACGATGAGGAGGAAGCGGACGGAGAGGAGGAACAGGAGCAGGAAGAAGAGAAAGAGGATTCCAATAAAGAAATCGAAGTGGAACTGCGTCTGACTTCCATACAGTCTGACCTGAAAATAAAATTTGCCAACAAAGCCACAGGCAAGCTGGTGGGCGGCGTTCCCTTTGAGGTGGAAGTATCGGGCGGCGGCAAGACCTATGATTTAAAGGATGATGATAAAGACGGTATTATTTATCAGACAGGAATCAGTGCCGGAAGTTACAGCGTTACGATGAAACCCTTAGAGGGAGAGACGTATCGTAAATATAAATTACAGTCATCCGCCAGTAAAGTAGAAGTCACAGACAAGATTGCCTACAAAAAGGTAGATGTGGCTGATGAGGTTAAGAAGGAATCTGAAATCAATGTGGCGAAAGAGGAGGCTTCACAGCAGAATACTGTGGTAGAGTCCGCTTTGCAAAATACGGTGGAATGGGTGGAATCCACCAAAACACCGGTAGGAGAAGAGAAGGACAGCTATGAGGAAGTGTCCAAGGATAAGATTGCAGATCCGTGGGCGGTGGCCAGCAATTACAGGAAGCTTGTGGAAGGCGGCAGCCAGGTATCCGTGAGGAGTACGGATGACCCGGATCATTCGGACGACCCGGACGATGATGACGGCGACGATACAGGTGGCGACGGTTCAGGGGACGGCGGCACTGGTGATGGTAACGGCTCGGGGAACGGCGGCAACGGTGATGGCGGCGGTTCAGGGGACGGCGGCAACGGCAATGGCGGCGGCTCGGGAGACGGCAACACCGGTGATGGTAACGGCTCGGGAAATGGCAACACCGGTGATGGTAACGGCTCAGGAGATGGCAACACCGGTGACGGTAACGGCTCGGGAGACGGCGGCAACGGCAATGGCAGCGGTTCAGGAGATGGCAACACCGGCAATAATGGGGGTTCGGGAGATGGCAACACCGGTAATAATGGAGGCTCAGGCAGTGAGGAACCGCCTAAGAAAGAAGAGATCACAGTTAATCTGAATAAAACCAAATTGGAATTGAAAGCGGGAAGCAGTGAGACACTGAGTGTATCGGGCGGCGACAGCAGTAAATATTCTGTCAAGTGGTCCAGCAGTAATACATCCGTAGCGACGGTATCAGAGTCTGGCGGAACAGTGACGGCGAAAGCAGCCGGCAGTGCCACCATCACGGCGAAAGTCAGTGCGTCAGGGGATGGCGTTATTATCAAGAACACAGAACTGACCTGTACCGTAAATGTTACGCCCAAAGATACGCCGAAGAAAGAAGTGACGCTCAGCCTGAGCGAGAGCAAACTGGCGTTGAATGTGGCGGGCAGTAAGACCTTGAAAGTCACGGGCAGTGATGGCAGCAGCTATTCCGCCGTGTGGTCCAGCAGCAATGTAAACATAGCAACGGTAGCTGCAGACGGAACAGTGACGGCGAAAGCGGCCGGCAGTGCCACGATTACGGCGGAAGTAAGCGCGGGCAGTGACGTTATCATCAAAGGGCCTAATAAACTAACCTGTTCTGTGACGGTTACGGCACAAAAGAACGAAGCGGAAGTGAAACTGAACAAGACAGAGCTGCGGCTTGGTATTAACTGTAAAGAGACCCTGCAGATTGTGGACGGAAGCGGAAAGACTTATTCCGGCGAGTGGTCCAGCAGTGATGCCGCTGTGGCAAAGGTATTCCAGGACGGCCAGGTCAAAGGACTCAAAGAAGGCGCTGCCACTGTCAATGTAAAGGTGAAAGCACCGGAGGGGGTTACCCTCAAGAATCCAAACCTTTCCTGTAAGGTCTTTATCAGCGATAAGAATTACACGAAAGTCACCATCAGCGGCAATAAAGAGGTGGGCATCAAACAGACCCTGACCCTGACGGCCAAATCGGAACCGGAAGGCGCGGAGATTGTCTGGAGCAGTGAGGATGAGAAGAAAGCCAAGGTAGACAGCAAGGGTGTTGTCACCGGCGTGGCGGAAGGCAAGGTCAAGATCAAAGCGACCTGTAAGGTGAATGAAAGTGTCTACAGTGTTGTGGAGATTACGGTTAAGAAGTCGGTGGTTGACCCGGCGGCTAAGCTGAAGGACAAGGACGGCAACCAGCTCTATTACAAGAAAAAAGGCACCGAAGAGTATGTGGAAGCAACCTATCAGGATTATAAGGAGCAGACTGTTTTTTATAAAAAGGTGAAGGTGGCGTCCGAATATAAATATACAGGCTGGCAGACCATTGACGGTTATCTCTATTTCTTTGGCAAGGATAACAAGTATGTGACCGGCGAGCAGATTATTCAGGGAGCCAAGTATAATTTCGGCAGTGACGGTAAGCTGTCCAAGGGTTCCGGTTCCATGGGCATTGATGTGTCTAAGCACAACGGTAATATTGACTGGAACGCGGTGAAAAATTCCGGCGTTTCCTATGTTATTATCCGCTGCGGATACCGAGGCTATTCTACAGGGGTGCTGGTGGAGGATCCCATGTTTCGAAGTAACATTAAGGGCGCAAAGGCGGCGGGCCTCAAAGTAGGCGCATATTTCTTCAGCCAGGCGGTCAATGAGGTGGAGGCTGTGGAGGAGGCATCCATGGCAATAGATCTGGTGAAAGGATATGGCCTTGATTATCCGCTTTTCCTGGACGTGGAAGGAAGCGGCGGCCGCGGCGATGCCATCGGCAAGGATACCAGAACTGCAGTCTGTAAGACGTTTTGTCAGACGGTGCAGAACTCCGGTATTTCATCGGGTATTTATGCGAACAAGACCTGGTTTAATGAGAAGATCAGTACGGGCAGTCTGACCAACTATAGAATCTGGCTTGCCCAGTATGCCAGCACGCCGACTTATTCGGCTACCCGCTATGACATGTGGCAGTATTCTTCCAAGGGTAAAGTCAGTGGAATAAGCGGTGATGTGGATATGAATATCAGTTATATGAATTAAACGCCGGGGCGCAGAATATCTATGGACATTCCGCTGATAGAATGGTAGTATGTAGCAAGGGAGAATGATTCTTGAAATCATGATTCTGATATGGAGGGAAGAATGAAAACTTATCTTGTAACAGGCGGCGCCGGATTTATCGGCTCCAACTATATTCATTACATGTTTCGCAAATATGGAGATTCTATCCGCATCCTTAACGTTGATGCGCTGACTTATGCCGGTAATCTCGAGAATTTAAAGGGCGTGGAAGAACGGGAGAATTACACCTTTATCAGGGCAGATATCTGCGACAAAGAGGCGATTACCAAGATCTTTGCAGAAAATGACATTGACAGGGTGGTGCATTTTGCGGCGGAAAGCCATGTGGACCGCAGCATCAGAAATCCGGAAGTGTTTGTACAGACCAATGTTATGGGCACGGCAGTGATGCTAAACTGTGCAAAGGCGGCCTGGGAACTGCCGGACGGCAGCTTTAAGGAGGACAAGAAGTTCCTCCATGTATCCACCGATGAAGTATATGGTTCTTTGGAGGAGGACGGCGGCTATTTCTACGAGACCACGCCCTATGCCCCAAGAAGCCCTTATTCGGCCAGCAAGGCAAGCTCCGATATGCTGGTGAAAGCCTATATGGACACCTACCATTTTCCGGCTAACATCACCAACTGCTCTAACAATTACGGGCCTTACCAGTTCCCGGAAAAATTGATTCCGCTCATCATCAACAATGCGCTGCAGGGCAAGAAACTGCCTGTATATGGTGACGGTAAGAATGTGCGTGACTGGCTCTATGTGGAAGACCACGCCAAAGCCATCGACATGGTACAGGAAAAAGGCAGGCTGTTTGAGACCTACAATGTGGGCGGTCATAACGAGAAGCAGAATATCGAGATTGTGAAGACGATTATAGAGACGCTGCGAGAGATGCTGCCGGAAAATGATGAGCGGCGCGCCCATATCACGGAAGATTTGATCACTTATGTGGAAGACCGTAAGGGACATGACAGAAGATACGCCATCGCACCGGACAAAATCAGACAGGAGATAGGCTGGGAGCCGGAGACCATGTTTAAAGAGGGCATCCGCCGCACCATCGAGTGGTACTTTGACCATGAGGACTGGATGAAAAATGTGACAAGCGGCGATTATCAGAAGTATTATGAGGAAATGTATTCGTAAGCAGTAAAAACAAAACCAACGGATTGTGCAAGAAAGGCTGGGAAGCTTCTATGAAAGGAATTATTCTGGCAGGCGGAGCCGGTACAAGGCTTTATCCGCTGACCAAGGCAATCTCCAAGCAGATTATGCCAGTATACGATAAGCCGATGATTTATTACCCGTTATCTATTTTGATGCTGGCGGGCATCCGGGATATTTTAGTCATTTCCACCCCCAGGGATTTACCTGTGTTTGAAGAACTTTTTGGGACGGGGGAGCAGCTGGGACTGCGGATGTCCTACGCAGTGCAGGAACAGCCCAGAGGATTGGCTGACGCTTTTATCATCGGGGCGGATTTTATCGGCAAGGACAGTGTGGCGCTGATTTTGGGAGATAATATTTTCTATGGGCAGAGTTTTTCCAGGGTACTGCGGGAAGTGGCGTCCAGAGAACAGGGCGCTACCATTTTCGGTTACTATGTAAGAGACCCCAGAGAGTACGGCGTGGTGGAATTTGATGAAAGCGGGATGGCGATTTCCATCGAGGAGAAGCCGGAACACCCCAAGAGCAACTATGCTGTACCGGGCTTGTACTTTTATGACAATGAGGTGGTGGAGATTGCCCGCAATGTAAAACCTTCCGCCAGAGGGGAGATTGAGATTACCAGTATCAATAACGAGTATCTGCGCAGAGGTACGCTGCGGGTGGAAACTTTAGGGCGGGGCTTTGCCTGGCTGGATACGGGAAATCATGATTCCTTATTGGATGCGGCTGATTTCGTGTCAGCGTTCCAGAAGAGACAGGGTTTATACATCTCCTGTATTGAGGAGATTGCCTATAAGAGAGGATTTATTACAAAAGACCAATTGTTGGAGCTGGCAAAGCCGCTGATGAAGACGGCCTACGGTCAATATATGGTAGAGGTTGCAAATGGACTCTAAAAGAATGAGACGTGCGCTCTTTGCCATGGTAGGCATGTTCCTTCTGCTTATTGCGGTGATTGCGCTCATGAATCTGGATACGGTGAAGAGCAAGCTTGGTCTTGCACAGGAACCGGAACAGGAGATGGCAACAATAGAAGAGACGGAGACGGACGGTGGACAGATAGGAAATGATCTGTCTGCTTTTCTGCGCGATGAGACCTTTTTTGACGAAGAACCCAGATTTAAGAGTATTGAGACCTATGCCGGCCGGAATGTGTTTCTGATGATGAGTTCCGTAGCGAAGGATCTGCGCGTCATGGTAGTGGACAGCGTGGGAAGGCTTGTGACCGGTGCGCCTTTTACCATTCAGGTACAGGGTGCGGGGGAATATACGGATGAGGATGAGGACGGCATCATCTATATCGACGGCCTGCGGGCCGGAGAGTACGGCGTGTCTTTGCAGGAACTGGAGGGCTTCCATGTGCCAAACACGGTCACGACCATACAGGTGCGTCAGGAGATTGAGTACAGGGTGCTTGACAATATCGAATATCTGATGTTGACAGAGGATGATATCGACCCTGCGAAGGAGGATAAGGCAGTCAACGGTGCTGAGGAGGAGGCAGACGGCAGTGAGAATACCCAGATGCAGTTTGCAAACGGCAGTGCGAAGCTGGGCATCGATGTCTCTAAGTGGAACAAGGAGATTGACTGGGAGGCAGTGAAGGAAGAAGGCGTTGAGTTTGCCATCATCCGCTGCGGCTACCGGGGTGCGTCAAGCGGGGCGCTGGTGATAGACCCCATGTATGAAGAGAACATCCGCGGCGCCATCGATGCGGGGATTCCTGTGGGCGTATACTTCTTTACCCAGGCATTGGATGAAGTGGAGGCCGTGGAGGAGGCCAGCATGGTGATTCGACTGATCGAGGAGTACGATGTGGATTATCCTGTATTCTTGGACAGCGAAAGCACGGGCGGCAGCGGACGTGCCGACGGGCTGGATGCCAGGGAGCGGACGGCGGCGCACAAGGCTTTCTTAGAGACCATCAGTGCGGCGGGGTACGAGACAGGAGTTTATGCTTCCCGCAATTGGCTCAACGACAGATTAAATATGACAGAACTGTCAGAATATAGAACGTGGCTTGCGGAATATGCGGATGTGCCGGCCTATGACGGTTACTACCATATGTGGCAGTATACCTCCAAGGGTAGGGTGAACGGCATAGAAACCAATGTGGATTTAAATCTGTGTTATATGAATATCGATACATCCATCAATCATGCCAAGGGTGCGGCGGGATATTCCGGCGTGATAAGCGGTGACAGCGGCAATGTGCCGACAACAGACTAAGGAAAGGAAACGAGAGAAATGGGTAAAATAACGGTGGAGACATGTGAGATTGAAGGACTTAAGATCATTACGCCGACGGTGTTTGGCGATGCCAGAGGGTATTTCATGGAGACCTATAATTATAATGATTATAAAGAAGCGGGAATCGATCAGATTTTCGTGCAGGACAACCAGTCTTCCTCGGTAAAAGGGGTGCTGCGCGGCCTTCATTTTCAGATGCATTACCCACAGGATAAGCTGGTACGGGTCTTGTGCGGCGAGGTCTTCGATGTGGCGGTGGATTTAAGGCCCGGGTCTGCGACCTATGGTAAATGGCACGGCGTGCTGCTTTCGGGTGAGAATAAGAAGCAGTTCTTTATTCCCAAGAATTTTGCTCATGGATTTTTTGTGCTCTCGGATTATGCGGAGTTTGCTTATAAATGTGCCGATTTCTATCATCCAAACGATGAGGGGGGCATTATCTGGAACGATCCGGATATTGGCATTGAGTGGCCGATTCCGGCAGGGATGGAGCTTATTATGTCCGATAAAGATAGGAAATGGGAGGGCATAAAAGCCTTTACGGAGAAATACCGCTAAAGCAGGCAGAGGGTTTTAAGGTATAGTGATATGCTAAGTAAAAATACAGAGAAGACAAAAAACCAAACAGAGAAGAAGAACTTTCCAAAGCCTGCAGCGATAGCCATATTCTGGGGGCTTGGTCTGCTTCTTGCATTTGTACTTGTCAGGCATCATAATCCCCTGGCTGATCAGGTGACGGAGCAGATGAAGAAATTCAGCGGTTGTGTGCTGATTACCTTTACCTGCATTATTTTTGCTATCTATTATGACAGGATTGTGACCATACCCTTGGAACTATTCCAGAGCAGACTCTTGATTTGGAAGCTTTCCAAAAATGATTTCAAGAAGCGGTATGCGGGTTCCTATCTGGGCATTGTGTGGGCCATGGCGCAGCCCGTGGTCACGGTGCTTATGTATTGGATTGTATTCGACAAGGTTTTTGACGCCCGGGTACAGTTTGTATCAGGAGACGGCGAGATACCGCCCTATGTCTTATATCTGACGGCAGGGCTGGTGCCTTGGTTTTATTTTTCGGAGGCCATATCCCAGGGGACCATGGCGCTTTTGGAATACACTTATCTGGTCAAGAAAGTGGTATTCAACATCAGTATTCTGCCCATCATCAAAGTCATTGCTGCTACCTTCATCCATGTGTTTTTTGTGGGTGTGCTGCTGATTGTGGGTATGGGCTATGGGTATACCCCTACCGTTTATACGTTGCAGCTTCCCTATTACAGCTTTTGTCTGTTTTTGTTCGTATTGGCGCTAAGTTATATGACCAGCGCTCTGGTGGTATTTATCAGGGATTTACAGCAGGTGATCAATATCGCACTGCAGATTGGCATGTGGGCCACGCCCATTATGTGGGATATCAATATGCTGCCCGATCATGTGAAGACGCTGTTTAAGCTCAATCCGCTGGTATATATTGTAAATGGTTTTCGCAGCGCCATCTTTGAGGAAGAATGGTTTTGGGAACACTTCTATTCGTCCACTTACTTCTGGATTTTTACGATCAGTATGTTTTGTATCGGGACGCTGGTCTTCCGTAGGATGCGGGCTCATTTTGCGGATGTGCTGTAGTGCCTTGCGCAAGGAGAAGACGGATACAGCGCTTGATAGGAAAGGTAAGACATGAAGGATATTGCAATTGAAGTAAAAGACGTGGGAAAAGTGTATAAACTATATGACAAGCCCTCTGACCGGATTAAAGATGCGCTGGGGCTTGGCAGGAAGAAACATTACACGGAACATCATGCCCTGCAGGGCGTCGATATGACGATCAGACAGGGAGAATGTGTGGGCATCATTGGTACGAATGGCTCCGGTAAATCCACGATTCTTAAAATAATAACAGGTGTTCTTACTCCTACTTCGGGTGAAGTCGTTGTCAATGGACGTATTTCCGCGCTCTTGGAATTAGGGGCCGGCTTTAATATGGAGTATAACGGCATTGAAAATATCTATTTAAATGGCACGATGATTGGTTTTAGCAAGAAAGAGATTGAAGAGAAGATGGAGGAAATCCTCTCTTTTGCGGATATTGGAGACTATGTATACCAGCCGGCAAAGACTTATTCCAGCGGTATGTTTGTGCGGCTGGCTTTTGCCGTAGCCATCAATATTGACCCGGAGATACTGATTGTGGACGAGGCGCTTTCGGTGGGAGACGTGTTCTTTCAGGCAAAATGTTATCATAAGTTTGAAGAGTTTAAGAAGATGGGAAAGACCATTGTCTTCGTCAGCCACGATTTGAGCAGCATCAGCAAGTACTGCGACCGGGTGGTGCTGCTAAACCAGGGCGTGAAATTGGGAGAGGGTTCCGCCAAAAAGATGATCGATACCTATAAGCAGGTACTGGTGGGACAGTATGTGGCGCCGGAGTCGGAGGAAGAGCGGTTATTAGACGACGAGAAGCTGCGGGAGATGGCGGCTAAGGGCGTGGACGGCAGTAAACTGAAAAAGGGGAGCGCGGAAACGTCAGGAGCCGCAGAGAATCCGGAACTTTTGGAGTATGGGTCCAAAAAGGCGCTAATCAAAGAGTACTATGTGACGGATGATAAAGGGATTAAGACAGCGGCAGTCTTGAAGGGCAGCCGGTTTACCATCCATATGAAGGTGGAAATGCTGCAAAAGATTGCCGCGCCGATTTTTGCTTTTACCATTAAAAATGTGCGGGGAACGGAGATTACAGGCACGAACACGATGGTGGAGAAGGCCTTTTTGGAGTCTGTGGAGGCCGGCGAAGTGAAGGAAATTAACTTTACCCAGGAGATGAACTTACAGGGCGGGGAATATCTTTTGTCCCTGGGCGTGACAGGCTACGAGGGAGATGATTTCACGGTATATCACAGACTTTACGATGTGTTGAACGTGACGGTCATCTCAGATAAAGACACGGTGGGCTATTATGATATGAATTCTGTAATAGAGGTAAAGTAGGCGGTGCTTCCTGGTGTCCCCATTGTAGGACGGGTGAGCAAATGGAAATAGAGGGGATTGTCTGACGGATGAGTGGACTAAAAAATGGTTATGACTGGGCGGCCTATTATGCGGCGGCTTACGAGAAAGAGCGAAAACATAATACCATGCTGGCGGGGCAGGTGGCGGACTTCGAGCGAAAACAGGAGGACTATCAGGACAATCTGGAACGGATTTATGCCAGTCCTTTCTGGAAAGCCGTCAAGCCGATGCACGGTATGTTTTATAAGGAATCACCTGTTACTGAATCGGACAAGGCGCCGGATGACAGTGGGACTGATACGGGAAAAAGTGAAAATAGCGAATGTTATATAGAGAATCATACCGAGGCGCAGGAAGGTATGGCAGTTGATGGGTGGAGAGAGATTGAGGTTCCGGACTCAGAAATTGTGCTCTTGACATATGGCTGGGGCTGGCTTGAACAGGGAATTTTCAAGAAAATTAAAACGTGGTTTAATAATAACACATTATGTCTGGCGGCTTATGGGGACGAAGAATTCTATGAGGAGAACCAGCCCCAGGTGAGAACGCCTTGGCATAAATCCGATTATGCGCCGGATACACTGCTTGCCTACAACTGCTGGGGGCATCTGGTGGCTGTCAGACGCGATCTTCTCTCGGAGATTGCTTATGGGGGACTTGCCGGGTGTCAGGATAAGACAAAGCTGGCGGCAGGATTTTACGATCTGTGTCTTCGCCTGGAGGAAGCGGCGCTGAAGCACTGCGGTATGGTTTATAGCAAGATGCGCGAAGCGGTGCGGCATGTGGATGAAGTCTTTTATCATGGAAGACTAACGATACCCCTCCGGCAGGAGCAGGGCGGGGAGGCGTCTGAGAACGGAAGGACCTGGACGTTTCCGGGCGCCGGCAAAGATTTTATTTCTGTGCGCCAGGAGGCGCTTCGCAGACGCGGGATTCGGGCGGATTTACAGTATGGACCGGACCCGGACTTGTACCATATGGTATATGATACTTCGGTTTCCGGCAGGGAGCGCTGCGCCAGGGCGGGGATGAGCGGCCGTGCCATTGCGCCCCATCGGGAAGTCTCTGTGGTCATTCTCACAAAGGATGCGGCAGCTTCTTTGGAGAGATGTCTGGGTTCTTTTCGAAAGAGGACTGCTTACCGTTATTATAAGTGGATTGTGGTGGACAGCGGGAGCAGCGAAGAGAACAGAAAGCAGATGGAAAAGCTGCAGAAAGACTTTGGGTTTACCTGGCTTCATGATATGGAGGAGAGGGATGAAGCGGCCTTATATCGTCTGGGCGTGGAGAAAGCCGATGGAGATTTGCTGCTCTTTCTGAGCGATGATACGGAGATTATAGAGAAAAGCTGGCTAGGCCATATGGCAGGTCAGGCGCTGCAGTCTTATGTGGGGGCCGTGGGGGCTGACCTCTGGACAGGGGACACGGAGAAGAATCTGCAAGGACAGGTAGTGTGCGGCGTATCTGCCATACCGGCGGCCTGTCTGATGGTATCCAGAGAGAAATATGAGGAAGCGGGCGGCCTTTGCGAGGACAGTGAAAAGAGATTTGACAGCGCGGCGTTTAGCCGCAGGCTGGAAGAGGCCGGTTATTATAATGTGATGAGAAACGATGTGGCGGTGCGCCGCCATGCGTCCGCCCAGAAGATGGTGGAAATAGATGCTTACTACACCGGTTCTTTACAGCGGGAACAGGCCCGGATGACAGCGGAAGAATCCCTGCGGTTTTATCGGGAAGCCTACAGCCGGGAACTGAAAAAGGGAAAGGTGCTTGCCGGGAAACTGGAAGAGGCCCAGGGCAGGAGTGAAGTGCTGGGTACAAGGCTTGGCCAGATCAAAGGCAGTATTTTCTGGCGGATGTCCAAGCCCCTTCGTTCTTTCGTACATTGGATGCAGCGTACCAAGGAACGGATTGGGTACTGCGGCAGTGTGAAGGGATTTTTGCGCAAGTTAAACGCCAAGATGATTGAGAAAAAGGCTAGAGCCCAGCATGGGACGGCCAGTTTTCCGGACCAGGCGGAGGCGGCCAGACAGCGGTCCACCCGGTTTGACAGGGCCATTAAGTTCAGTATTTTGATGCCTTTATACAATACGCCGGAAAGATATTTACGGCAGGCGATAGAATCGGTGACGGCGCAGACCTATGAGAACTGGGAACTTTGCCTGGCGGACGGGTCCGATGAAGAACACGGCGATGTGGAGCGTATCTGCAGGGAGTACATGGAACTGGATAAGAAATACCTGCGTTCCAGCAGTAATCTCTACTGTCGTATCGTTTATAAGAAACTGCCTAAGAACGAGGGCATCTCCGGCAATACCAATGAATGTTTCTCCATGGCCTCCGGGGATTATATCGCACTCTTTGATCATGACGATGTGCTGCATCCCAGTGTGCTGTATGAGTATATGAAAGCAATCTGTGAAAAGGGTGCGGATTATATTTATTGTGATGAGACTACGTTTAAGGGCAGTAAGACCATTGATCATATGCTTACGCTGCATTTTAAACCGGATTATGCGCCGGATAATCTGCGGGCGAACAACTATATCTGTCATTTCAGCGCTTTTTCCAGGAAGCTGTTAGACGGGACACAGCTGTTTCGTTCCGAATTTGACGGCAGCCAGGATCATGACATGATTCTGCGTCTCACATCCCGGGCAAAATGTGTGGTGCATGTGCCCAAGCTCCTCTATTATTGGCGCTCCCATGAGGGCAGCGTGGCGTCCGGCATTGACGCGAAGACTTATGCCATCGAGGCGGCAAAGGGAGCGGTTGCCGATCATTTAAGGTCCCAGGGATTTCAGAATTTTGAAATAACCTCTACCAAGGCATTTGAGACCATTTTCCGGATTAAGTATGAGATTCAGGGCAATCCCAAGATTTCCATTGTGATTCCCAACAAAGATCATCGGGAAGATTTGGAGCGCTGTATCACTTCTATTCTGGAAAAGAGCACTTATGATAATTACGAGATTCTGGTGGTGGAGAATAACAGCACTACCAAGGAAATCTTTTCCTATTATAGGAAAATCCAGGAGAATCCCCAGATCAGGGTTCTGAATTATAAGGGAGAATTTAATTATTCCCGTATCAATAATCTGGCGGTGTCCAAGGCTTCAGGAGAGTATATTCTGCTTTTGAATAATGATACCCAGGTCATTACTTTGGACTGGATGGAGGAACTTCTGATGTATGCCCAGCGGGATGATGTGGGCGCCGTGGGGGCCAAACTTTATTATGAGGACAAGACCATACAACATGCGGGCGTGGTGCTGGGGCTGGGCGCACACCGGACGGCGGGACACAGTCACTATGGCATTGACCATAACAATTTAGGCTATATGGGGAGACTCTGTTATGCCCAAAATGTGATGGCCGTGACGGGGGCCTGCCTGATGATGCGAAAGGCCTTGTTTGAGAAACTGGGCGGTTTGGATGAACATTTTGCTGTGTCTTTAAATGATGTGGACCTTTGCGTCCGGGCCTGGAAAGCCGGATATGTGAATGTATTTACCCCTTTTGCGGAATTATATCATTATGAGTCGGTTTCCAGGGGACTGGATGATGCCGGGGAGAAGGCCCAGCGGTATGATCGGGAATCGGAAGCTTTCCGGGAGAAATGGAAAGAGGTCCTTACCCAGGGCGATCCCTATTATAACCCCAATTTTTCCTTGGACAGAAGCGATTTTGTGTTGAAATATAATGTAGATTAAACAGGCGAAGACAGGCAAAGATAAGAGAAACAACAGGATAAAAACAGGAAAGCGATGATGGCGGGCGTATGTGTGAAAATGAGAAGATAATGGAAATCGGGAAGATTAAACTGGACCTGACTCACTATCCAGGAGAAGATTATTATTGTGACGGGGCAGAGGAGGATGAACTGTTAGACATTGTAAAGAATTATGCGGCGGTAGAGTACCAGCGGGTGATCGAGGAGCGCAGGAGCTGGCCGCTTCTCTATCATCTTTCGCCCCTGCGGGAGAATATTGTGGAGTGGATTCCCATGGAGGGCAAAAAGGTGTTAGAAGTGGGGAGCGGCTGCGGCGCCATCACAGGTGCGCTTGCCCGCAAGGCGGCCCAGGTAGTGGGTGTGGATTTGTCTAAAAAAAGAAGCCTGATTAATGCCCACCGCCACAGTGATTGTGACAATGTGACCATCCATGTGGGGAATTTTAGAGATTTGGAGCCAGTGCTTGCGTCTGATTTCGATTATATTCTTTTGATTGGTGTTTTTGAATATGGACAGAGCTTTATGGGCACCGAGAAACCCTTTGAGGAATTTTTGCAGATTGTCATGAAACATCTTGCAAAAGACGGGCGTGTGGTGATTGCCATCGAGAATAAATATGGCCTGAAATACTTTGCGGGCTGTAAGGAGGACCATCTTGGCACCTGGTTTTCCGGCATTGAGAATTATGCGCAGGGAGGCGGTGTGCGCACCTTTTCCAGACAGGGGCTTGAGAAGATCTTTGCAGCCTGCGGGGTGAAAGAATACAGCTTCTATTATCCTTACCCGGATTATAAGTTTATGACCACCCTCTATTCGGACGGTCATCTGCCGGGGAAGGGAGAGCTTTCCAACAATCTCAGAAATTATGACAGAGACCGGATGGATTTGTTTGATGAGAAATATGCCTTTGACGGCATTACGCAGGACAATCTCTTCTCCGTATTTACTAATTCTTATGAGGTCATTATCGGCAGACCGCTTCCCATCCAGTATACCAGATACTCCAATGACCGTGCGCCGCAGTATCAGATTAAGACAGAGATTAGTAAGGCATCGTCGGGAGAACTGCTAGTAAAAAAACTGCCGTTATGTAAAGAGGCAAGGGAACATATCGTGCAGATAGAGGCGGCTTACCGAAAACTGGCGGACCGGTATCAGGGGGGAAAGATACAGATTAATCGATGCCGCCTGCTGGAAGAACAGGACCAGGTCTGGGATGTCTTCGAGTATGTGCAGGGACAGTCGTTGACGGAGCTTATGGATGAGAGACTGGAGAAGGATGATATCCAGGGATTTCATGCGCTTTTTCAGGAGTATGTGGAACGGATTGGGTATCATGCAGAGTATCCGGTGGCGGATTTTGACATGATCTTCTCCAATATCATGGTGCAGGGTGATGTCTGGACAGTGATTGACTATGAGTGGACAAATGATAAGGTCACAGACCCAAAGGAACTGGCTTTTCGGGCAATCTACTGTTATTTATTAGAAGATGAGAAAAGAAATAAATTAAATATGGATTTAATTTTAAATTTCCTGGGAATGAGCGAGGCAGACATGGAAGACTGCAGGGCGCAGGAGAGAAAATTCCAAAAGCAGGTGACGGGGCGGCGCAGGTCTATGTCGGAGCTCTATGCCTGGATGGGAGCACCTGTTATTAAACCCTGGGATTACCTGGAGCGGGAGAAAAGCAGACTGCTGCCCAGACGGGTGCAGATCTATGAAGACTTCGGCGGCGGATTTTCGGAGGATAAGTCCTACTTCGTGCCGGATGCCTATTTAAATGACGAGGATGTGGAGCTGCAGCTTACAGTGGACAGTACTGTGCAGATGCTCCGCATCGACCCGGCCATGGGAGCCTGTGTGGTCAGGATAGAGGAACTGACTTATAACGGGAAAGATATACCGATTCACGCCAAGAATATATTTACCACCAATGGAAAGATGTTAAAATCTTCCGACGGAGCCGTCTTTGCTACCGAGGACCCGAATCTGAGCATCCGGGTGGCAGGACTTGAGAGAAAGCCCCAGAATCTTCTGTGTGCCAGGATGAAGGTGGTGATACTGCCCCTTGCGGTGGCGGAGGATATGGCGGCATCCGTGAAAAGATGGATTTGAGGGAGGACAAGGTTTGCGCTTGAAGAAATTGCTGCGGCATATGTTGGAGATGCGGCTGGATCAGCAGTATGAGAAGAGCCTGCAATTATACGAGATGAACTATGACACCAGACTGGAAGACGAGGAGGAGGGGACCGGGCAGGACCCGAAGAAAACATCCGCGGATTTTGAGGTGCTTACGTTTGGCAAAGGGGAGACGGCGGCCGGTGCCAGAGAACGGATAGCCGCCTTTTTTGCGAAATATCCGGAGGTCTTGCTTGTCTATGGAGATGAGGATATGGTTGATGAGAAGGGAACCTATCATTCTCCCTGGTTAAAGCAGGACTGGTCTCCTGACAGTTATCTTTGCAGGGATTATCTGGGCAGCGTCGTGGCGGTGAGAAGAGAGCTTTATCTAAAGCTTAGCGAGGAGGAGAAGAAGGAGGAGAGCCTCTGCCATGACAGGCTGGTGGAGCTTGCAGGGGGCTATGAGAAGGGCTGCGGGCAGATCGGTCATCTACGGGAAGTGCTTTTCCATAGAGAGGAGAAGTGGCTTCCGGCGGGGGAGGGCAGGCCCGGCAAAAGACTTGTGGATGTGCCAAAGAAAGAAGCTTTTGTATCTGTGATTATTCCCTCTAAAGATAATGTGCCGATTCTGACAAGATGTCTGGATACGGTCATCCAGACGGTGCAGGGACTGCCCTACGAGATTGTGATTGTGGACAATGGCAGCAGTGAGGCCAATCGGAAGGAAATTACCGGAAAGACAGAGCAGATTGCTGAGGAAATAAGAGGCGGGAGAGGGTGTCTTAAAAAGATTCGTTATCTCTACCGCCCTATGCCTTTTAATTTCTCCCATATGTGCAATCTGGGAGTAAAAGAGGCCGAGGGAAATCTGCTTTTGTTCCTAAATGACGATATCGAGGCGGTGTCTTCCGGCTGGATGGAGGAACTGGCGGACAAGGCGCTTCGGGAATGGACGGGGGCAGTGGGTATCAAACTGCTGTATCCTGCTTCCCAGAGAATCCAGCACACCGGTGTGGTCAATATTGTACTGGGTCCAGTGCATAAATTGCAGTTCCAAGAAGATAACAAGTGTTATTATGACGGCAGAAACCAGGGCGTATGGAATTATCTGGCGGTGACGGGGGCCTGTATGATGCTGCGCAGAGAAGTGTTTGAGGAGGCGGGTTGTTTTGAGGAAGAGCTGCAGGTGGCGTTTAACGATGTGGACTTATGTTTTACGCTGTATGAGCTGGGGTATCACAACGTGGTGGTCAACACAGTACATCTGGTACACCACGAGTCCTTAAGCCGGGGCCGTGATGAGAGCGAGGAAGACCAAAAGCGGCTGATGAAAGAACGGGATATCCTCTATGGCAGACATCCCAGGCTAGAACGAAAGGACCCCTATTATCATCCCAGACTCAACAGAAAACGGCTGGACACCACCATACGGCCTGCCTTTGAGGAAGGCTGTACCATACCGGACAGACGAGTATGCGAGCTGGCGGAGGATATCGGGGGCGTAAGAGAGGACGAGTGCCTTAGATTGATTGTGGAACTGGCCACGGCAAACAGGGTGCAGGGATATGCAGTGGTTTTGGGCAGCGATAATGCTTGTTTTGTGACGAAGCTGTTGTTTCAGGATAAAGAAAGGGGCGATCTTTATCAGCTGGAATATACGCCCCAGTGCCGCAACGATATTGCACAGAACATGCCAGACCAGAAAAACATTGCGCTGTGCGGCTTCGAGGTGGACCTTGTGGCGCCTCTGCCGCCAGGGGAGTATCGGATTGGAGCGGTGTCCAGAGACGTGATTTCCGGTCTCAGGATTGTACGCTGGATTCCTGTAGCCATGGTGGTATGAAAATAGATGATAAATAGTTTGCGAGAGATAGCAGGTTGTGGTAAAATATAGGGGATTCATGAATTGGGTTTGCTCTTCTGTAAGAGACGGGCAGAGGGGCAGTATGATTAGACAAGGAGGTTACACAATGGGATATCAGGAGCAGTTCGAATTTTGGCTGGAGGATTCTTACTTTGACGAGGCGACCAAACAGGAGCTTCTGGCAATCAGAAACGATGAGAAAGAGATTGAGGACAGGTTTTATAAGGATTTGGCCTTTGGCACAGGAGGGCTTCGAGGTGTGATCGGAGCAGGTACAAACCGTATGAATATCTATACGGTCCGCAAGGCTACCCAGGGACTTGCCAATTACATAAAGAAACAGGGGGGCGAGAAGAAAGGCGTTGCAATTGCCTATGATTCCCGCAGAATGTCCCCGGAATTTGCAGATGAGGCGGCATTATGTCTGGCGGCTAACGGTATCAAGGCCTATGTGTTTGATGCCCTTCGTCCTACGCCGGAGCTGTCTTTTGCACTCAGACAGCTGGGCTGTATTTCCGGAATCGTGATTACTGCAAGCCACAATCCGCCGGAGTATAACGGCTATAAGTGTTATTGGGAGGACGGCGCGCAGGTGGCGGCGCCCAGAGATCAGGAGATTATTACAGAGGTCAACAACGTGACCGATTACCATACGGTAAAGACCATGGACAAAGAGGAGGCCGAAAAAGCAGGCCTTTATGAAGTCATCGGTAAGGAGATCGACGACAAGTACATGGAGGAATTAAAGAAACAGATCATTCATCCGGAAGTGATCAAAGAGATGGCGCAGGATATGAAAATTGTCTATTCGCCTTTCAATGGAACGGGTAATGTACCGGTGAGAAGGATTCTTGCGGAACTGGGCTTTGAGAATGTGTATGTGGTGCCGGAACAGGAAATGCCGGATCCCGACTTTACCACATTGGATTACCCGAACCCGGAGGATCCCAAAGCCTTTACCCTGGCATTAAAGCTGGCGAAAGAGAAGAATGCGGACATCGTGCTTGCCACAGACCCCGATGCGGACAGACTGGGTATTTATGCTTTGGATACCAAGAGCGGCGAGTATGTGCCTTTCACGGGCAATATGTCCGGTATGCTGATTGCGGAGTATATCTTGAGAGAACGGACGGCTGTAGGGAAAATGCCTGAGAATCCGGCCCTTGTCACCACCATCGTTACCACCAATATGGCGCGGGCAATCTCTGATGATTATAAGGTGAAATTTATCGAAGTCCTGACAGGCTTTAAGTACATCGGCGAGCAGATTAAGCTGTTTGAACAGAGCGGTTCCAACAATTATGTGTTCGGCTTAGAGGAAAGCTACGGCTGTCTGGCAGGCACTCATGCGAGGGACAAGGACGCGATCGTTGCAGTTATGTGCCTGTGCGAGATGGCGGCATGGTGCAAGAAGCAGGGCAAGACTGTGTGGGATCAGATGATCACACTTTATGAGAAATACGGCTATTTTAAAGAAAGCCAGTATTCCATCACCATGAAGGGTATCGATGGGGCCAAGGAGATTGAGGAGCTGATGAACAAGCTTCGCAAAGATCCCCCGAAGAACTTTGGCGAGCTGAAAGTCAAAGAGTTCAGAGATTATGACACCGGCAAGACTTTGAATTTGGAGACAGGAGAAAAGGGCGAGACGGGACTGCCGCAGTCCAATGTGCTTTACTTTGATCTGACCAATGATTCCTGGTGCTGCGCAAGACCTTCCGGTACAGAGCCGAAGATTAAATTCTACATGGGTGTGAAGGGAACCAGTTTAGAGGATGCACAGGCGAAACTGGAGCAGCTGACGGAAGATCTTAAGAAAAATTTATAAATATCGAATTTCGCTTCGCGGCTTCGGACAAGCGGAGAGATTCCTATGATATTAAAGGTATGACAGTCGCCCTGCGGTGAGCAGGGCGATTTCCATACACGGATAAGGCAGGAGGCATGACAGTGGGCAATCAGATCTTTAAGATGGATAATGTGAGAAAGACCATAAATTACCTTAAGAAAAACGGCATCAGTCATGCGTACTATGCAGCCAGAGAACGTATAGAGGAAGAGCGGAGGGCAGATTACTATTATTTGGCGCCTTCCCAGGAGAAGCTTACAAGACAACGCCAGGAAACCGGGAATTTTCCCTATCTGTTCAGCATTGTGGCGCCGGCCTATGAGACGGAAGAAGTGCATATACAGGAGATGATTGCCTCCGTACGGGCCCAGAGTTACCGCAAATGGGAACTGATTATTGTGGACGCATCTGCCAGCGACCGGGTGGAGAAGACCGTGCGCGAAATTCTTGTGCAGACAAAGGATATGCGCATCAAGTACAGGCGCCTTCCAAAGAATCTGGGAATCGCCGGCAATACGAATGCGGGCATTGCCTTGGCGGCGGGAGAATATATCGCATTGTTAGATCATGATGATTTCATAACACCTGATGCGTTATACTGCATGGCAATCGCAATACAGGAGTGTAAGGTGCAGAGCTGTGCGCCCGTTTTACTCTATTCGGATGAGGACAAATATGATGAGGCATCGAAGACTTTTATCACGCCCCATATTAAGCAAAAATTTAATTTAGATTTATTATTATCAAATAATTACGTGTGTCATTTTATGGTAGTAGAGGCAAATCTGCTGAAAACACTAAAATTGCGGGAAGAATATGATGGTGCCCAGGATTACGATTTGGTGCTTAGGATTACGGAAAATTTATTAAATCGTGATTTATTTAATAGAATGGACAGTATGATCGTTCATATTCCAAAGGTACTTTATCATTGGCGTTCCCATGCCCGTTCCACAGCTTTAAATACACAGAGCAAGTCTTATGCTTACGAGGCGGGGAGGATGGCGCTTGTGGATTTTTGCCGGCAGCAGGAGCTGGCGGCGCGGGTGGAACATGGACTGCATCTTGGTTTCTATGAGACTATTTATGAGCCGGATATCCTGACGGCAAGAAAAGATGTGGGCGTTGTGGGCGGCAGGATTCTGGATGCCCGCGGCTGTATCTGCGCCGGGGCTTACGACGAGAGCGGGAACTGTCTCTTTGCAGGGTTAAATGGTCATTACAGCGGCGGCAGTACGCATCGGGCAGTGTTAAAGCAGGACTGTGCGGCGGTGGATGTGCGCTGTATGCGGGTGCGGGAGCAGCTGCAGCCGGTCTTTAGTCAGATTTTAGGAATTCCCTACAGGGAGAGAGTGGTGCGGGTGAAGACACGGCATGGGAAGAAAGATATGATTATCGCCAATGCTGCGGGTCTTAACTGCGATGAGGCCGGTTATCGTAAATTGAGTCTGGTCTTCGGGCGGGCCGTGCGCAATGAAGGGTATCTGACTGTATGGGATCCGGAACTTACGATCAGGCTGTAAGAGTTGGAGGGCGAAAAGACGGGGAAGAAATCAAACCATGAGGGACAAAGGGGAGAGAACCAGATTCTTTCTACCATCATCATTCCCAATTATAATGGAATAGACTACATTGAAAACTGCCTCAACTCCCTGCAGGAAGAGCCGGCCCGGATTATTCTGGTGGACAATGGCTCCACGGATGGAAGCAGGGAACTGGCGGAGGAAAAGTTTCCTAAGGTGCAGGTGATAGCGTTACAGAAAAACGAGGGCTTTTGTGCCGCCGTGAATCGAGGCATTCGGGAAAGTAAGACAACATATGTTATTTTATTGAACAATGATACGGTGGTCAGACCCGGGTTTGTGCGGGCATTGGAGGAACCTTTGCAGAAGAATGAGAGAATCTTCTCAGGGTCTGCGCAGATGATTAATATGAAAAGTCCGGAACTGATAGATGATGCGGGGGATTATTATTGCGCCCTTGGATGGGCTTTTACGGTGGGAAAGGATAAGGAGAGAAGGGCTTATCAGAAAGAACGCTTCATCTTCGCGGCCTGCGGGGGAGCCAGCATCTATCGAAGCAGGGTGATGCAACAGATCGGGATGCTTGATGAAAATCATTTTGCCTATCTGGAAGATATTGATCTGGGATACCGGGCCAGAATAGCGGGATATCAGAATCTCTATCTCCCGGCCGCCCAGGTGTATCATGCGGGAAGCGCCTCCTCGGGTTCCCGCCATAATGCTTTTAAGGTGGACCTTACTGCCAGAAACAGTGTTTATCTGGTCTATAAGAATATGCCTTTGTTACAAATGCTGTTGAATCTGCCCTTTTTGCTTGCCGGATACTTTATCAAAATGCTCTTTTTCATGCGCAAAGGCTTGGGCGGTGTGTATGTGAGAGGTCTGTTAAAAGGGTGCAGGCTATGTCTGTCGGCGGAGGGAAGAGTCAACAAAGTGCATTTTCAGGTTAAAAATCTGCCAGCTTATGGCAGGATACAATGGGAATTGTGGCGCAACATATGGTTAAGGATTTGTTATTAGGGACCGCGGAGACAATCCGCGGTTGTGTTTTTTGTATAAATATTGTAGAATAAAAGGAAAATTGATTACCGTACCTCCATAAGAGGCTTGCATATGATCAAAGATAACCAGAAATATTTTAACAGACTGCACGTTGTGCTGGATGCTGTGATTGTTGCGGTATCCTATATGCTGGCCTGGTACTTAAAGTTTGCCAGTCCTTTTACAGACACCGACCCTACTGCCGGTGCTCTTTCCATGGGCACATATTTCCAGATGCTGTATGTGATCGTGCCGGGTTATCTGATATTGTATTATTCTTTTAATTTATATACGCCGAAAAGGGCAACTGTCCACCGTTATGAGATTCTCAATATTTTCCAGGCAAATACAGTAGGCATGGTCCTGCTGATGGCCGGCTGGTATCTGATTGCACAGATTCACTTCTCCCGTAGTATGATGGCGATGTTCTATGGGATCAATATTTTCCTGACGACTCTGGGACGTACTTTTATCCGCATGCTCCTGCAATATTTCCGGGAAAAAGGTTATAACCTGAAATATATTCTGCTGGTGGGGTATTCCCGTGCCACGGAAGAGTATATCAAGCGCATAAATGCCAATCCCCAGTGGGGCTATGTGGTGCGGGGCATTCTGGATGACAGTGTGCCGAGCGGTACGGTCTATAAAGGGGTTAAAGTACTGGGACGCATTGAGAATCTGCTCTATATTCTGCCCCAGAACAAGCTGGACGAGATTGCCATCACTCTTTCTTTGAAAGACTACGATAATCTGGAACACATTGTGGACTTGTGTGAGAAGTCCGGTGTGCATACGAAATTTATCCCGGACTATAACAGTCTCTTCCCGAGCAGGCCTTATACGGAGGATTTGATGGGACTTCCGGTGATCAATATCCGTTATGTGCCTTTGACCAATACATTGAACTGGTGTGCCAAGCGGGTGATGGATATTCTGGTAGCCCTGGTGGGGGTGGTGGTATCTTCGCCGATTATGCTGGTGTCTGCTTTGGCCATCAGATGCACGTCCAGAGGGCCTGTGATTTTTAAACAGGAAAGAATCGGACTTCACAATAAGCCTTTTAAAATGTATAAATTCCGCACCATGGAGGTGCAGAAGCCGTCTCAGGAGGAAAAGGGGTGGACCACCAAGGATGACCCAAGGGTTACCAAAGTGGGCAGATTTCTGCGCAGGACGAGTATCGATGAACTCCCCCAGCTGTTCAATATCCTGAAAGGGGATATGAGTGTGGTGGGACCCAGGCCGGAGAGACCCCAGTTTGTGGAGCAGTTTAAAGAAGAGATACCCCGTTATATGGTCAAACACCAGGTGAGACCCGGGTTGTCCGGCTGGGCGCAGATCAATGGTTACAGAGGAGATACTTCCATTAAGCGCAGGATAGAGTATGATATTTTTTATATTGAGAACTGGACCATGTCTTTTGACATCAAGATTATGTTCCTCACGATTTTCAAGGGATTTATCAATAAAAACGCCTATTGAGGAGATAATAAGACAAAATGTAAATTCTTAAGAAATTCGGAAGAGTTGCGAAAGAAACATGAATTATATTGCAATTATACCAAGATGTAGTATAATCTTATAAGAATAGACACAAAAACTTGCCTTTTAGGCCAGAATGTGACAAAATAGGAAACGGAATTTATTGTAAATTTTGTTGGGAATTAAGGGAGTACGGAATATGGCTAGACATTATGAAAATGAGTACGATGAGGATGATTACAGACTTAAGAAAAAGCCTTCTTCCAAAAGCGGTTCTAAGTCTTCTGGCAAGAAGTCCTCGGGAACGGGAAAAAAGTCCTCTGGTAAGAAATCATCTGCCAAGAGCGCAAAAAGTAAGAAACAGCAGGCGAAGAAACAGCGCAGAAGAATTATCATTTTTATCGTTGAAATTATTATCCTGGTAGTGGCGGTAGTGGTTCTTTACGGTGTCATGAAAGGGACTGGCAGCGGCAAAGTAGAACTTGACGACGAGAAGATCATCATCAATGATACCGTTGAGGAGGCGGAGGAGACGACCATGAAGGGGTATCGGAATATTGCCCTTTTCGGTGTGGACTCCACCACAGGGGCATTGACGAAGAATACACGAAGCGACACAATCATGATCGCTTCCATCAACCAGGATACAGGAGAATGTAAATTAGTTTCCGTATATCGTGATACCTACCTGAATCTGAGCAATGATTCCTATAATAAATGTAATGCGGCTTACGCCAAGGGCGGTCCGGAGCAGGCAATCAACATGCTGAACATGAATTTGGACTTGAATATCACGGATTTCGTCACCGTAGGTTTTGCTGGATTAGCAGATACCATTGACGCTTTGGGCGGTGTGGAGATTGAGGTAGACGATTCGGAGATCAGCCACTTAAATAACTATCAGCTCTGTATCGCAGAAGATTTAAAGAGAAGTTACGAACCGGTAACGCAGACCGGTAAACAGATGTTAGACGGTTTACAGGCCACCGGTTACTGCCGTATCCGTTACACGGCGGGAGATGACTTTAAACGTGCCGAGAGGCAAAGAGAGGTGCTTCAGGCAGTGGCAGACCAGGCCAAGAAGGCTTCCCTGCCGCAGCTGACAAGTACGGCGGATGCGGTGTTCAGCGAGGTGTATACATCCCTTGATCTGTCGGAGATTGTGGATATGCTTGGCAATGTGGGCACCTACTATATTTCAGATAATGCGGGTTTCCCTCAGGAGTCTAATCGCACCACGGCAACTATCGGTTCGAAGGGGTCTTGCGTTATTCCGCTCAGCTTAGAGGACAATGTCAAATGGTTGCATCAGTTCTTGTTTAACGCTACAGATTATGAGCCGTCAGAGACCGTGAAGAAATGCAGTCAGAAGATTTATGATGATACAAACGGATATTTGAACAAAGAATAAGAGCAAAGGGGCTGTGTTGCAGGCCCCTTTTTTCCAGTTCTAAACGATAGAAAACATAGGGAGGCAAGACGCGTGGAACGGGTAGACGTTATTATTCCCGCCTATAAACCGGATCAAAAATTTCTGACATTGATTGATAAACTGACCCATCAGAGTGTACCCATAAACCAGATCATCGTCATGAATACAGAACAGAAATATTTTGACAGATTGGTTTATGGTACTTCTTTTTCCAAAGAACATCATAAGATAATGGTAAGGCATCTGTCGAAGAGAGAATTTGATCATGGACGGACCAGAAACCAGGGTGTAAAATATTCGGAGGCCGACTATTTTATCATGATGACGCAGGATGCTATACCGGCCGATGCATATATGGTAGAACAGCTGCTTGCGAAACTGAGACAGGAGAAGGTGGCGGCAGCTTACGCCAGACAGCTGCCGGATGAGAAATGCAGTGAAGAAGAGCGGTATGCGAGACATTTTAATTATCCGCCCGAATCCAGGATGAAAGATCAAAAAGACCTTCCCGATTTGGGGATTAAAACCTTTTTCTGTTCTAATGTCTGTGCCGCTTATAACAGAAAGATTTTTGACAGTCTGGGAGGTTTTGTGAAACATACCATATTTAATGAGGATATGCTCTATGCGGCCAAGGCGGTGGAGGCAGGATATACCATTGCTTATGCGGCGGATGCCCAGGTATACCATTCTCATGATTATACCAACAGACAGCAGTTCCATCGCAATTTTGATCTGGGCGTATCCCAGGCGGACCATCCGGAAGTGTTTGCGAAATATCCTTCGGAATCGGAAGGCTTCCGTATGGTGAAGGGTCTTGTGGCCCATTTGAAAGAAAAGAAGCTCAAACGCAGGATTCCCCATGTACTTTGGCAGAGCGCGTGCAAGTATGGGGGGTATCTTTTGGGTAAAAATTACCGTAAACTGCCAAGGCGGCTCGTAATGTCTATGACCTCTGACAGAACCTATTGGATGCGGTGATGCAAAAGCGGTAGACGCAGATAGAGAGCAGGAGGATATCATATGTGTGGAATTGTAGGTTACATTGGAAAGAAGCAGGCGGCGCCTATTATACTGGACGGCTTATCCAAGTTAGAGTACCGTGGATATGACTCCGCGGGCATGGCAATCTATGACGACGGCAAGATCAATATCACCAAATCGGTGGGCCGTCTGAAAGTGCTTGAAAATATGACTCATGGAGGAGAGACGATGCCGGGATTTTGCGGTATCGGGCATACCCGCTGGGCAACCCACGGCGTCCCCAGCAATATCAATGCCCATCCGCATTTTAATGCGGCGGAAACGATTACGGTGGTACATAACGGCATCATTGAGAATTATATACAGCTTCGCAAAATGCTGACGGACCGGGGGTATCATTTTATATCGGAGACAGACACGGAGGTGCTGGCCCATCTGTTGGACTATTATTATAAGGGAAATCCCCTGGAGGCAGTGACAAAGGTGCTGCACCGTGTGGAGGGGTCTTATGCCCTGGGAATTCTCTTCGCAGACTGTCCGGATCAGATTTTTGCGGCCAGAAAGGATTCTCCTTTGATCGTGGGGCAGAACGAAGACGGGTGTTTTATCGCCTCAGACGTGCCTGCTATACTGAAATATACCAGGAAGGTATATTATGTGGACAATCAGGAAGTAGTACGGCTGCGGGCGGACCACATGCACTTCTATACAGTGGATGAGGAGGAGATGGAGAAGGAACCCGTTACCATCGAGTGGGATGCCAGCGCGGCGGAGAAGGCCGGTTATGAGCATTTCATGTTAAAGGAAATGTATGAACAGCCTAAGACGGTGACGGATACTTTGATGCCCCGGCTTAAGGATAATGATATTGTGATCGAAGAACTGAATATGACGGACGAGGAACTGAGGGAGATTAAGAAAATCCATATTGTAGCCTGTGGTTCCGCTTATCATGCGGGGGTTACCGGAAAATATGTGATAGAGGGATTCGCCAGAGTGCCGGTGGAAGTTGACTTGGCGTCGGAGTTCCGCTACCGCAATCCCATTTTGGAAGAGGGGGGTATGGTCATCGTCATCAGCCAGTCCGGCGAGACGGCAGATACCCTGGCGGCGCTTCGGGAGGCAAAGGCCAGAGGCTTTAAGGTGCTTGGCATCGTCAACGTGGTGGGCAGTTCTATCGCCAGGGAAGCGGACAATGTGATGTATACCTGGGCGGGGCCGGAAATCGCGGTGGCCACCACCAAGGCTTACAGTGCCCAGCTCATAGCGCTCTACCTGTTAGCAATTAAGCTGGGCAGAGTGCGGGGAAAGATTGGAGATAAGGATTATGCTGAGATTATCGGAGATTTGAGATGTCTGCCCGACCAGATAGAACTTTTGTTGAACAATAAGAATAAGATTCAGCGGTTTGCAAACCGTTATATCGGTGCGAAGGATGTATTCTTTATCGGCAGAGGGATTGACTATGCAATCTCCCTGGAGGGGTCGCTGAAACTAAAGGAGATTTCCTATATCCACTCCGAGGCCTATGCGGCAGGAGAGTTAAAGCACGGCACCATCTCGTTAATCGAGGAGGGAACGCTGGTGGCGGCGGTATCCACCCAGCCGGAACTCTATGCGAAGACCATCAGCAATATGGTGGAAGTCAAGGCCAGAGGAGCTTTTGTGCTGGCGGTGACCTGCGAGGAGAATAAGGCCATTGAAAAAGCAGCCGATTATGTGATTTATATTCCGGAGACCAATCCTTACTTTGCCAATTCCCTGGCGATTATACCGTTGCAGCTCTTTGGGTATTATGTGGCCGTGGGCAAGGGCTGCGATGTGGATAAACCCAGGAATCTGGCAAAATCAGTGACCGTGGAATAGAACATATAAAAAACAAAAAGAAAACACAATTTTTATAAAAAGTCATCACAATTTATTCACAATTAGCAGATATACTGACTACATGATCAAGAAAGACAATCGGCGCTAAGCCGGTGCAGATAGGAAACAAGGAAAGGAGAGACGATCATGTACGATAATCAGTATCCTAATGATTACACAAATCAAAATGAAAACAAACAACAGCCTGCAGGGATAGAATACCGTAACTATCAGAATAACTATCAGGGACAGAACGGTTATAACACTTATCAGCAAGGCCAGGCAGGACAGAGTGGCACGGGGCAGAATGCTTACGGCCAAAACAGCACCTATCAGACTGGCAGCGGCAGTTACCAGTATGGCGGTACGTATGCTGGCGACTATGCCCAGATGGGCCACAAGAAGAATAAGAAAGTCCGGGGAAAGAAACCCCATGCCGGCGGCGGTTATTTTAAGAAAGCACTTGCGGCAGTGTCCTTGGGATTGTTCTTCGGCGTTTTTGCAGGGCTGGGGCTTTATATCGTGGATAGTGTTTCCGGAATGTCGGCGAAAGCGGATGCGGCGGCTTCGATAGAGGAGACGGAGGATGTGCCACAAGAGACTGCGGATGTGGAAGAGGCGGCCAAAGAGACGGTGAATCAGACGGCATCCGGTATCAAGAAGACGGACACGGTAACAACCGTTGTCTCCGATGTGTCAGACGTGGTGTCGGAAGTGATGCCCTCCATCGTTGCGGTCAACAACCATTATACGGAGACCATGTCCTATTTCGGGCAGTCCATGAGCAGTGAGGCGGATGCCAGCGGCTCCGGCATCATTGTAGGCCAGAATGATACAGAACTTCTGATCGTAACCAACTATCATGTGATAGAAGATACGGATAAGCTGACGGTGCAGTTCGTGGAAGGCAGTGAGGCGGAAGCGCTGATCAAGGGTATGGATCCCAATATGGATTTGGCGGTCATCGCTGTACCGGTGGAAGAGATATCTTCTAAGACATTACAGGAGATTAAGGTAGCTACTCTGGGCGATTCCGATTCCCTGGTGGTGGGCGAGCCTGCTATTGCAATCGGCAACTCTCTGGGCTATGGCCAGTCGGTGACCACGGGTGTGATCAGTGCGCTGGACAGAAGTATTGAGATAACCGGCAGTGCGGACGGTACTTTTATTCAGACGGATGCGGCCATCAATCCGGGTAATTCCGGCGGGGCGCTTTTAAATATCAAAGGAGAAGTGATTGGCATCAACTCCAACAAGATTGGCGGCAGTGCAGTGGAAGGCATGGGCTATGCAATTCCCATCTCAGCGGCAAGTCCTATCATCGCAGACCTGATGCTCAGGGAGACGAAGAGCAAGGTAGCCGAGGAGGAGAGAGGATATCTGGGTATTTCCGGTATCAGCGTTACCCAGGAAGTGTCGCAGGCCTACGGTATGCCGGAGGGCGTCTATGTGGCACAGGTGTATGAGAATACCGCGGCATCCAGGGCCGGCCTTAAGAAGGGCGATATCATTATGGAGTTTGACGGAGATAAGATTACCTCTATGGAAGAATTGCAGAGAGAACTGGAATTTTATGCAAAAGGCGATACCGTAAAGGTGAAGGTCATGACGATGACGTTAAACGGCTATGAGGAGATTACGGTGGAGATGACGCTTGGGAATAAGGTGCAGTAAGAAGTAATAGGATGATTTGAGAAAAAGGCGGTTGGGATGAACCGCCTTTTTCGATGTGTGCGGATGTTATCAATTCGGATATGGGGAGCGGTTTAGAAAATGTTTACTTGTGGGAATGTGGTTTTTATACTATGATAGAAAAGGAAAAGAAATCATATAACAGAGAGTGAGATTGTAAAATGCCAGAGAATGGGGCATTTTTTTCAAAGCGGAATCGTGAAATTTCGTGTGAGAGTGTGATATAAATGACGACTGTGTCAGAAAGGGAGAAACTGAGGATATGTTTGACGATAAGTATACTGATATAGAGAAAGAAAAAGAGGGCAGGACCTGGGATTTTAGGGAAGTGGAGGATGCTGAGGAACAAAGAGAGGCACTCCGCAGACTGCGAAGAGAGGGTATGGCAGGGGAAGAAAGGTCTGTGTCTGCGCAGGAAGCCTCTGCTGTGACGATGCATCAGGAAGAGGATGCGCCAAAGAGCGATGCGCAGGAAAAGAAAGATGAGCTGGCCGGAGAAAAGAAAGAGGTCATAAAAGCGGATGAGGAGAAGAAGGAACGTGACGACGGTTATGAGGACGTCTGCTTTATCTGCCGCAGGCCGGAGAGTAAGGCAGGCAGGATGTTCCATCTGCCAAACCATATCTGCGTCTGTGATGACTGTATGCATAAGACCATGGATACGGTCAGCCAGTTTGATTATCAGGGACTTTTAAATCGTGATGATACAGACGATTTAAATGGAAGGGGTTTTCCCAATATCAGCTTTGTCAATCTGGCGGATTTGCGTGGAGACGGCGGGATACCCAATAAACAGAAACCCAAGAAAAAGAAGAAAAAGGATGCCCAGGCGGAGATTGATATCCGCAATATCATGCCGCCCCATAAGATCAAGGCCAAGTTAGACGAGTATGTGGTAGGGCAGGAACATGCGAAGAAAGTTATGTCAGTGGCGGTCTATAACCATTATAAGAGAGTGGCCACCGGCACCATGGATGAGATAGAGATTGAGAAGTCAAATATGCTCATGATCGGGCCTACGGGCTGTGGTAAGACTTATCTGGTCAAGACCCTGGCCAGATTATTGGATGTGCCGTTGGCCATTACGGATGCCACCTCTCTTACAGAAGCCGGCTATATCGGCGATGATATTGAAAGCGTGGTGTCTAAGCTTCTGGCGGCGGCGGACAATGATGTGGAGCGGGCAGAGCGGGGTATCATTTTCATTGACGAGATTGATAAGATAGCCAAGAAAAAGAATACGAACTCCCGGGATGTGAGCGGGGAGTCGGTACAGCAGGGCATGTTGAAACTTTTGGAGGGCGCGGAGGTGGAGGTGCCTGTCGGTGCGAACTCCAAGAATGCCATGGTGCCCCTTGCCACGGTCAATACCAAGAATATTCTGTTTATCTGCGGCGGTGCTTTTCCGGATTTGGAAGAGATTATCAAGCAGAGATTGAACAAGAAGACTTCCATTGGCTATAGTGCGGAGCTGAGGGACAAGTATGATAAAGAGAAAAACATCCTCAACAGGGTGACGGTGGAGGATATTAAGAAATTTGGTATGATACCAGAATTTATCGGCCGTCTTCCGGTTATCTTTACGTTAGAAGGCCTTACCAAAGAGATGATGGTCAAGATTTTAAGCGAGCCTAGAAACGCTATTTTGAAACAGTATCAGAAACTTCTGGAATTGGATGAAGTGCAGCTTTGCTTTGATCAGGGAGCGCTGGAGGCGATAGCCGATAAGGCCATAGAAAAGGACACAGGCGCCAGGGCGCTTCGCGCTATCATTGAGGAATTTATGCTGGATATTATGTATGAAGTGCCAAAGGATGACAATATAGGCCGCGTGACCATCACAAGAGAATACATTGAAGGGACGGGAGGCCCGGTGATCGATATCCGCAGCAACAGTATGGAGCATCCCGATCATCTGAATGTGATAGAACAGGAAATGGAGGCATAGAATAAGGATAAGAGGATACGTGGGTGAAAGGACAGATTTTCATAGCGGAAGCTATGGGAAGCTGTTAACAGAAGTTTGACCTGTCAGGAAAAAATCTTATCAAATGATTATGTTGATCTTATCACGGATTATGAAGGGGCAGAGCAGTTCTTTGAAGCAATGGGTTCGGATTTCTGCCATCACAGGATAGATGAATATTATGGTGTTACGAATGTGAGGCGGAGTGATACACCACCTATGTCCATCGGTTATTATGGCTATTCTGCCATTCCTAAGTTGTATGGATTGATGCAGACCGGGAATGTGCCGTTCAATCCGGAGTGCCTGAATGCCATGGGCAATATCCAGGTGCAGAATCCGCCTCTTGCACTGCAGGGGAATGGTGTGATCATCGGATTTATCGATACGGGAATTCGTTATGAACTGGATGTCTTTCGAAAAGAAGATGGCAGCACCCGTATTGTCTCCATCTGGGATCAGACCATACAGACAGGGACGCCCCCGGAGGGATTTGCCTATGGCACGGAGTACCGCCGGGCTGATATCAATCGTGCACTGGCGGTTGACGACCCCTTGTCTGTGGTGCCTACCACGGACACCATTGGGCATGGTACACAGATGGCATCTGCCGCGGCGGGAAGTCTCTTAGACCAGGGACTGACGTTTAGAGGCGCCGCGCCCCAGGCGGATATCGCGGTGGTCAAGTTAAAAGGGGCCAAACAATATCTCAGGGATTATTATCTGATCGCTGACGATGCAGAGGCTTATCAGGAAAATGATATCATGGAGGCTGTCAAGTATATACAGCAGATGGCGGTGCCTTTCAGCAAGCCGGTGGTGATTGTACTCGGTATTGGCACCAACATGGGCAGTCACGACGGTACGTCTCCCCTGGCATCTTACCTGAATATCGTTGCAAGCCGCAGAAGCCGTTCGGTAGTTGTCTGCGGGGGCAATGAGGGGGATAAGGAGCACCATTATGAGCATTCTATGCCCAGCGATGTGGAGATTCGGGTATCAGAGCGCATGAAGGGCTTTTGTATGGAATTGTGGGGAAGCCTGCCGGATGACTATGCCATTTCCATACGCACTCCCGGAGGAGAAGTGTCTTCGGTACTGGATTTCCGCAATGGAATTGACAAAACAATTTATTATATTTTTGACAGGACCAGGATAACGCTGGCGGTGGTTCTGGTGGAGAAGGATGCGGGAGATCCTTTGGTATTTATACGTTTTGACAATCCCACACCGGGCATCTGGACGGTGTCGGTAAGCCCTTCTGAGAGACAGATGCGGGGCACGGGACTTTATCATATGTGGCTGCCGATAGAACAGTTTCTGGAACAGAGCGTGACGTTTCTTGCGCCCAGTCCGGAGGTGACATTGACAGAGCCTTCCAATGCGGCGCAGGTTATCACGATATCGGCATACAACAGTCACACGGACAGCTGGTATCCTGTTTCCGGCAGAGGATACACCCGGAACGGCGGCATTAAACCGGATTTGGCGGCGCCGGGAGTGAGGGTGCCGGCAATTCTGGGAGAAGAGAGCGGTTCTTGTATGGCGGCGGCGCTGGCAGCGGGGTGCGCGGCCCAGTTCATGGAATGGGCCATTGTGGACAGAAGCGCGCCGGCAGTGGACAGCAGGGGGACGAAAAGTTATCTGATTCAGGGGGCGGAACGTTCCGGTGACGTTGTGTATCCGGATACCAGATGGGGATATGGAAAAATCAATATCAACGGGACTTTTGAGACGTTGGCGAGATTGTAGGATACTATATGGAAACTTTTATACCTTGTCATGAATATGTTATGTGGTGTGAAGCAGGCAGTAAAATGCCTGCTTCTGGTATTTTATTTAACGTAGCAGTAGTCACTGTTATAATTGCGTTGGTGTATTTTTTCAAAAATTTCAGAGAAAGGGCTTGACAAACATGATAACTTCTGCCATCCTAAAGCAAGCGGAGCGGTGCTATAACTATGTAGCCCCGCAGTTTTGTCATGCTCAATTCCATACTGTCAAGACTGGCGTTCTTTTGCCCGCAGAAACCTGCGCGGCGGGGAGCGCCTTTTTGTTTTGAATATTGACAGCGGCCTATGCTTTGGGACAAAATGTCCCGAGGTGGGTAGTGAATACTTCCAGGGGGTGCATATTTCAAACGTATAAGAAAACATCTTTGCGGCTGAATAATTGAACGGAGATAGAAAACGAGGAGGAATAGAACATGATTAACAGGCTTTCTCCAAAACCGGAAACCAGTGAAAAACTGAAAGCAAGACAGTATAAGGCGGCAGGTTTAATTTGCCTTTTAGTTGCTGTCGTTATGACCGTTATCCGCTTTATATGGGGAGGCGTTATGTTAGGGCGCGGGGGAGATCGCGTATCTCTGGGCATGGTTATTTTCTTGGTGCGTAACCTTGTGCTAATCTTTGGAGTTATAGACCTTATTTCGGCGGCTTACCATTCTACGCTCTGGAACCGAAACGGGCGGAAGTGTATGGATGACGATGATAACAGCTTATTTTCTGACTGGAAAAGCGGGGAGCGTTCCCCGGTTAAAGTTTCGCTGGCGTTGATAGCCTGCATTGTGGTATTGGCGCTGTTGATTGTCGTACAAGGATAAGGAAAATTAGAAAATGGAAAAGCCCATAACCGGAAAAAGCGTTTGCAGGAAATGGATATTTCCTGTTTTGGCGGTACTTCTGCTGATTGCTGTACTTATACTTTGGCAATATAAAAAGCAAGAAACAGCGTATTCCATTATACAAGCTATCATTGAGGAACTTCCGAATTATCAGAGTGAAATTGAAAGCTGGGGATACGAAGTATCTGTATTGCCGAAAATGACCAGGGAGCCGGATAACGCAGGACTTATGCGCTACTATTGGAAGTCTGTGGGCCCGGTTTTGATACTGGAAAATCAAGATGGTGGAATGTACTGCTTTTATGTGGGTTTCGATCAATACATCAGCGAAAGCACTTACATAGAAAACATGATGCTGGCTCCGGTTAGTCAATATGCGGAGAAAGAATACGAGGATGTTCTGAAAACAGTCCGCCTGCAAATCTGCAAGAGGGATATAAAGCAGGAACCTCTTTTTGAAAATACAGCGGATGCGGACGCAAAAGACCGCTATGATGTGTCTGTTTTGATTGAAATAACAGCGGAGTCTCTGGTAGACGGGAACGAGGTATCTGTTTTTGGCGGCGGTTTCTTTGAAACGAATTATTGCAGTAATAATTTTGAAGAATGTCGTTTGTGGAATGGGATAGACCCCGCAAGCGCAAACCGCTATTCCGACCAGAATATCAAGCAGGAATATAGCGCGGCGCAACTATTGGAATATTACAGGCAAGGGCTGGAATTGCAAAGCCGATTGGTAGAATTATACCATGAAAGGCAGGGCGAAGATGGCAGGTAAAATAAAAGCAAGAATATGTTTTGCCAGTCTTATATGTGCGCTGGCGTTACTGCTTACTTCATGTGATTTCCGTCTCAAATCCGAGCGGGAAGTGGAAAAATATTTAGAAAAGCAGTACGGCCAGGAATTTACAGTGCTTTCGTCTGAGTCTGTCACCGATGATTATTATAATGACGATGTATGGAGGGTAATGGCATATACCGTATCACCCAAAGACGACCCGGAAACACAATTTTTTGTATTCAACACTGTCGAGGGAGAGAGTTTCGGTGTACCGGGCTTTCGTAACGGACTACAGGACACCTATTCACTTGATGTTTTCGGCAAGGCATTTGAAACGCGGGCGGCTGATACGGGTATGGAATATTCTTTTGAATACTTCTATCCCATAAAGTCATCACTTGTTTACTACTCTGATTTGTATGTGAACATTGAGCCGGTTTCTTCTGAAAATTTAGAAACTGTGTGTACGGTATTATCCCAAGCCTATGCAGATACATCCGAGGTAGTCAATAATATACCCTATGGCGTGACTGTTATGCTCACATATAGGGAACCTACATGGCTTGAAAATCAATCTTGCCTTATAAGAATTGACAGCTTATATCTGAGTAGCCTTGATACAAACACCGAAACTATTGAAAAATATATTTTGGATGAGGTAGGCAAATATCAAAAGAGACTACAACAGACTGACCCATAAGGGCGGCCCGCCCTTTGGGACAAAATGTCCCGAAGTGGGCGGCTGACAGTCCCCGGAGGTGCGTATGGCAAAACTAAAATCAATCGTCTTTGTGGCGGGGGTGATGCTGCTGATTTTAGCGGCGGCGGTGGGCTATCTCTCCATCAAGTATCTGGCCGCTATCCTCCCCGCCGACAGCTACGAGGACAAAGGCGTTTATACCTTTTCCCCCTATCAAGTCCTGCCCGTCCAGGTGCAGAACACGGGGGCCAGCGGACGCGACCGCCGCATGAACCCCACCAAAACCGCCTACATGGTCTACTACCGGGACACCAGCGGGAGCGGCTATCAGTGGAGCCAGCAGGCCCTCACCCGCGAGCTGGGCCAGGAGATCGTGGACGCGGGGGCCGCTGTGGAGCGGCGGGTGCTGTCCGTCCCCGCTGACCGCTCCTATATCACCGTGGAGCCGGGCCAGACCGCCGAAAGCTACACCGCCGGACTTCGGCAAAAGTACATCACCGCCCTTGTGCTGGCGGGGGCCTATGTGATACTGTATGCGGCGGCGTGGTGTGTTTTGATATGGATGAAAAAAGCAAAGAGAGGTTCGCAGGTATGGTGAAACAGAAAAGACGATTACAAAAGGGGGCCGCGCTTGCCCTGTCATTTTTGCTCTTGCTCGGTTCGCTGGCAGGCTGTGGGGGCAAACCGCAGGAGAATACGTCCGGCGCGGACGGGCCGACAAATACATATACGCCCCTGGTAAATGAGGACGGTCAAATCGTTATTACCATGCCTAAGACACTATTGGGAGGAAAGACCGCCGAGGAACTGGAAGCGGAAGATAAGAAGCAGCGTCCAACAGTGGCTAATCAGGCGGTTTACAATGCACTGCTGGCAAATGAGGATGGCACTTTCAGCTACTATCTCACAATGGAACAGTATCCAAAACTGAAAGCGGCATATTATTGGCTGGGCTGTCTGCGTGATGCTTATACCACTGAAATTTCACAGGAATTTGTAACAGAGGCAGACTATACAGATATTGATAAAAACGGTATCCCGTGGGGACTTACTGTATCGGTAGATGCAGAAACATACTATTCGATGGAAATGTGGTATTCCGCTTTGGTCACGGTTGCACCAGCGGTTATGCTGGGGCGGTATCAAGTATTATGCGGCGTCCCCGGTGATGAATGGGCCGTCCATGTGACCGTGAAAGATGCTGACAGCGGCGAGGTGATTTCAGAACACGACTTCCCCACCCGTGGCGAGTGAGCCAAAAGCGCAGACGAGGCGGCGCGGGCTATGGCGGACAGTTTTATTTGGGATTGTTCGGCCCTTTGGGACAAAATGTCCCGAGGTGGACGGTTCAATAGATATAGAGTTGGAGGAGCACTATGAAACGCTGTATAATTTGCAAAAAAGAAATTATCGAATTTGGTGAAAAACATTTTACTGGTTTTCAATCTATCTTTCCCCCGAAAGAATTTGACAAAGCCTGCTACTTCATCCTGCGGGATGGGAACACTGGCCCGTATTATCCATTTGCACAGAGAAGTGAAATGGGCAGTTTCCGGCATCTGTGTATCGAGCGTGGATTTTGGAACGAACAAATTCATCTGCGGCTCAACAGTATTTATGTTAGTTATCTCAAGTACGATTGGAGTGCGGCCATGTGTACTTACAAGGTGTCAAGCAATTCCGGTTATGGCAGGCTTTCCAGCCTCTCCGAAAAATATATCATATGTTCACCGTGGTTTGATACGGAGAATGACAAAGACAGCCTGCAAAAGGGCCTTGCTGAATTAGGCGCATGGTATGTTGCACATTTACCGGAGATAAACTTATCGTATGAAAAACAGCAGACGTGGCTGGACAAAGACTACCGGGATGCCAAAATAACCAGGGCTTATTTGGATGAACATTTGTCTGAATTGACAGAACAGGAAATTTTTGAATTGTATCGGACGGTTGACCGTCTTGCTGATGAGTATGAAAAGTCTGATATGAAAAACCGAAAGAACTCCCTTGGGTATAGTGCCGCACTTTCGGATTTCAATGATTTTTGCTATGGCAAGTTTCCACCTAAAATCAATCATTGGGTGGACGAGTTAAGTAAAATCATGCTATCGAAAAAAATTGTAAATGGAATAGATATAGATTATGCTCGTTCATTTGCTATAAAGACTTTACTGTATCTTTTCCACGACAGCCAGGAGGCAAGTTATCCCGCAATACTGAAACACAAAAATTTGTGGAAATAAAAATTCCTTGTTGTTAGGAGTGTTGCAAGAATATAATTCCCCAGCCGCCAACGGAAACGGCATATAAAAAAACCGTTGGATGGGCGGCTGTTCTATTCACGCGCCCCAAACGAAAACGAACACCAAACGGCGGTTTTGAAACAACAGATTTCAAGACCGCCGTTTTTTATTGACACGGCGGCAAAAGGAGGTTACGCCGTGTCTTTCTATATTGTCCGCCCCC
>ERZ777305.70-NODE-70-length-152952-cov-14.714448_pt1 | contig 152952 bp, 171 predicted proteins | sample MGYA00374965_ERZ777305 | MGnify/ENA primary metagenome ERZ777305 (study PRJEB29328, sample SAMD00013331) | mouse gut metagenome | study: EMG produced TPA metagenomics assembly of the Metagenome analysis of fecal microbiota from mouse which was promoted...
CACACTATACTCTTGACATCACCCTCCCGCCCACCGGAAAAATCCGCTGACCCTCAATATGCCATATTGCAGCTCCGGTAAATGTCAAAAAAAAAATTACTCGTCATCGCGACGAATAATCTTCTTACCTTAAATCTAATACCATGAAAAACTGATGCAAAGTTACACGTTTTATGTTATACAGCATAATTTTACAACATAAAAATGCACCATATTAGCATATTTTAACTTAAACAAATTTATTAATATTTCTATTTAACAGTATTTCAGTGAGTTGGGTGTTTACGTTTTGATATATCATTAAAGGTGATTAACTTTGTAGTATGAAAGTCGGTATAATTGTTGCTATGGGAAAGGAGCTAAACCTGCTCCTACCCCTTATAGAAAACGTTGAGGAAACAACCGTCAACGGGTTCTTATTCCATACAGGCCGCATAGGAGGCCGTGAGATTGTTGCCATGCAATGTGGCATAGGAAAGGTCAACGCCGCTATCGGCACAATGACCATGATCGAGACATTCCATCCGTCGTTGATAATAAATTCAGGGGTGGCCGGAGGCACAGGCAACGGGGCCAGGATTCTGGATGTGGTAGTAGGTACAAGGATAGCGTACCATGATGTATGGTGCGGCCCTGGTACGGAATGGGGCGTGGCCGCAGGATGCCCCTGCTATTTCACCTGCCCTGACTGGATAACCGCCCTGCCCGCCCTCACACCAGGTAAAGGCCTTTACCACGGCCTGATATGTTCAGGCGACATTTTTGTAAGCGACCCTGACATAGTTGACGGTATCCGCAGGCATTTCCCAGATGTAATGGCTGTAGACATGGAATCGGCTGCCATAGCTCAGGTGTGCCACATCAAGGGTACAGGCTTTATAGCCATACGCGTGATAAGCGACACCCCGGGAGAGGCCGACAACATCGCACAATATGAAAACTTCTGGGATGATGCCCCAAAGCGGACATTTGAGACCGTAGAACGACTACTCACACAGCTATGACAATGGAAAAGATAGCATCATTCACCGTAAACCACCTGAACCTCCTGCGCGGCATATACCTGTCGCGCAAGGATGTTACCCCATCAGGCGATACCATAACAACATTCGACATACGGATGACTGAGCCTAACCGCATGCCGGCTATCAGTGGGGAGGTGCTGCACACTATCGAGCACCTGGCCGCAACATACCTCCGCAACCACCCCCTATGGGCACACAAAGTGATATACTGGGGCCCTATGGGATGCTGCACAGGCAATTACCTGCTGCTATCCGGAGACTATAAGCCGGAAGACATCATACCACTTATAAAAGAGACTTTCTCGTTCGTAGCCGGATTTGAAGGCGACATCCCCGGGGCCACACCCCGCGACTGCGGAAACTATTCGTATATGGACCCCGAAGGCGCACGCCGGGAGGCATCCCGCTTCCTTTCCGAAGTACTGGAGAACATCAGGCCGGAAATGCTTGTTTATCCGGAGTAGACACAATCCAATCTACGTCCCGACATGAAAGACCTCAAAGCCATCAAAGGAAGATACTATATACAAAGGCTGATTGAAGAGGGCGAGCATGAATGCCAGGATTTCAAGTACTCTGTAAGCGACGCCTCCAAGATAGCCCACTCAATAAGCGCATTTGCCAACGGACGTGGCGGACGACTGCTTATCGGAGTCAAGGACAACGGCAGTATAGCTGGAGTGCGTAATGAAGAAGATATTTTTGTGATTGAGCAGGCGGCATCAATGTATTGCCGTCCAGAGCAGCATGTGGAATTTTCTGCGTACAACGTCGATGCCGGCACGGTAGTGATTGTTGCAGGTATACCGACTGCCGGGACAAGGCCCGTATTGGCACGTGAGCAGGACGGAAGCTGGCGGGCATACATAAGGGTCGCCGATGAAAACATCACCGCGCACCCGTTGCAGGTAAAAGCCTGGAAGATGAGATATGACCCATGCTCCCGTCCGGTGATACTCAGAGATTCTCACCACAGGCTGCTTGACGCCATAGGTGCTTTTCCCGGCAGTGAGTGGCGCGACAAGGCTGCACTGGCAAAACTGGCTGTGGCGTCAAATATGTCGGTCAGCTCTGCAGAACGGGCAATCATCGAGCTTGCCAGCCTCGGACTGCTGGAGTTTGAGCACCGCGGCAACCATTTTGCAATAGTCCGCCCCACAACAACAGACAGTATGTAAGTGTTATCTCAAAAAACACTTACTATGGACAACAGACTATCATACGAAGAAAAAAAGGAGCTTCCCGATGACGTTTTCGGTCTTCCGGAACGCCGTGAGTACCCCATGCCCGACGCCGCACATGTGCGCGCGGCCGAGGCTTATTTCCGTTATTGCCCCGAAAACCTAAGGCCACAGCTTGCAAGGGCCATCATTTCCCGAGGGAAGTTGTTCGGAATCGACATCAAGAGCCCTACAGTGCTTGGATACGCAGGCCTATCGGAATAGAAAGTTTGTAAGATTATCCCCAGGTATAGTTGCGGGTACGGTTACGCCGGCTGCATATGCTGTAATATCCTGTCCATAACGGACGGGCCATTACATGCCAGGGGATACTGTACGTCAGCCTGCGGGTCGACAGCACTCCCATCGCGCCACGCCAGCTCAGCACCACCGGGACCCATAGCCCAACTCCAAGAAGCAGTACGGCCGCTGCTGGAAGCAAATTGGGCAAACCCATGGCTACAGCGGCAACCGATGATGCCAGCCACAGCCAAAACATGGCAGAAGAGACCCCACCCATCATCCTGCGGGTGCGCTTGCTGATGAAACGTCCGGTGAACATCCTGCGTAGCTTTATCTCCTTGTATGCCCTTGCCGGGTTAAGACAATGCATTGTGTTCACCGCATCCGAAGCCAATTCCACTTCTGTATTATAGCCACGCGTTATCTCGCTTACGAATACATCATCGTCACCATACCGGAGGTTCAGCGAACGCGAGAACCCTTTGTTTTCAAAGAATAGGTTCTTACGGTAGGCCAGATTGTGGCCGCTGGCACGGTAAGGGCGTCCCCCTATGGCCGCGGACAAATATATGGCCATATCCGACACTGCCCCGAATGCCCGCCGTCCATGTCCGCGCATGTCATCATCGGCGGCATCCCATTTAGTGCCGCCAATCACAACCTCACAAGCCGGATTAAGGAAATGCGAACCTATAATCCTGAGCCACCGTGCAGAATTGACCGATGTGTCGGCATCGACAATAGCCACTACCGGATAACGTGCGGCCTTTATACCCAATGTAAGCGCAAGCTTCTTGCGCGAAAGGTTGCGCGCACCATCCGGAGTATATGTCAGGTACAAGTTACGGTAGCGGCATACCAATGGGGCAACCGCCTCTTCAGTGGCCTCGCTCTGGCCTTCATTTACCACAATAACTTCAAATGGCGACGGGTAGTCCTGTTCCAGAAGCTGCGGCAGAAGACGTGAAAGCTGCTCTGCCTGATCCTGGGCATACACCACCACCGACACCTCCGGCAACGGCTCGCCATACTCAACCTTGAGGCCTGACGCACGTAGATTGTCGGCCCGGTTACGACGGCCGATACGGGCTACACGCGGGCAATAATATAGCGTAATAAACGCAACACATAGGGCTGCGGTACATAGCATTATGATGACTGGAGCTGACAGCTCAAACGTAAATTGCATCTGATTTTTCAAGTTTAAGCTGCAAAATTACGCAATATTCACGAAATGCCCATAAACGATGCCGCTTTTATGTCAAACTTCTATAAAAGCAGCCCAAGGACATGCCGTCCGCTGACTTTCATCAGGATTTATTATATATACAGCATCAAAATGATCCGCATTCCCGGGAATTTCAGGATATATATGCAAATTCACTGGATTGCATGCAAGGTTCATGGATATGGACCTGAGGTCATCATCACGCTCAACCGCCGATACCTCAATACCCGGCCTGGTCAATGCCAACATCAATGCCACCTCTCCCTGACCGCTATTCACTACCAGGACCTTTCCCTTGTGGGGACAGCTGTCAACCACACTGCTGCAACGGCCAACCGCCGACAGGACGCGCCTGCAACGTCGCTCAACATCCAATCCTTTATATATATACCGTGTACGTATCCACCATACACACGATGCTGCATCAGTGAACGCATCAGGACGCCTGGGACGCCGCAACATGCCCCAAAGGGTCAATGGCACATCCCTGCGATTCCCCTCACGGCCTACAAGGAAACCGAATGCCAATGGCGGCAACAGATATGCCATCAGCACTACAGAGAACATGCCTACAACCGTGACAGCAGCAAGTGAAAACAATGCAGGGTGATCTGATATGACAAGAGCCCCGATTCCTGTAAACATTATCAATGCCGATATTATTATGCTGCTCTTGAATGATGCCAGCAGACGCTTCCCATAGGTATATTCATATACCAACCCTTCGGTGATAAATATCGTATAGTCATCACCCTGCCCGAATATGAATGTGGCAAGGATTATGTTCACGATATTGAATTTCAGCCCTGACAGGTCCATCAGACCGAGTATCCATATCCAGCTGACGGCCATTGGCAGGAATGCTATAAGGCTCAATTCTATGCGTCCGAACGAAAGCCAGAGGAAGACAAACACAATAATTCCACATGAGAATGCAATATAATTGAATTCACCGCTAAGCGATTCAGCCATTCCCGATGTGAATGTATTGACATCAAAGGTATAATGTCCGTCACCTTCACCTATCGCATCCCTTGCACGGGCGACATCGGAAGGCGCTACCGACACAGCCGACACAAGAGCAACAAAAGAGGAATCGGACAGAGAATACCCGGCCAATGCCGTAGACACCAAAGGCGAAAAATATTCCGGACCTTCCACCTTATATCCTTTACCTATTATTTCCTTGAATACACCGAATGCCGATGCACTGAACCCCAGCGACACGGCATCACGTTCCAGACTGTCGGCCAGTCCAGCCCCACGGCCTTTCCAGAATGCATCCCAGCGTGCAATCCTGCGTGCCTGCTCCTCCGGGCCAGGCAGAAAGTCCGCCGGCGACACCACACGGGCCATTATCCCGGCAGAATCCATCCTGGACCGTAGTTCCATTCCTGTAATGGCCTTGCTGTACACCTCATCGGCATCACGCCCCTCAGTTATGACATATATCGTCGATGCGGACGAATCCCCTTTGACATATGACTGTAGCCTTGCCATGTCAGCGGCTTCCGCCTCTGTCATATAGTTGATATTACGAATATCGGTATCAAAACCTGTAGATAGGCTGAAATACCCCAAAACCACCGTAACGACTGCCAATACAGCCACAATCCTGCGGTGTCCTTCGATCGCGAAATTCGACATGCGCCTGAACGGCAACCGTCGGCGCTTACCAGTCCCTACCTGTCCGGGCCTTACCATATGCGGCAGGAACACCACAACAAAAAATATGCTTCCCACCAGCATACTTCCGGCAAACAGCCCGAGATCCTGCAACGCACGGGAGTCAAGCGGCAAAAGACACAGAAATGCGCCTACGGTGGTGACATTGCCTATAATCAATGGCTTCGCAAGCTCTTTGAGGACATCCCTGACAGAACCGGCATCCTCCAGATGCGCAATGAAATGCAATGGATAGTTGGCCGCAATTCCCACTATGATAGAAGCCATCCCCAGCACAATCAACGAAATGGAGTCACGCAGCATACCCATTACACCCATGGCGAAAACCATCCCGAACACCAATGTCAGAAAGATAAACATAAGATACCCCCGCCTACGGAACGAGTACACCAGCAGCAGCATTATAAGCACTACAGCGACTGCCACCGAAATTATGCTGTCGGCCTTTATCCTTGAAGCATTGGTCACCGCCACCGATGGCGCTCCTAACGCCCTTATACTGACGCCGTCTACCTCACCGGCAATATATTCAGCAGCATTGTATATGCTGTCCAGCAGCACCTTGTTGCCGCCCGTCTCATTAGCCCCATAAGGAGATGTCACAACAGCGACGGCAATAGATCCGTCTGGTGTAAATATATATCCGTCCGACACATCCATACCCGCCGTACTGCCGAAATCCCTTAACCTCTCCACCACAGGGGTGAATACGTTCAACGGATCAACCTGGATGTGTTGCGACAGCATACTGCCGGTAGGGAACATAAGCAATTCCTTATCACGCTCAAGCCGCCTGTACACCTCACCATCGTCAAGCAATGAATCCAAACGGCTGAAATCACTGTCGGCCATCAGATAAGGTATATTACTGTAACACCAGTCCATCAACCCTTCCATCTGCGATGCGTCTATCTGCGACATCAGCCCTACCGTAGGGTTCATCTGGGAAAAACGCCCTGAGAAAGCATCGACAGCCTCCATAAGCGCATAGCGGTCCACGCCTGCCGACGTGTCTGCAGCTTCAAAAAGCACCAATATCCTATTGCCACCGGAGATGCCTTGATATATCTCCATTCCTCGCCTGTCACGGTCGTCCATCGGCATAAAATCGCTTATATCCTCCTTATAGCCAAGCGAAAGACCGGAGACCACCAAAAGACCGGCTATGCCGGCAAGCAGGCAGGCGCATAGCCAACGCCGACGGCGGAAATAGTCATATATGCCTAAAACCGCCTTTACCATACAGTAGCATCCTTATGGGAATCGACCGGATTGGCATATATGCCAAGAAATATGTCGGTCAGTTCCGTTACGTCGAGCGCACTGTACCGCGACAATCCGTGAAGGCGCTCAACAAAACATGCACGGGCGTCATCGGTATACATATCCGCATACTCATTGTCGCAATTGGCAATGTCGTGTGCTATATAGTTGGTATCCATAAGACTGTAGTTGCCGTTGATGGACCTGTCAATATGCCTTGCAACAGCCCTGTTGAATTCATTGCGAGGCAATTGCACATACTGTCCAAGGTCGCTTTCTCCCACTGGGGGTGAAAAATGGACATGCATCCTGCCCTTGAATTCCATTATGCCTGTAATAATGCTGTTCATGTCCTCACCAGGCTTCTTTACATAAGGACCACGCCTAGACTGATACAGTTCCAGCGCCTTAAGTATGTCGCACGGCTCCCATTGATAGGACACTGATACAGGCACTATCCTCAGGCTGCCTACAGCCTTGTCCAATTGCGGGCATCCGCTCAACGACAGCATCTTCACCAGACCGGCATCAGTGGCGTCCACACCGTCCTTGGTACGGCCGTTTCGCTGTGCAATCCACACCGAAGCCCCTTTTTCCGATATGCAATGCCGTATATAGTCCGACAAGTGCCGCGAACTTTGATAGAACTCTACCCTGGAGCCGCCACGTTCCACCTTGAACATCTTGTTGGCCTTGCCTATATCTATCACCAGTTGGTTGCTCATAAGGTTTGCCCCGAATGTGATTTCTGTTGTTCGGTGGCCGTTGAGGTACAGTATGCGCTGCATAAGCGCCGAATCCAGTACTATATCCCTATGGTTGGAAACAAAAAGGTAGCTAGTATCCCTATCCAGGTTCTCAAGGCCCGAATAAGTAAACGCGCTTATGCTCCGTTCTATAACCTGCCCGCACATCGGCAACATAACCATACGCTGGAAATCCTCCGATGTCCCTATAGAACCGACCATACGCCCCACTGCCGCCACATCCTCACCGGGGAAAACATATGAAGCCAGCAACGGGAAGAACTCGCTGCCTGCGATACGCTCCATCGCCTGTGGTATCTCCTCGGAGTAATAAGGCCTTATGTCATCAAATTTAGGGTCGCGTATCATGCCTTCCTGCGTTTGTCTATAAATTTAACCGGCTTACGGCTATTCGCCGGAAACACCACCTTTGCCAGGCTGCCTGAATCCCATATCTCAACATCGGGGGCCACACGTATTCGCGAACGGAAACGGTCCTTGAGGTCCTTGACCGGATCAAAGTCTGTAGGATTTTTAAGGCCAACCTTCACCACCACCTCATCCGTGCCCGCGACACTGTCACGGACCTCCACCTGATAGTTTTCCACATACCAGGTATTGTCAAGCACATCATTTACGGCAGGCGGATAAAGCGTGGTGCCCTTAAGCTTTATCATATTGTTCTTCCGTCCCACCAACGGGGTTAACCGGAATGAATTGCGGCCGCACCGGCATTGTTCCACACGCTTCGCTGCAATATCGCCGGTACGGAAACGCAGTAGCGGCATACCCTCGACACCCAGCGTGGTAACAACAATCTCACCATATTCCCCATCTGGCACAGGACGGTTGTCGTCTCCTATTATCTCCACTATTATAAGCTCCGGATGCACGTGTCCGCCCAGACCGTATCTGCATTCCGAGAATGTGGCACCCATTTCTGTCGATGAATATGTGGCGAAAAGCTCCACATCCCATTTCCTCTTTATGGAATTGCCCAACAGGTTCAATGAAAAATCCTGCTCCCTAAGTCCTTCCCCTATACCGATGATACGGCGTATGCTGCTTGACCGGTAATCGATACCGTGCTCTTCGGCATATTGTATAAGGCGGAGGATAAACGAGGGCACACACATGATCGTGTCTGGCTTTATACGGTTTATCGTATCCCATTGCAGTTCCGGTATGCCGTTGCCAACACGTATCACGCTTGCCCCAAGCTCCCGTATACCTAGAAAATAGGCAAGGCCTGCCATGAAACGCTTGTCGAGGGTGGTCATGAGCTGCACTATGTCGCCCGGACGCAGCCCCGCACATTCAAACGACTTCTTTTCATTATAGGCCAAGCGCTGCAGGTCCTTTTCCGTACACCCGAATGTAACAGGCTCCCCAAGAGTACCGGAAGTGGTGATATAGTCTACAATCATCTCCCGCGGACAACAAACAAAGTCTTCATTGTACAGCTGCAGGTCCTTCTTTTCGGTGAAAGGTATGCGACAGAGGTCTGCAACAGTGGATATTTCCCCTGGGCTGACACCTGCCGAAGCAAAGGCTCGCCTGTAGTACGGCGATTTTTCAGCCATGTAGGCTACGGCTTTCCTAAGCAATCCGTCCTGATAAGCCGCTATCTCTTCCGGAGAGCGGAATTCTATGTCATTGTCCATTTCCATATAGGGATTTTAACCATATTAAAAATTCATTTTTCCAAGCCCGGCACTCATCGGAACATTTACTGTCGTCAGCACCGAAGCCATGCCCGCCGGTTTTATATTGATGGTACACATGTGGCACTCCGGCACGTTCCAGGGCCTTATGTAGCAATACCGAATTGCCATATTTCACCACAGGGTCATCAATACAGTTAACAAGGAACACCGGAGGCCCGTCGGGACGCACATGCCTTTCAAGCGACAGCGAATCCCGCATAGACACTTTCCTTGAACCCCATTCGCCCAGAGCGGCACGCCTCGAACGTTTATGGGTCAATTCCCTGTCGGTGAATGTGACCACCGGATATATCGGGGCTACAAAATCCGGCCGCAGGCTGCAACCCGAGCCAACCCCGCGCATGGCAGTGAAATCCGTACCATAAAGCTCTGCACCCAACATCACCAGATGCCCGCCTGCCGAAAAGCCCATAGCCCCTACCCTGCAGGAGTCAATCCCCCAGCCGGCGGCATTGCCGCGCACCACTTGTAGCGCCCGTTGCAAGTCCTGTATCATTGCCGGATGGCTCACGCCGCCGAACAATCCACGCGCATGCGTGATGTATCCCCCGATTGTCGCCGTACGGTATGTAAGCACAAAAGCAGCAATGCCGCTATCGCACAGCCATTGCGCCACTCCCTCGCCCTCGGTCTTGTAGTCATGCCAAAAATAACTCCCGCCAGGACATACTATCACACCTACGCCCATCGGGTTCTCTTCAGGAATAAACGGCACAAGCTTCACCTTACCGTCCCGTCCGTCGACATCCTCCCATATCCTCACAGGTGTCCCAGCATGGCACGGCGCAACAAATGCAACAAGAACCAGCACCACAATCTCAGCCAATATATCACAAACCCTTCTCATATGCCTCATTTATCTTATTCACCACCACGTTAAGGCCTAATATGCCTTCCGCAGTATTGATCGCAGTCAACGGCACTCCGCATATGCCGTGAAGATTTATACACTGGCCGGTGAGCATAAGATTTTTCACCTTTGTGAATACGGACATCTGCGACAACGCCATATTGCAGCTGTCCTTACGGTATCCGTACAGCGAACCATCCTTTACACCGTAATAATCTCGTATCGTAAGCGGGCTTGCGCTATAGCTATGCTCCACCATCGCGCCGAAGCCGGGATACAGCTGCCCCATTATGTCCGTTATCTGTGCCACCTTCCCACGTTTCCACTCATCATATTCTTTAGGACGTGCGCCAAGGCATGTATGTTCCCACCGGCGGACCTCGTCAAACTCCATGACACAGTTTACAATGACCTTGCGCGCCCACCGCCCCTGTCTGTTGTCGCATGGTGTTATATACATCATTCCGAGCGGCCACACACCGTCCGCCGTATCCGCCAGATTCCAGCATGTACCATAATCCCGCTGACAAAAATTTACACCAGGAAGATATGGAAACATTCCAGGCTTCATGACGAAATATGCCGAGAAAGCGGAATATGAATTAGGAATCTCATTTAGCCGGGCTGTAAACGTACGGTTGAATGTGCCTGGCGGCAAAAGCGCAAGGAGGGCACACGGATGTATCGCCGACACATAGACATCGGCCATATGCCTGACGCCGTCCGCCGTCTCCACATAAGTGACATTCTTCTGCCCAACCCCTATCGAGGTTACGGGGCATCCGCCCTCTACATGGCCGCCATGTCCTTCTATCACCCCTACTAGGGCTTTTGTCAACTGGCGGCTGCCACCACGGAACTTCGACTGTCCATTGAGGTACAATACTGTTATTATAGCATGTACATATGCAGGGGTATGCCCTTTCACTCCTCCATACATAGGATTTATGAACGACAACAGCTCCTTCAGCCTAGGGTCGGACACATATCCTGCCATTACCTCGTCAATCGGACGGAAAAAATCGATGCTGTGAGCGGCAAGGAAATTTTCAGTAGGGCGGAGGTTGAATATGTCCACCTCAGCCGCCATACTGTACATGAGGTCGACAAAACCTTGTATACCCGCAGCCTCTGATGGAAACCGCCCTGACAGGTAAGCGACAAAAGCTTCCCTGCCACCTGGTAGCCTGTATTCTGCCCCGTCACACAGATACGTCACCCTGTCTATGCAATCATTGCCGTCAGGGGCAAAATCAAGACAGCCGGCAATTCCAAGATAAATGCATATCTTGTCCAAAGTGCCTCCTGGCTGGAAGCCGCCTAGTATGTGCATGCTTGTCTCAAATTCCTCCCCATTACGGAAAAATGTCTGCAATCCGCCCCCTATATTTATATTCTTTTCAAGCACGGTAACCTGAAGGCCCTCTTTGGCAAGGATAGCCCCTGTAAAAAGCCCTCCAAGGCCGCCACCGATTACTACTACACGCTTTTTCATGTCCTTCCGCATTTTATCCGGTAAAGGATGTCTTCATATCCAGGCATCTCACCACACGCCAACACAGAACCGACCATAACCCCGAGCATGCCATGGGAATTGGTGTTCTGTCCCACCAGGAACAGGTTCGGTATACGTGTACGGTGCGACACCCTGTTTGCCGACCCCAGGAGCACATCCTTGGCTACGCCATACATAGACCCTCCCGGAGTAGCGGTATAGCAGGCATATGTCAGCGGTGTAGATGTATAGTATTCCTCTATCGACTCCCTGAGTCCGGGCATGTCCCGCTCCATCACATCGATAAGCCTCTCTGCACGGTTGCGGCAGAAGTCCCTGTAGCCATCACCGCGCCGTCCTACACGTGTACCTTCCCATTGTGACACTTCACTATAATCCATATACGATATGGCCTGTCCGCTTACGGCGTACCGCGGTTCAAAGGCATGCGCATGATGCATATACAGATACCCTCCCGGCCATCCAGAAAGTGTATAATCCTCACAGCCCCATGGGGTCGGGCGTGTGTAGCCGAAAAAATTATGGTTCATATACTCCACCATACCAGGACGGAACTTAAGATACACAGTAAAGCAGGAAGGCGTATTACGCAGGCCCGAGATACGTTTCCGGTATGCCGGACGGAGCATATTCCCGTCAATCATCCCAACAAGGACCGAAGGGTGTATGTCCGAAACGACATAACCTGCTTCAAAACTACGCCCGTCCACAGTTTCCACAGATGTGGCCCGGACGCCATCGGTCTTTACCGATGCCACCTCGGCACAGGTCACAATCCGGCCGCCGTTGGCTTCGATCACCCCGGCAAAGGCCGCCGCTATATGGCTGCTGCCTCCTACCACCCTGAATGCGCTCTCATTGTAGAAATCAGTGATGAATGCATGCAATGCAAACGGTGTGCGCCCCTTTTGCCCGGCATACAATGTCAGGTCGCCGGCAAGCACTCCCTTTAGCTCCTCACATGATGTCAATGAATCAAGCACGGCATCTACCGGTTCTAGCTGGTAGCGCGTTATCATTGCCATATCTCCATCAGCGCGGTCAAGCGAATGCAACGCAGAAGCACGCGCGACATCTTTTACAAGCCTGTAATAACGGGCGATATCATCCTTGTTTGACGGGAAATAACTGCCCAGCGTGTCCACAAAAGCCTCCCCGTTGGCAAACGGAAAGCGCTGTCCACAAAGTGATATCACATTATATCCGTCCCGGTCAAGGCGCTGCAACTGCGGCATCACGTCCACACCGGCAAACGTCAGAAGGCGGTGCAGTGTCTGCCCTGGGTCGGCACTGCCTATGAAATGCATGCCAGTCTCAAACATTGCGCCACGGCGGGTGAAGCATTGGAGACATCCGCCTATGACAGGCTCTTTTTCAAGCACGGTCACCCTGTAGCCGGCACGCGACAATATCGCCCCTGCCGACAGGCCTCCAAGCCCGCTGCCTATAATGACACATGTACCCCTATCCGCCATCGCCGTGCTCAAATTTATTACACAACCTTTTATATGAATCAATGCATGCCGCCCTGCCTGCCTTGGCAAGCTCCCTTACCGGGGCATCGGCTACATAGCGCCTACCGACCTCTATGTGCATATGCCCGGGACGTAAAATCACAGAATGTTTGGGAAGCACTTTCCCCGTCCCATATAGAGTAAGCGGCAGGATATCCACACCCAGTTCGCGGGCCAGCTGGTATGCCCCGACATGGAAACGTCCCACCTTGCAGTCTGCCGACCGGGTCCCTTCCGGAAATACCACTACAGAGTAGCCTCGCGCCACCAGGCCGCGCAACCGTTCCGTATTTCGGTCCATACCGTCGCTCACAGGATAGAACTCTGCACGGTGTATGATTATATTATAGAACGGGCAGTTCCACACCCAGTCGTTGGTTAGCACCACTATCTTTTGGGAAAGCATCATTACACACACCAGATCGAGGTGCGACTGATGGTTGCACACTATCACCGCCGGGCGCTCAAATGTCTCTCCATAAGAATTTCCGGAGGAAAACCGTGTTCCGGGAATGCGCTTGACGGCCCAGTGCGACACACCACAGAGAAACCTGTGGAACTTCATCCGTTTCCTCTCGGTAGTCCTGCCAAAAAGGAAATAAAGGTATGTGCCGGGCTGCACCAGCAGCATCGCCGATGTGAATGCGGCAAATGTCCACACCGTGCGCAAGACCTGCACTACATTATATAATATGCCTTTTTTTCCTGTCTTCACTTTCCGTTACCACCTGTTTTTTTAGACAACAAGCCCGAAAACCACCTCCCGGCCCTCAAAGGCATCCCATACACAACTGCAAGGAAGCATAACACCGTATTCAGTACACTTATTCGGGCAAAATCCATAAAAGGACGGAAATGCGTGACCCTTTCGCCCTCAGGCGGATAATATACCTGCACCGGACAAGGCAATATTTCCACCCCATGCCACGATGCAAGCACAAGCAATTCAAGCTCAGCCTCATAACGCGATGTCAGGAAGCGTCCGCCGTATATTGCCTTCAATGGATACAGCCTAAAACCTGTCTGTGTATCCGGAAGGGCGACACCCGTCTGAAGACGGAACCAGAAATTGGAGAACCTGTTGGCAAATGTGTTTTTTTCCGGCATGTTCCGCGCCTGTATATCTCGGCTGCCTACTATTATGGCCGACGGCGACTCCATGTGCCGTGCCTCCAACAACGGTATGTCACCAGGATCATGCTGGCCGTCACTGTCAAGCGTTACCACCGCAGTCATCCCCGCTTTTGCAGCCTGACGGAAACCCGTAAGCAACGCCTGCCCCTTGCCTCGGTTTGACTGATGGGTACAGACCGTTATCCGGTCTCCAAAACCGGCCAACACCCTGGCTGTATCGTCCGTTGAACCGTCATCCACCACAATGACATCCGGACAATACACCAATGTACGCTCCACCACATCGGCAAGCGTCCCGGCGTTATTGTACGTTGGGATAACGGCACATACACCTCTTCCGGCAGTCTCTTTCTCTGTCTTCACGGGGCAAAAGCCTATTTGAGTACCAACGACATCTTGCAATATACCATGCCACCTTCCAGGTCACACACATCAGCCTGCACACGGCATGTGCCATCTGGCTGCGCCTCTATCTTCTTGAAACCAAATGTAATATCCTTACCGCCTTCATCAGGTGCTATCACAACAAGGAACTTCACATTCTTTATGAGCATAAGCTCCAGCTTGCGTCCCAGATGCACTGAAAGCAGCTCCGTAGCCATCCTCACAATGCAGACACCCGGAGTGATCGGATGACCGGGGAAATGTGCCTTGAAGATAGGATGGCCGGGGTTAAGCCACAAACTGTACTTCACCACGGAATCCTCAGTAATTACTGACTTTATTTTGCAGAAATCTGGTAACAGGTTCATTTTATGGATGGTTGCTTGATTGGTGTAAATATGTATGTAAGGCCGCGACGGCGGTTGGCCAGCCTGACAGTGCTGTCAGCCCCGATGTCAAGTCCACGGTGCGACGGCTTCGAGCCTCCTAGGAGACATTTGAGGTCTCCCTTCAAGGTCGATTTTATATACCAACGGTCGAGGAATTTGACAACGTTCTTCAGCTTTATCTTGCGCTTGGACATAAGATAAATGAAATCAAACGCCTTAAGCCCAAACTCATTGACCACTGTCCCTGCAACAGTGTCTGACATCTGGCGCATGACGCATATCCCGGTAAACGACATGTCGGGCGACTCTATGGTCAAGGCATAGTCCTTGCGCACGCCTTCATCCAGCATGAAAGCGTCCTTACCCTTCCCCATGACGGCGGCAGCTGTCATGGAAAGCGTCAACAGCAGACTAATGCACCTTGAAAACCGAGTCATCCAAAGGCTTGTTTATTTTTATATCCTTGAACCGGATCACAGTCCGGTCACCGTTATTCTCAGTCATCTCTATTTCCGATACCATCGAAGTAGAGGCTGATATGTGCAGCGCCACATCCTTGAACATATGCTTTAACTGCTTCTTTACGGGCGTCAGGCGGACAATCCATCCTCCGTCAGGGCTGGTATAGTACGCAGCCTTGAAATCCGAGCCTTCGCCGATGCAACGTCCGGTAACACTGCCCATCATTATGCGGGCAATCTCCTGGAACATGCGGCTCGACCGGATGTCGACAGTATTGGAGGTACGGCCATTGTCCATCGTCACCTTGTCACCGTCCAGTATGAAACGGTAGGCATATGGCGATGTGTACTCCCAGCGCAGCTGATTCGGCGACCGGTAGCACATCGTGCCCTCCGACACCATCTTGTCCTTAAGTATCGAAAGCTCTTTCACCTGTTCGAAGCCGCATTGCATTGTGGAAATCGATGAGGCAACGGTGTTTATCCTTTCGGCAAGTTCCTTGGCCTGGGACTGTGGCATGGCCGTTTGAGCCGTAGCGGCAAACGCGGCCACAGCTGCCATAAATAGTATAATAAAGGTTCTGTTCATTACAGTATCATTTTACAGTAAGTATGCATCCGGCGGTAATCAGCAGCACCCCGAGCCAACGGGTCAGCGGTACGCTCTCATGCAGCAGCATGACAGCCAGCCCTATACCAAGCACATAGCTTATCGACGTGAGCGGATACGCTATCGAGAAGTCGTATTTCTTCAATATCCACATCCACATCACAATGCCGACACCTGTCACGATACCGCTCGACAATAGTGCCCAATTCGATAGCTGCCGCTGCAGGAATGACCATGTAAACGAAAAATCGCCCATGCGGGCCAACCCTACCTTAAGCAATATCTGCCCCAAGGTCACCACCACACACTGCAACAGGCAACTTAACAGAAGTCTCAACATAGGCTTTCCAATTTTACAACCGACACCGAACGTCCGTCATGGTTCACTACCGCAACACTCCGGATTTCCGGCAATGCCATTTCACCAGCATGGAGGCTGGCGAACCTGCCGGAATGCAGGCATCGCGCCGCGGCATATACACCAGCAGCAGAAGCTCCGTAATTTTCCCCGAAAAGATGCTTGTAGCCCATTACAGGAAGGCCCGTAGCGGAGGCTATCTCTTCATATATCTTGTCATTTTTTTCCGAGCCGTTGATTCCGGCAACTATGGCGTCCACTCTTTCCTGTCCCATTATATACGATGCCACCTTACCGGCTGCGGGACGGTACATAAGCCTTACATCCATCAGTTCACACAGCGCCTTTTCAGCCGGCACAGCCGACAGCACCATTGCGACTGCCGAATCCGAGGCCCTTACCATACCAGGCTGCCCTACAAAGCCAGTCTTGGCCAGAAACCCGAAATAGGTCGGTGTCATCTCGTCAAAAGCCCCTACAAGGGCATTGGAGACAGCTCCTAGGCGCAACTGCACGACGGCATCAAGCAAAGCGCTCTCAAACGACACGCCCTTATGCGCATAAGTGGAATTGTACCCATGGCACTTGCGGCGTATGGCCAGCAGCGACCCTATGGTATTGTGGGTCGACTGCATGAAAGCCGTAGGCATCATCACGTCCTCACCCTCCTCACAAAGGGCGTTCAAGAAAGCCTCAGTATTCTCCACACACCCAAGACCTGTGGCCGTCAAAATGGCATCCGGATCTGAAACAGAAGCCTCAGCAAGCACCGTATCCGACACGGCTACAGCACGCTTAAGCAGCCTGCCCATGCGCCGTGCCTCCATCGGGGCCAGGAACGCCTTAAAATCAGGGTCTAGTGCTGCCTGGCATCCCCCGTCATGCGGATAATCCACCGGGGAGTCCAACCATGAGTCAGACAACGGCCTCTGCATCGACACTTGTTGTGCCGCATTTATATATATTCGTCTTTCAGTCATCGAACCGTGAGAAAATCAGTGAACTGTCATTCCCTCCGAATCCGAAGGAATTGCACAATATATTTTTAAGGTTGGCCGATGGCGCGTTACCGGCTGCATCGGGCATCACAGGACGTATGCCCCGGTCCAACGGCTGGGTAAGGTTAAGGTTGGCAGGCATGAACCCGCCTTCGAGCGCCAGCAGGCATATCACCGACTCTATAGCCCCGGAAGCACTTGTCGTATGGCCGGTATAGGACTTTGTTGATGATATGGCCGGCATGCACCCCGCAAAAAGGCGTTCCACCGCCACGGCCTCACTCTCATCATTATTTGGGGTCGACGTGCCATGTGCATTGATATAGTCAATATCCGACGGCTGAAGGCCAGCGCTCTCAAGTGCAGCCTTCATCGAAAGGTAAGCACCCTCTCCGTCAGCCGATGTCGCGGTCTGGTGGAAAGCGTCACAAGCGTTGCCCCATCCGGAAAGACGGCACACCACAGGCACACCACGGCGTCTGGCCGATTCTTCTGTCTCTATCACAAGATACGCCGCACCCTCACCAAGATTAAGCCCGGCCCTCGAGATATCGAATGGGCGGCATGGCTCACGGTCAAGTATCATCAGCGACTTGAACCCGTTGAGATGGAAACGCGTCAGGCACTCCGTGCCACCAACCACCATGACATCGGCCATTCCGGCATCAATGAGGTTCGCGCCGAGCATAACGGCATTGGCCGCCGACGAACAGGCTGTAGATACGGTGGTCACCATCTCCAGGCCGGGAAAACGGTCTGCAATAAGCTCGTTTGTCGACCCGCAATCGTGTGTGGCTATATATGCCGCATGCTCATCCGAATCCTTGAAAGACCGATAATGCCTTTCGCTCATGTCCATTCCGCCAACTGTCGTGCCGGTGACAAGCCCTACCCTGACGCCCTCAGGGATACAGGCAAGCCCGGCCTGCGCCAGGGCTTCACCTGCCGCAATGACAGCCATCAGCGATGAACGGTTGGCCACCTCGCCTGGCGCTATGCCCGCAGCGGCACGCATCTCGGTGTTTGTCATGCGCACCTCCCCCACCGGAAACTCCTTGTGTGAGGTGTCCAGATACTCCACAGTGGAAATGCCGCTTCGGCAGGAGCGCAAAGCCTCCGCCACCTGTCCCTTGCAGTTGCCGATGGCACACACCACACCTGCCCCTGTCACTACAATCGGCTTATGCCGTACCACAGATCCGGCCACAGGCTATTTCTTGCGGTTGTCCTTGACATATCCGGCCATTACGGCAACAGACTTGAACACCTCCTTGCCCTCCTGAGGATTCGACAGGCGTATGCCATACTTCATCTCCAGCAGTACAATAAGTTCGAGGGCATCGATCGAATCAAGGCCGAGGCCTTCGCCGAACAGGGGGGCATCGTTGTCGATATCGGCAGGGGTCACCTCTTCCAGGTTCAACGCATCTATTATTTCTTCTTTGAGCTCAAGTATTAATTCTTCCATTGTATATCTGAATGTATTATTTTCTTTATCATGTATCAATCTGCGAAGTTAACTGTTTTTTCCGCAAGCATCATCATGCATTCCAATTTATCTTCACCCGGACACTCCACCCATCCGGTAAGTGCCGATGACACACCGCCGCAGTCCATAGCCTGCCCTGCCAGCTCAAGCATCATCCCGGTATCAGGGCCAGAAATGAGATAGAACGAGGTCTCGCCATAATATTTATTACGTATGGCAATCTCGCCGGTCACAATATTGGGGAGCGTGTATACAAACACCGCCGGAGAAGGGAAGTACCCTTCTCCTTCAGTAATCGTAGACAGGTAACGCAAGTCATCGCACTGCGACCCTGTACGGTTGAACAATATCACCGCACGGTCGTCACGCGGCACGAAACGTCCGTCCTCGCCTGCCAGCAGCAGTTCCGATGCAATGAACCCAAGCTTGCAGAGCAGGTCCATCTTGTGGTATTTGGGATATCCCCCGACATGTGTGCGGTATATCCAGTCAAGCATGGCCTCTCCAGATCCGCAGACAGGCAACGCAACACCATCGACAGAAACTGCATCAGAGGATATCTCTACCTTACGCATTACATTGACCGACGCCATCACTCTCCTCCTTTCAAAAACAGGGCGGCGGCATTGCAGCCCCCGAACCCGGATATAAGTTTAACAAATCCCCTGGCACGCGGCGGCACATCCCGCACGGCAGCCGAGACATCGACCGGCCTCGACACGCCAAGCGTACCGAAACCACGGGTGGCCGGTATCAAACCACGGTCAAAGGCATGCATCGACAGTATGCATTCCAGCACACCGGCAGCCCCCATTGTATGGCCATAATAGCCTTTAAAGCTGTTGACAGGCACACCAAGCAACCCCGCACGCTCTATCGCTATCGACTCCATCTCGTCATTGTAAGGGGTGGCTGTACCATGGGCACTGATAAAGGCCAAGTCCTCCACGGCTATCCCTGCTGTCACATGGCGCAGCGCCCGGTAGCTTCCTTCGCCGGTACGCGAAGGTCCGGATATATGGTTGGCATCGTTACGCACCGCGCCACTCCGCAATATCCATCCGCCGGATTGAGTCCTGTCCTTAGCTACATAAACCACAGTAGCCGCGGCCTCGCCAAGGTTGAGGCCACAACGCGATGCATCGAACGGGCGGCATTCCTGCGGACTGAGGGCCTTGAACGACTGGAATCCCGACACAATGAAACGCGACTGCACATCACAGCCGCACACTATCACTGCCGGGACTTTACCACCAGCCAAAATCCGCTTTGCCTCAATCTGGGCGCATACACCGGATATGCATGCGTTCGACACCACCAGCGGCGGCAATGCCACACCTACGGCAGCCGCTATCCTTGCCGCCGAATCCGCCGGAGGCACATAGTGCGGAGTGCCCAGAGAGTCAACATTCGCCTTGGTGGTCGACAGCACAAGCGCAGCCGACGAAGCATCTATACCAGCCGCCGACACGGCCTCACGTATGCTCAATATACACATCTGCTCAAACACCGTATACATTCCGGCATCAGCACCGAAGCGTTCCGATACCGCCGTACGGTCTACAAGCGAAGCCACAAACGGCTCTGTAAGCCCGAAGGCCCACTCATGTGGCATCAAGGCAGAGCGTCCGGCCAGGACGGCCGCAATATTCTCCTCCGTGGTCCATCCCAGCGGCGATATTATGTTATCAGCTGCACATACCGCTGTCATAGCACCTGCCATTTATCTTTCCACAACGCATAGAACTCCGGATTGCACCACACAAGCTGATAATCCATGTCCATAAACACCTGTACACTGTGGCCAGTCGCCAGCAACGTACCATCGGCGGTATCGTGTATCTCGTAGTCAAAAACAATCTTGGCCGCCTCTGTCGGACGGTAAGTAATGGTTATCTCAGGCTTCATGCCATAGACTATGGGCCTCTTGTACTGGAACGACAGGTCGACCAGCGGGGCATAGAACCCGTTGCCGAATATGGTAAGGTATCCCAGGCCGTACTTCTCGCCGAAAGCTTCCCTGGCATCCTCAAAATACAATGGATATGAGCCATGCCACACCACACTCATCGAATCCACCTCGCTGAACCTTATATCCAGCCTCTTTGTTGCCTTAAGTTCCTTCATACGGCCTTTATATCCTTGTCCGTGGCAGCATCCTGCGCCATGTCAGTATCGCTGAGCGCTATCTTCATTTCCGCAGTCACGATGGTCTCGCCACCGGCCTCTATCCGTGCATCGGCAAGTATCATCCTGAAGACTTCCTCGCGCACCGTTATGGTGATATCGATGACCTCCCCTACCCTAGGCCGCCTGGCTACGGCAAGGTTACGTACAGCGCCTATCACACCAAGCTTTACCGACTTCTTCAGTATATACACATTTATATAGCCGATCCGGGCGGCGCAGGTCTGGGCGATACATTCTGTCATGCCCTCAGCCAGCAACTGGCCGTCATCGACAAATATACAGTCAGGCCTTACCTTGAATTCGGCCACAGTAGCCGTATCGTCAAGGTGCAAGAGCCTGTCTATCATCACAAACGGAGGCTGCTGTGGAAGCAGCGACCGCACATCGACATTCCGGATATCTTTGTCTGTCATCTGATGTTATCTATTGTTGCCAAAAATCATAATAATTGAACCACTGGCGTGGGTAGCGGCGCAATATCCCGTCGAGTGCGGCGGCATATGATGCCGCACGGCGTTCCATCCGTTCCTGGCGCTTCGCACCTGCACAGGCATCCATCCCTTCCACCGGGATGATGTGTATGCGGTAGCGCTTGAGCCCTGACTTCATCACAAACACTGCAAGCGTCTGCACACCACGCTGCTCGGCCACGGCAAAAGGTCCCATCGGAAGCCTCACCGGCGCGCCAAGCAGGGTAGCGCCGACCACTTTCTGCGAACCGAACAGCCTGTCGCACGGCATGCTGACAATCTCCCCATCGGCCAGCGCATTGTTTATCCCATAGAGATGCGACACCCCGTCAGAGACCACAATCATGTTTATGTTGCCGCCTGCGAACATGCGGCGGCGGTTCTCCATAACTGTAGGCGATTCGCCGCCATACACTAGGGCATTGTACCGCTTATGCTCCGACACCAGCGAATACCCGGCCACCTCATAGTTGCCCACATGTGAACTGTAGATCATAAAACCTTCTTCACTTGTATCCAGGGCGGCAAAATGCTCATATCCTTCGATATCAAACCCGTATTCCTTGCCGGCATACATGGCGAACCGGTCAAGTATAATCTTGCCGAATTCGTAATGGTTGCACAACGCGTTCCACCATGCCTTGATGCGACCATTGCCGTGGCGAAAGCGGAAATACCGGTATATGGCCCTGTAGGCCGGACGGTTGAACACAGCATACCCTGCTGCCACGAATGCCATCATGAAATACAGCATCCGCAGCGGCATCCGCCTCACCATCGATATCAGGACACGCTGCATCCACGTAGTCCCTCCGGTGCGGCCGGTCCATTCGTCAGTGGCGCGTCCGCTCAATCCTGCTACAACGGTCTTACTTGTCGCCTACCTTGCTTTCGATATAGTCGCAGAACTGCGACAGGGTGGTGACCCCGGCCATTTCTTCAGGCTTGATCTTGAAGCCGAACTTCTTTTCCACAATCACCACTATGTCAACGAAGTCAAGGCTGTCAATGCCCACTTCTTCCTTAAGGTGGGCTTCGGGACGGATGTTCTCCTCATCAATCTCAAGGTCCTCAATAAGGAATTCCTTCACTATTTCTTCGATATCTTTACGTGTCATCAGTCTTATGATATATGATTAGTATTTTTATATTTATTCGCTCATTCCTGCGGCAGGCGGCACACCATTATTGAATGCCCATGCCCCAGCCCGTCGTGCACGGCCTCTATTTCCAGACCCGCATCCCTGACAAGCCGTGCCATGTCGTCGGAATGGTACATCTTGCTGTTGCCGTTAGCCAGTGCCGTGAAATACAGGCTTGTAAGCGTAAGGCATAACGCAGCAGGCTCAAACCGCTGCCTGTCCCAGAACGTCTCCATTATATAAAGGCGCGAGCCTGCACACATAGCCTTGGCAGCACGCCGGAGTATGCCTACAATCTCCTCCTCCGAGAAACAGTCAAGAAACTGGCTCATCCATACGACGTCCCAACGGCGGTGTACCGGGAACGCCGCCGAAGCATCCAGCAGGTCCATGCCGTAGCCATGTATACGCTCCGCTCCTTCCCGGCCCGCAGTGGCTTCTTTCATCAGCCCTATCTGCTGTGGAAGGTCGACAATAGTGACCTCCACATCATGGTCATGGGCCACACAACGGCAAGCCCAACGTCCGGTATTCCCTCCGACATCCAGGATATTCCGTGGATGCAAGGCGAAAACCAGCGCCAGTGCCTCGTCAAACGAATTGTCGCTGTAGAAATGGTCGAACCCGAACCAGCTTTTCTGCACATCCTCCGGAAGCGACGAAAGCCCCTCGTATATTGTAGGCCAGTCTCCGAGATGGCGCAACCCGGCAGGGCGTCCGGTCTTCAAGGCCTCATCCAGCTCAAACCATCCCATATAATTCACATCATGATTGAAATCCATGTTCACCCTGGTAGCGGCATCAGTAAGCAGAAACCAGCCGACCTTTGTGATGGAAAACCGGTCGGTATCCTTATTGACAATCACTGTGCCTATCGACAGCGACGCCTCCAGCAACACTTTTGCCGCATACCGGCTTATCGACGCCTGCGAAGCCACCTCATCGATGGTAAGGCCCTCCGCACTGTCGCGTAGCATATCAAGTATCCCGTATTTCACCATCAGGCGGGATGCTTCAAAGATCACTGGCCCGAACGCGATATATTCTGCCAGGCGCTGCGCCTTACGCGCCGACATCCTGTCGACTGTATATTCTTTCTCTAATGCCGGAGATAGGTTCATGGTTTTTCTGTATTATGATTGATATTTACCTCTATTTATGCTTGCGGTTCCACCTTCCTTATTATCAGGGCGGAATTAGTGCCGCCGAATCCGAATGAATTGCTGAGTATCACATCCAGAGGCCTTTCTACCGCCACGGTTGGGATATTAAGGCCAGCAGCCGCCTCGTCAATGTTTTCCAGGTTGATATTTGGGGCGACAAAGCCTTTCCGGAGCATGATTGTGGAGTACACGGCCTCGCTCGCGCCAGCCATCCAGCACTCGTGGCCTGTCATTGACTTTGTGGAGCTGACAAGGGCGTCTGTAACGCCGAAAAGCCTCACCAAAGCCTTGGCCTCAAACATGTCGCCTTGCGGCGTAGAGGTTGCATGGGCATTTACATAGTCCACGTCGGCAGGGGTGATTCCCGCGTCATCCATGGCACGCTGCATGGCTATTACCGACCCTTCATCACTAGGCTGCGATATACCTCCTCCGTTCGATGAGAATCCGTAGCCCGTAACCTCGGCCAGAATTTCCGCGCCACGCGCCACGGCATGGTCATAATCCTCCAGCACAATGGCGGCAGCACCTCCGCTTGGTATCAGCCCGTCACGGTCACGGTCGAACGGGCGTGACGCTTTCGTAGGCTCGTCCATACGTTTAGAAAAAGCATTGAGCGCATCAAACGTGGCCATGGAATAATAGTTGACCTCCTGCGCACCTCCGCAGAGCACCATCTGCTGAAGCCCCTGCTTGATGAGCATATATCCGAGGCCTATCGAATGTGACCCGCTGGCACATGCCGCACTGACCGTAAAATTGACACCACGCAGCTTGAAAATGGTGCTAAGGTTCATGGTCACAGTAGAATTCATCGACTGGAAAATAAGTCCTGAGCCTAAAAGTGCCGAATCATGCTTTTCGGCCATGATTTCAGCAGCCTCTATCACAGGCTTGGCCGAAGAGTCGTTGCCCCAGATGGCGCCGACCTCATTGGCGTTCAGATACGCGTCATCTACGCCGGCCATCGCAAAAGCCTCGCGCGATGCCATGAATGCGTATTCGGCCTCTTCCGGCAACCCTACACGGGTGCGGCGGTCAAGAAGCCCTTTCAGCACCGGACGTTCCACAATCCCGGTAAGTCCAGACTGGTATCCATAGTCAAGCCGAGCCTGCTCTACACCTATCCCGGAGCGGCCTTCGCGCAACGACCTTTCAACTTCATCTACGTTACGGCCTATGCATGACCATATCCCTATACCCGTGATTACTACTCGTCTGCCCATATATCGTATTATAGTATATTTTTATTGTTACATTACCGGAAGCGCAGCCGCGATTTCAAGAATACAGCCCCCCGTTGATTGAAATTGTCTCGCCTGTGATGTATGCGGCAGCGTCCGATGCCAGGAACGATACCAACGCCGCCACCTCTTCCGGACGGCCGAAACGCTTGAGCGGCACCATCTTTTTAAGTTCCGCCACAGGAAGGTCGGCGGTCATGTCGCTCTCTATGAAGCCCGGGGCAACGGCGTTGACCGTTACCTTGCGCGGTGCCACTTCCTGCGCCAGTGCCTTTGTGGCCGCGATAACAGCACCCTTGGCCGCCGAATAGTTCACCTGTCCGGGCATGCCCTTAATGCCAGAAAGCGATGCCATGTTTATTATCCTTCCGTCACGGCGTGTCATCATGCCCTTCAGAAGCCGGCGAGTGATGTAGAAAAAACCATTCAAGGTCGTGTCAAGCACATTGTGCCACTGCTCGTTGAGCATGAACACCATAATGTTGTCCTGACGTATGCCCGCATTGTTGACAAGGATGCCGATATAATCATCGGCGTGCCCTTCCTCCCAACGCTCCAACGCGTCCTCTATCTCCTGAGGCTTCGACACATCGAAACGCAGCAACTCGGCGACACCGCCAGCCGCAATGATTTCTGCCTGGGTGGCTTCGGCCGCGGCCTGGTTCGACACATAATTGATTATCACCGGGACGCCATCGGAGGCAAGGCGCAATGCCACTGCACGTCCAATGCCGCGTGATGCTCCCGTCACTAATGCATATTTCATAATCCTGTCAGTCGGTTTTGATATTGTTGTCCTTAAGGTATCGCTCCACAGCAGCGATACGGTCGTAGAAAGGCTCATCGGCAATAAACTTCGGCACTATGGACCGTACGTTGTCATACTGCCGGTGCGTAGCGTCGGCAAGGCGTCCAGCTATGCCAAGGCAGTCAGTGGCCTGCGCAAGTGCAATGAAGTGTATGGCCATCACCTGGTAGGCGTTCTCAATCACCTTTGCCGTGAGGAGTGCCGTATTCGTCCCCATGCTGACGATATCCTGGTTGTCGTTGTTGTTGGGGATGCTGTGCACATAGTTGGGCATGGCCAGGGTCTGGCATTCAGCCGTGGTTGATGTGGCTGTGAACTGGCACGCCTGCATGCCATAGTTCAGCCCCAGTGTACCCATGTTCAGGAAAGGAGGCAGGATGCCGTTTATACGGTCATGGAACAGATAGTTGAGCTGGCGCTCCGCCGTCATGGCCAGACGCACCATAGCAATCTTAACCTTGTCCTGCTCCAGGGATATATAATCGCCGTGGAAGTTGCCACCATGATACACATTGCGTGTTACTGGGTCGACTATCGGGTTGTCGCATGCGGAGTTAAGCTCACCTTCAAGCACGCGGCGCGAGGCCTGAAGAGTGTCGTACACCGGACCGAGTATCTGTGGGGTGCAACGCAGTGAATAGTAGGCCTGCACCTTATGCTCAAATACCTCCTGGCCATTTCGCTCCGGGTCGTAAAGTTCATGTTCACGCTTCATCAGGCATCTGCTGCCGGAAGCCATGCTGCGCATCCACTCCGCCATCACTTGCTGGCCGTGCTGACGCCGCGCACTGTTCAACGGGGCGCACATCCAGTCGTCGAACGATGCAGCGATCTCGTTCATCCACACGGCGGCCAGCGCGCTCCACCGCAAAAGGCGTTCGGCATAGAACTGGTTCACCACAGCCACCCCGGTCATCACCGATGTGCCGTTTGTCACAGAAAGGCCCTCACGTATATGTATCGACATTGGCTTCAACCCATTTTCGTCCATCACTTCCAACGTAGGACGCCACTGCCCGCGGTAATGTACCTTTCCCTCTCCGATAAGAGTGAGGGCTATATGGGCGAGCTGTACGAGGTCGCCGCTCGCGCCGACACTACCATGGCATGGTATGTAAGGGTAGACGCCGCGGTTTATGAACTCCACAAGAAGGTCAACTACCTCAGGATGTATCCCCGAACGTGCCTGAAGGAACGTGCCTACACGCGCTATCATGGCCGCCTTCACATAAATATCGTCAAGCGGCTCTCCTGCGCCCGTGGCATGGCTGCGTATGATGTTGTATTGCAAATCTTCAAGGCAACGGTCGTCAACACGCCACTGCGCCATCGGCCCGAAACCGGTGTTTATCCCATAAATCACCTTGTCCCGCGCAAACCCTTTCAGAAACCGATAGCATTCTCCGACTTCCTCACGGGTGCAGGCGCTTACCTCAAAAGGGGCATCTTCAATGACATTGGCGAATACCGCATCTAATGTAAGATTCATAGCATCCTGTTTTTACATTGCAAAAATAATTGGTCTGCGGCAGCTGTGTATTGTCCTTTCAACGGCATCGCAAGCATCTTTGGTACAAAAGTACTATTTTTTGGCGGGTTCAGCCCAATAGGGTATTGGGTTTAACATTTCACTAAACATTTATTAACACTCATTTCCCTTACTGTCCGGATTTTAGCAAAATTTCCCGACCATTGCACAAAGAAACGAAACAACATTGCGCATTTAGTGCAGATTAGCTAATTTTGCGTACCAAAAGAGAGGCATACACAATATTATATTATAGACAAGGTACAATTTTATCAGGTTCAATCTAAAATAAAACGGCAATGGACAACATATCCAACCGCAGGGCCGTGGCACAACCGCCGCTGTACGCATCGCTGCTACCCGTCGCCCTACTTCTCATTACACTCATAGCCATCATCTGCACTTCCGGGGCAGACGTAATTTCAGGCTACAGCCCATACGCCCTGCTTGGGGCATCAGCACTGGCGGTAGCCATAACCTATCTCTACCGTTGCCTCAACCGTAAACGCATCAAGCTTGGATTCCTACGCAGCGCCGGACAGATACTGCCGGCTGTCGCCATCCTCCTGTGCATCTCGCTGGTGGCCACCACATGGATGCTCTCCGGCGTAGTGCCTACGCTTATCGACTACGGACTGGCAACAATCGACCCGACATTCTTCCTTGTCACCACCTGTGCGGTATGTGCCGTAATCTCCGTACTCACAGGCAGTTCATGGTCGACAATAGCCACTATAGGCGTAGCGTTCATGGGGATAGGGTCTGTGATGGGCTACAGCTCCGCCATGGTCGCCGGGGCTGTGATTTCAGGCGCTTATTTCGGTGACAAGATGTCACCGCTCAGCGATACCACCGTACTTGCATCATCGGCATGCAATGTCGACCTGTTCAGGCATATACGCTATATGATGCTCACCTCCGCTCCGGCCATGGCAGTTGCCCTGGGCGTGTTTTTACTGCTGGGACTGTTCACCGACACAGCACCTGCCGTAAAATCGATAGAGATGATCGGACACCTTCAACACACCTTCAACATCACCCCATGGACTATGCTGATACCGGCATTCACCATCACCGTCATAGCCATGCGCCTGTCCACAATCGCCACAATGGGGCTGAGCGCACTGGCCGGGTTCATAGGCATGTTCGTACTCCAGCCGCAGATCATAGACGCCCTCATGCCTTCAATGGACAGCATACCCCATGCCATAGGCCAGGTCACATCCATACTATGGAACGGCTCTTCACTGTCCACAGGCCACGGGCAGCTTGACGGCCTCGTGGCCACATCCGGCGTAACAGGCATGCTGCCCACCATTTTCCTGGTACTGACCTCAATGGTGTTCGGCGCGGCGATGATAGGCACAGGCATGCTGTCGGCAATAACGCACGCCATAACACGCCACCTCAGGAAACGCACCTCGATAGTCGGCGCCACTGTATCATCGGGCCTTTTCCTCAACGCATGCACCGCTGACCAGTATCTATCGCTGATCATCGGCGGCAACATGTACCGCAACGTCTACCGCCGGTTCGGGTTGGAGCCACGCCTCCTTAGCCGTACGATGGAAGACAGCGTATCCGTGACATCTGTGCTGATACCATGGAATTCTTGCGGCATCACACAGTCGACAGTACTAGGCGTCGCCACCATATCCTATCTGCCATTCTGCATATTCAACATAATGTCGCCTATCGCCACAATGATATTCGCCTGGACTGGCTACAGGATACGCACTGTGGCCGCGAGGCTATCCACGGCAAGGGCTTGAAAGATGGCCATTGCCTCCCGACACAACAGAAGCCGCCGTCCTTAAGGGGACGGCGGCTTCTGCGTTATGTATGGTATTTGATTTTATTCCTGTGTAGCAACATCCTTGCCAAGGTACTTGGCTATGGCTGCATTGTTCGGGTCTAGCTCATAGTAAAGCGAGAAGTACTTCACAGCATTGTCCTTGTCATTGATGCCATCGAAATATACACCGAGCATGAGGTATGCGTTCTTGTAGTAGTCGATGTCGTTGTTGGGGCTTGATGCGTTCTTTCCGTCCGGGTTCAGGTCGAGAAGTTCGATAAGCTTGATGTAAGCGTCAGCAGCAGCTTGGTTCATCTCATTGCCGTTGCCTACAAGCAGAAGCTGGGCGCGGCGGCGCAGGAGGCTGGAGTTGTTAGGCTGGTTCTCAAGCGCCTTGTCAACATAAGCTATACCGTTCTGGGCAATCTCCATCGGATTCATGGTAGAATCTGCTGTTGCGGCTGCCGACAGGTAGCGTCCAGCACCAGTGAAGAGGTCTGTGCCTGACACGTCTTCACCCTTAGTCGCAAGATACCTGTCATAAGCCTTGGCGGCATCGAGATAACGCTTAGCGGCATAGTAGGTGTTTGACAATGTCTGGAGCATGGAAGCGTTGTCGGCCAAAGCCTCAGCACCCTTTTCGATCACGGCGATACCTTCATCTGGCTTGCCGAGCTTGTTCAGCACGTTGGAGTATGTCACATAGTCGTTGCCGGTGAAATATCCTTTCAGTCCGAAAAACTTCTGTGCTGCTGCATTTGCCTCCTCGTTGCGGTCAAGGGCAGCAAGGTTGAGCATGAGCATACGGTTCATAAGGAAGTTGTCGGGGTCATTGGCAAGAAGTTCCTGTGCAATTGCCAGCGACGGCTCATAATTCTCGCCATAGTAAAGGAGCACCGAATAGCGTGCCTTGTCCTCGGGGAAGTGGTTAGGGTTCTGGATGTACTCACCGTACTGGTCGGAAGCCTTGCGCCACTGGTTGTTCTCGTAATACTTTTCAGCGAGCTCACGCTGTGCCAGAGCCGATGTAGGCTGCTTTGCCTTAAGCTCTTCAAGCTTCTGCACGGCATAGTCGGGGTTTACCTGGAAATATGCATTGGCATACTTCACATAACCCTCAGAGTTGCTGGCATCATAATAGATTGCGTTCTCATATTTTCCTGCGGCGTCGCCAACCTGCTTCTGGTCCATAAGCATGTCGCCTTCAAAAATGTATATTGAGGGTTCCTGCAGCTTGGAATCCTTGCGGGCCTTGTTGAGGTACTTATCAATCTCCTTTGTGTACTTTACAGGGTCGGCGTTGTAATATGCACGTGCTATCATCACTGATATCTCAGCGTTCTTTTTGTTGAACGACTGGGCCTTCTTGAAGAGGTCTTCGGCACTCTTTACGTTTCCATTACGGAGGTCAAGCTCGCCAAGGCCTACATAGTTGTATGCACATTTGGCATCAGCTGCCATACCGTTGTCAAAATTGGCTTTTGCGGCAGCCTTGTCTCCGTTGCGGAGATCAATCGCGCCGAGATAGTAATAGCTTATGGACTTTTCGGCAGGAGTGATAGAGCCTATGTTGCGCAGAAGGATATCCTTCGCATTATCAAACTGGTCGGCCTTGAAATACTCGATACCGTCCTTGTAGCCTGCTGCCGATGCCACCATTGAGGCGCAAAGGCAGAGAGAAAGAATGAATTTTGTTTTCTTCATGTCAATAAAGGGGTAGTGTTTATTATTTGTTTCTATTTATATACTCTTTCCATTAATTAGATGCGGCGGCAGCCATAAGGTTTATTCCAGAGACACAACCTGAGGGGAGAACACAGCCGGCATTATGCCTGTGCGGAGTATGATCTTCTGCCCGATACGTCCCGTGACAAAGGAATAGAATCCATGGTTGAGTCCGCCGTTAGCACCTACGGTCACCATATATATCTGTCGGAACAACGGATATGATCCGTCATATATATATTGCTGGTACGGCTTATAGGCCTCCACCTGGTCATCACGGCGCACCTTCAGCACCTTGACCGATGAGTCGACGGCCTTGCCCTGAGTGGGCTCATCGCTTGCCAGCTCGGCTGCAAGCTGCTCGGTGGGTATCTCCGTGGCGTCAAGGTCGGTGTTAAGCCAGCTTACGCCCACAACACCAATAGCGCCCTTGGTGGCCTTGACAGCCTCAAACACACCTGTAATCGAGTCCTGGGCATATATGTTCGGGCCGAACGGCTCTCCGTTCATCAGCGAGTCACGCATATACTTTACGGTACTTGAATAAGAACTGTCGAACACCACCTTTATCTCGCCGAGATCAGAGGGCGAAATCTCGTTCCAGTCGCGCAGCTTGCCCGTGAGTATCTCGCCTATCTCACCGACAGTAAGTATGTCGGCCGGATTTGCAGGATTTACAATCAAGGCTATGGCATCGATGGCTATCTTTTTCGACTTTGCTATGAAACGCTTGTCACGCAGGCGTTTCACCTCGTCCTTAGTAAGGTCACGTGGTATCACTATTGTCTTTGTGTTGAGCTTCATCAAAGAGTCAATGGCGATATTCTCAGTGGCATAGCGTGCAAGCACATGGGCTTCAGGATACTGGAACTCGAAAACCTCAATCTCCTGCTCCATTATATTCTGGAAACTGTTGTCACACACCATTGTCATAGTGCCTGAAGTAGATGTATCGCTGTTAGGCTTCTCATACTTCATGCACCCTGCCAGACCGGCGGCAACAGCCACTGCCAAAGCCGCCATCTTAATCTTGTCTATCATTATATACTTGAGTATCAATCTTCGTCAACGTATTCGTAACTTACACCCTTGTACAGGCGGTATCCACGCCAGAAGCCGTAAATGATAAGCACTATGGCCACAAGGTAGCGTATCCATGCCAGCCCGGCCGACATCCCTGCGAAAAGCACATCGAATACAGGGGTGAAAAGCAGCACGCCCATGGCCACATAAAACAGCACCATGAATATGCCGAATGCCAGCCTGAGCCATACATTGGTATTGTTGACCGACTTGCGGTGAGCCCTCTGCGCCGGGCGGTTGTTAAATTCTTGCTGGTTCATAATCTCTGCATTAAGTATAGTTGAAAATGTAATATGCGCATCAAGGGCCAGCCCTCTACCCGTCCCAACGCCGAATAGCAGGAATGGGGACATGGAGGCCGGCGGGAATGCCTGCAACATTTCAACACTGCGGACACCATAAAAGTTCTAAGGGGCGTGCCCGTTCTCCCTTTCAGGGATACCGCAACTTCACTTCCGCTTGTAAAGTTAGCTAAAATGCGCGGTATAAATCAAATTATGGCCAAGTAATTAAAAACAATTAACACAAACAGCGGCATTTGTGCATCAGGCGTGATGCACGGCAAAAATTTGTGATGGATTTTATGCCGGGCTAATACACGTATGCAAAAATATTCTTCGTAAATTTGACGTTGTCCAATATACTTCCGCCCGGCAAAACTAAATAAATTTGTTTTGCTCTCGACTTATGCGTATATTTGCACTACCATACATCCATTAATTAACTTTTAAAACAGACCAAGGATGAAGAAGCATAACTTCTATGCAGGACCATCGATCCTGAGCGAGTACACCATCAAAAACACAGCCGATGCTATCCTCAATTTCGCCGACACCGGATTGTCGATACTTGAAGTGTCACACCGCAGCAAGGAATTCCAGGCGGTAATCGATGAGGCCGCAGCACTGGTGAAAGAACTGCTCAATGTGCCCCAAGGCTACTCCGTACTTTTCCTCGGCGGCGGTGCGAGCATGCAGTTCTGCATGATCCCTTACAACTTCCTCCAGAATAAGGCCGCGTACCTCGACACCGGCACATGGGCGTCCAACGCCATCAAGGAGGCAAAGCTGTTCGGGGAAGTTGACGTGGTGGCATCTTCAAAGGATGCTAACTATACATATATACCCAAGGATTTCACCGTACCGGCCGATGTGGACTATTTCCACTTCACCACCAACAACACCATATACGGCACCGAAATACGCCACGACCCCGACTTGGGCGTACGCCTGATCGCCGACATGTCGAGCGACATTTTCTCGCGTCCGATAGATGTAGCGAAATATGACGCCATATATGCCGGGGCCCAGAAGAACCTAGCCCCAGCCGGAGTAACGATAGTAATCGTAAAGGACGAGGCCCTGGGGCATGTGGAACGGGCTATCCCCACAATGCTCAACTACAAGACCCACATAGCCAAGGGCTCGATGTTCAACACCCCGCCCGTACTCCCCATCTACTCTGCGCTCCAGACCCTGCGCTGGTATCGCGACATGGGCGGCATCGAGGCTCTGGAAAAGCGCGACATGGAAAAGGCAGCCCTGCTATATGAGGCCATCGACTCCAGCAGAATGTTCCAGGGTACAGTGACCGACCCTGCCGACCGCTCGATAATGAACGTATGCTTCGTCATGACACCCGAATACAAAGACCTGGAAAAGGACTTCATCGATTTCGCTGGCGGACGTGGAATCGTCGGCATAAAGGGACACCGTTCTGTAGGCGGTTTCCGCGCCTCTCTGTACAACGCCATGCCAATAGACAGCGTACGCGTGCTTGTAGAGGCAATGAAAGATTTTGAGGCCACACGTTGACAGACAGAAAAACCGATGACAAAATCATGAAAGTATTAATAGCCACACAGAAGCCATTCGCCAAAGCGGCGGTGGATTCCATCAAGGAAGTAATTGCCAACGCCGGTTTCGAGCCCGTAATGCTTGAAAAATATGCCGGTGCGGACGACCTTAAAAAGGCGGTAGCCGATGCCGACGCCGTAATCATACGTAGCGACATCATCGATGCCGACGTGCTTGCCGCAGCACCAAACCTGAAAATAGTGGTGCGTGCAGGCGCCGGATACGACAACGTGGACCTTGCCACGGCAAAGGCACAAGGTGTAGTGGTGCAGAACACTCCGGGACAGAACTCAAACGCCGTAGCCGAACTGGTGTTCGGCATGACTGTAATGGCCATACGCAACATGTACGACGGCACATCCGGCTCTGAACTGCGCGGCAAAACCATCGGCATCCAGGCATTCGGCCAGGTAGGACGCAACGTGGCGCGCATCGCCAAGGGTTTCGACATGACAGTGTCGGCACTTGACCCGTATTGCCCGGCAGAAGACATCGCCGCTGCAGGAGTGACCCCGGTGCAGACCGTAAACGACCTGTACTCTAACAACCAGTTCGTATCAATCCACATACCCGCCACCGCCGAGACCCGCGGTTCAATCGGATATGACCTGATACGCCTTATGCCTCAGGGAGGCGTGCTCATCAACACCGCCCGAAAGGAAGTGATCGACGAGGCCGGACTCGCAAAGGCCCTTGAGGAGCGTCCCGACCTGAAATATGTGGCCGATGTGAAGCCAGACAATGCCGATGAACTGAAAGAGCGTTTCGGCAACCGCGTGTTCTTCACCCCTAAAAAAATGGGAGCGCAGACCGCAGAGGCCAACATCAACGCCGGTATCGCCGCCGCCGAACAGGTAGTGGCATACCTACGCGACGGCATCAACCGCTTCCAGGTAAACAAATAAAGTTATCCGTAACCGTATTTGATGGAAGTAGTATACGAGTATCTGCGTTAGCCTCCGCAACTGGCTTAATTTCAACTAACTATATTGACATTCAGAGTAATAGGCAAAAATCACCCCTACATCTGGAGGGTTTTCGGTTGTCAGATTGTTGTCCGGCACTAAACCGACGGCTTATTATTGTCGTTTTATTGTCGGAATTATGAATATCAGAATAGTCATATTACCACTAAAAGTGCTGGCCGACGGCTCCCACAAATTGAGGATTGCCGTCAGCCATAACTCGCAGACTCGCTACATACCTACCCGCTTCACGGTTCCCAGTCCAAAGAACCTGAAAAACGGTAATGTAGTGGGAGTGCCGAATGCTCAATACATAAATCTCCAACTCCGCACACGCATGAATGACTTTTATAAGGCGTGTGATGAATTGGAGGACATCGACTACTACACTTGCGCCCAACTGGTCAATATGCTCACCAAACGGCAAGAGCAGAACACAGGATTAAAGACCGTCGAGCAGATTTCGGAAGATATGCTTGCCAATCGAGAACACGCATGGTCTAAATCAACTGTGGCCGGCTTCAAGCAAGGGATAAGGCGGTTCATTGAATACGCCGGAAAAGATTTCGTTCTCTGCACACTGACCCACGACAACGTGGTAGCCTATCATAAGTTCTTGGAAAAGTTAGGCTATTCACAGACCACTGTCGGTATGCGCATGGAGTCGTTGAAGAGATTGGTCAAGTATGCTATCCGGCATGGATATGTCAAGTATAAAGTTTATCCCTTTTTGGACTACAAGACCGTCAAATCGGCCCGCAGGGATATTGCTCTATCTCTTGACCAACTCCGCAAAATGCGCGACATGGAACTTACTGACAAGTGGGAGGTTTATGCCCGCGACCTCTTTATGTTGAGTTTCTATTTATGCGGCATGAACTTGGCTGACATTCTGCGGCTCGACCTAACGAAAGACTCCGTGAGTTTCATCAGACAAAAGACTTTCAAGCGACGCGATGCCAACGATACAACAGAGTTCACCATACAGCCGGAGGCGAGAGCCATTCTCGACAAATACCTGACCGCCGAGGGTAAACTGCAATTCAACAACTTTACGACCGAGCGCTCAATCCAACATATCAATGCAGACCACCTGAAAAAACTTAGGGCGAAAATCGGGTTTGAAAAACTGATATTTTATTCAGCTCGTAAGACATTCTCGCAGATCGCCAATGAACTTATGATAAAGGACTCGGTAATTGAATACTGCATTGGCGACTCGCCGTTACCCTCTAACAGGGCCTTATCGTTTTATGTCAGGGTCAACAAGAGAATGGCCGACAAAGCCATACGCAGAGTTTTCGACGCCGTGGCCTCTGACAAAAGTATGGAGCAGTTGATTTCTGAACTTGAAGCGTAAGCCTTGCTGGAGGAAAGGCGCACACTCATTGAGGTACGCCTGAATGTGTCATGCACATTCTTAAAACTTATTTGCTTATAAGCAAGCTGCCTCGCTTGGTTGGTATTGGAGATTTTCAGCGTTCCCTTTCAACATTCCCCGGAACACTGTCAGTACGTTTATGTGTTGCTGTGCAATCTTCTGTTGCTTCTTGGAGAGGGTTCTGATATATTGACGGGCTGATTTGATCGCACCGTCCAAATGAAAGATAAATTCAGGATAAGCCATTTCTTTCCTGAAGAAATCCTCGACCGTCATATGGCCGTCGGCCGGCACGAATGGTTTAGAGGATTGAGATTGTGATTGCGCCGGAGAGCATATCTGTCGCACGTCCTCACGGCGCACTCTGCCTTGTGGAAATAGTGAGGGTTGCATCTGGGCCGACCGTGCAGATGCCGACTTTGACCTACCTGTTCTCTGCTTCTTGCGGTATTGGTCGATATACGCCAGTCGCACCTCGTAAGAGGTCATTTCGCTGTCAACTGGAATTTCTTCCAACTCCTGCGAGTCCGACGGATTGTTCAGAGAATGTGTTACCACACCATCTATCCACTTGCGATATCCGTTTGCCTGATTTTTCCGACATTCGATTAGGAGGGTCAACAGGCCGTCCTGATCTATGTAACGATTACAGGAGGTGATTTTTTGTCGCCGGACATTAAACTCTCTGATTTGTCCTCTGGTCGTTCTGACAAGAGCCTCGGCCTCTCTCAACAGCATCGAGAGTGTCTGGCATAGGTCTGTCAGATTATACCACAGGGAGCCGTCCTTTTTGCAGGCATGAAGAAAGCCATACTCCGGCGAGTAGAACTTTTTCATTTCCGGCTCTTGTTTCGTTTTTGGTAACATATCTTAGATATTGATTTCTGAACTCTGAAATATTATGTGGCAATGATTGATGCACTCACAACCGTCCTCGTATGCTGAAAAGCAATTTGGAGTATCTTCCTCGATTTTCCAACCCAAATTAGTTGCATCGACTCGCCGATTGTCAGTAAGAGTTTTGAACTCTGCTCTGGCCTCATCAAGCTAGCCGTAAGGTTTTACCTCCACACTGCGGTCATAATCATCGGAGCAGTCTTGGATTATGATATATATTGTCTTTTTCATTTGTCAGACACAGGTTTTTGAATTTCTACCAATTCTGCATTCTCGCCAATCCACAACATTGCATCTTCACCCTTCCACTTGAAATCGAATGCTTTGTTAATTGGATTGAATATGCCGGAGAGAACCGTCCCCTCCTTGAGTCCTTTGATTTCAAACAGGCACCACTTACCCATTTCGGTAAAGACTTTCACACGGGCTTTTGCTGGAACCGGTTTGTTTTTACTTGAACGTGCCATAATGATTAGATTTCGACAAGTACACCACTCTGATATACGCACACCATATAGTTGTTGTTCTTGTTAGCCTTGCAGCATTGAGCAGCATAACTAATGGCCGAGGTTACCTCGCGGAATGATTTAACAGCATATCCGGCAGATTTTTTGATGACGTAAAACTTTTTCATGTCGTTTATTTGTTGATGTTATGTTTTATTTTGATAGTACAAAACTAACAAAAAATTATCATATACACAAATATAACTACTTGAAAATCCGCAACTTAACTCAATTTTAACTTTTATTATCGTTATCGTATTTACAAGTTTTGGAGTGTGGAATTATCATCTTCGGCTACATCACGATATAACTCTATCCCATTGACATTGTGGCTATGGGCTACCAGACCGGCAGACTCCAATTCTCCTATGGTTTCCATGATTTCAGAAATAATTTTACTGTGAACATCATTCCTGATCGCCACATACGGCGCCTTCTTATCTTTCTTTCGTTGTTCGATTACCTCTCTGATAACCTGATAAACGTATGGCTGGAGATACTGCATGGCGGTCAGTTCAGGATTTTATATTCACGGATTAACTTGGCTGCTTTCAACAGGAGTGTTCCAAGTTGCTCCGCAGCGACAAATTCTTCAGTATGCTTGCGTGTCAAAGGTTGACCGGAATAGCCGCAGGACTCTCTGCGCCGGTCAGCATACTCTTTCAGATAGTAGTTGCCTTCTCGTTCAAGGAACTTGGCAAAGTCATGCACGAGAGGGTCATTGCAAGCCTTATAGCCCTCTATGAAGCAGTCTACATTTCGATTGCTTAGATTGCGAGTACCGCGCAAGTGGTGGAAAGCCAGCACCGCCACGTCCTCGCTGTTCATGTGTTTGGGGGTATTCTTCATTACGTTATGATGAATTGAATGTTGAAATAAAACTCCCTGCTAAGTCGACCTACCTGCGGAAATTTCCACGGCGACTCTCCATAGGGAATAAAGATTACTCTCTGTTTAGTGTCGGCTGTGATGCCGTGTTTTCGTAGCCGGTAGAGCAGATTAGCCCTGCGTTTCAGGGTCTGCTGTTTCATCATCACAGGTGCATTGACCGAGCCGTACTCCCTCGTAAGAGATGAAAGGTTCATCACCTTTCCGAACATACTCCGCTATCATTTCAGCTACGTCTGGAGATATGGGATATGCGAGCGCCTGCGCCATATAGACAGCACCGCATTTTGCGCACCTCATTCCGAGGACTGGATTTTTTTGGGGTTCTTCCATAAGTTTTAATCTTTTCCTAATTCATAGTTTGTCAACATCAGCAGTCGAATGGCGAGCAATTCTTCAGGACTTGTAGCAAACTGTTCCTGTGTCAAGGTCTGAACGAGTTTTGCCGTTTTATTGGAGTATTGAGTTAGGCAATACTCCATCTTGAGGCAAGCGTGAGTGCCGTCCTGTCCATTGGAGTAATCGCCATACTTGCCAAACGACGGAGTTAGTAGAGAGTTGTCGATATCGAGTACCATGCAGATTTCAGGATATACTATGCCCTTGAGGTATCTCCACGCTGTATGGGGTTCATCTTCAGTAAAACAGAAGCCAACAGAGATAGAACCTCCTTTGCCGCCGTTGTAATGGTCAGTAGTGTTAATCAGAGTTTCCCCTGATATGAACTTATGATACTCATTGAGCGAGCAAAACCTTGTAACTCTCATTGTATCCTATTCCCTAACTTGATTACGAAATACTCTTTGTCGGGTTCTGCTCCCCAGAGAGGATTACCGGTACCTATACTTACTCCCTTAAACTCAAATAGCATTGTGATATTGGTATAGCCACGGTGGAAGCGCACAGCGTCGTAATGTCGATATTCAAAATATCCGTCTGCGATTGCCTGTTTGAGCAACTGGGTAAACTCTTTGAGCGAGTCATTACATTTATTAGCCAAATCCTACAATCTTTCCGCCTTTTACCATTACATAATGGTAATAATCTCCACGAGGTCCGAAGCCTACATCTGACGTGAAACACTGTTCATCGCCTCGCGTCCAATCTTTATACGTTGCCATAGTCAGAAGAGATTGTTATATCGTTTCTGCTGATAGAGCATTTGCTGGTGGATTGCTTGGTGGCAAGCCGGGAGCTGGTATTGCACTGTGTCCGTATTCTTGGTCTGCAACTGCTTTGATGTTGAACAGGCAGAGCAAAGAAGCGTGAACGCCAATAGCGTCAGTTTGAGAGTTTTCTTCATTTGTCCTTTGTTGTCGGTAAAAACTTATTTGCTGTTTTGGCATATATGGGGCAACGGTCTGAATAGTGGCACTCTCCCCGTGATGCCTGATTGTGTCGATAATGCCACTCGTCCCAGTCGGCAACTCCGTCCTTTGTGAGAAATTCAATCAGTTTCATACAACCGAAACCATTCTCATCTGACTTTGCTCCGTTGACCTCAAAGAGTCCATTACTGACTGGTCGAGCCATTCCTTTTGAGAGATTTGAGATACTGGATAAACTCGGTTCGGTATTGCCCTCTGACAATCCGATATTGAATATTCATTTTCGGGAGTGGCTTAACACCTTTTATCTGGAGGAAAACTCCAATCGCATGACAGAGTTCTGCGCCTCGGAGTCCATAGCAGCCGCCCAGACTGTGAATGTCATTGCGAGCCTCCGAATACTGGGGTCGTTGTTTCTTCCCGATTTGTCGCGGAGAGGTCAGGGTTCGAGGATAACCGCACGGCTCACCTATATACTCGCCGGTGATGCAGTCAAGAGTGCCGTCAAGCAGCATATCAGCACACTCACCCATTTTCGCCTCCTTTCATTCCTCGTTGAATTATGGCGAGCCACAGGCACACCATTACTGCGGCCATCATCGTAAGTGTAGTCCAGCATTTTGCAGAGGCCAGTACGATAGCTGACATGAATGCGAGTCCGTATGCCATAGACAGGCAGTCGATTTGTCTAAACTTTTTCATTATCTTATTTACAAGTTTTGAGTTGTTATTCTAATGCTTTTTCAAGTAAGGCATAACTTCCGTCGGTGTTAAACTTTCTTAGCCTATATCCTATTGAAAGATACCAGTCAAGGATTTCTTTAGGCGTATCTTCAAGTTCCCATTCCATAAATACGGAGTCATGCCCTGACGCTTTCGCTAAATCCTCTGCACGAGTTAGGAGTTTAGAGGCATATTTTTGCCGACGGAATAACGGATCGACCCATAATGCGTAGATTACTGCCGTTCCACCAAAATCCTGTTTGGCCTCATATAGATTGAGCTGAACAGAACCTCTATCATCGCTGCTGGTTATCAGCACTCGTATGTGGTCATGCCATATCTGCGTCTGCTCCATTTCTCATCAAAATTTTTATAGCGTTTGAGATTGCATCAGAAAATGCGTTCTCGTAAGTCTTATGCCCGAATTTGTAGTAGAGATTATAGCCTTCGTGCATATCGCGCACACGGCAGTACCAGTCATTCTTGCCTATGTTATACTCTACCTCAACAGACATTTTCTTACCTCGTAGCCATCTGGCAGCTTGTGAGTGGGTAGGCGCAGAGATATGGTTCTCCATACCTATATCGTCCATTTCCTCATTCGTGGGTGGGATTACAAAACCCTTATGCACTATAACAGGGGTGCCGTCATCGCAGAAAGTCCGGGAGAAGAAAAAGTATCCTTTTTCGTTGTAACCTAACTCCTTTAGATTTTGGGCCTGTTCGTAGGTTACGAAAGAGTCTATCGTGGGTGCTGGCATAGTTCAGGATTATCGTGAATGTTTCCGACCACGTTCATGTGGGGATAATGCCGGAGCATATCTCCCAAAGGGCACGTTCCCAATAATGGGCCTTCGGTGTGGGTGTGCTCGATGAGGCAGAACGCGCATTGCTTCTCATTGTACCTCACTTCGAGTGGGACTGTTGCCACGGAGGGCTCAATGAGAATATCGCCCTCGTAGATTTCCTTGCTGTTACTGTCTTGCAGTCCGGTGTACTGACCACAGGTGCCGACCTTTATCTGCTCCCGTTCACGAGCATAGATATGGTCGATAATGATGCACTCGCAAGTTGCGCCGTTTATCTGTTCTTGGAGCAAAGAGCCATAAGCCCATTCTCCATTATCGAGGCGTTTACCTCTGAACTTAATCTCTCTTACCATAGTCAGGAGTAATTTGATTGAGTATTTCTTTCAAAGCATCGCAGAGGGCCGACTCATAGGAACGATGTGTCTTTGGCTGAATGTTTACATCGGTACGCTGGCTCCACCGCCAAAAGTAACCTATCCTATCTCCAGTCTTGCTATTGAATTTAGGACTGATAACTATGTCTATTCCCAGTTCCTCACGCAGATACTTGGCAGCTTCATCTATTCTCATTTTGGGGAGCATGATGTAATCGGTAACTTCTTTCATAATCAGTTCTTCCTCACACCATTCTTCATGCTTAGTTTCAGGAATAGGCTTAAAATATTTTCTGCCAGTCCATTTATTGATGTTGAGTCCTAATACCGTCATCTGCATCGCCTGTTCTTCCGTAATATAAATGTCAATCATTTTTGCCCTCCTTTCTTGCACTCGCAATTCTCATCATGGCAGATGCCGATACCGTGGCCGTACTGATACAGGAGATATGAGTGGCCCTCATAGTTGAACTTCGTAATACAAGAGGCACAGCGTTTGTCCTGCTCTCTTTGCCAATCCTCATGCGTATATGGCTGCTCCTTGCAAGAGGTCAGAGCCAAGCTCACGGCTATTGCTACTAATATCTTTTTCATTGTTCCAGTTGTTTTTTGTCTTTGTCTTTATTCATCTGGAGCATAAATCGAAAAGGTCTTTGTTCTCTACGAGAAGCGACATAATCAGTTCATAGACCGCATCGAGCGCATTGTCATGTTCTCCAGTTGTATGTAGTTGCATCGGTATCCCATCTTCGTAGGCTGATACGGTGTTAAGAAGATAGCCAGCACGATACCGCCGACCATTCTTAGTCATGGCCTCTTGCAGAGTAAGCAGATACAGGAGATTGTTCCACGTCCTTATCCCTGCCGGCAGAACTGTTTCCATGATGTCAGAGAGTGAGAGGGCCGGAGCGAGGGTATAGTCCTCGATTGACTCTTTGAGAAAGAAGAAATCAGCAAACTCTTTGCTGACGGCCTGCGGCCTCTCTCCGTCGAGTTTCAGCCATAAGGCACTTGCCCCTGACAAATCTATCCTTTCGTTCTGCAAACGCTGGGCCTGCTTAATCGTTAAATATTGCTTGTTATTCATTGCCATTCAGTTTATCCGTTGAGGTTTATTTGTCAGAATGCGATACCAGTTCCGGCCGTCAATTACTTTTGGCCGTTTAGAGATTACGAAAGTGGCAGCTCGTTGAGCTTTTATTTCATTCAGGATAGTATGCACTGCTTTTGCTCCGGCAAAGCACAACCTATCTTTATAGTCATGGTTGCTAAGTTTTCTCAAAGAGAAGCCGGGCAAATCGTCACCAAAAGCGACGAGCCATTCTTTTGTTTCATCATCATAAGCCAATAATCCTTTACCTCCCTTTTCTAATCCTAAGTCATCGGCTATCAGATTATTCAGATAAAACACTCCTGTTTTACGATTGACATTCACGAGCCACTGCGTAGGTGGGTGATTGTTGGTGCATTCTTTCGCAAAGATTTTGAGAGCCATAATCCAGTTATATTGCAAAAGCGAACTGCTTTTTGGTTTGACATGATACAACACTCTTATACTCCTTTACTTGACGCTCTTTCAGATTAAGGCAGTCGGCAGTATCTCTTATCGAGTAGCCTTGCATTCTCATTTCCCAAACAGAGAGTTGAGCAGTTGAGAACGTACTGCGAATGAAAGAGCAAATCGACCTCACAAGACCGGCGCGGTCTTTTTTAGGTTCTTCTTCCTCAACCGTATCAGGGAGTAAGGTAAAGAATAGGTCGTCCGGGTGGCTGATCGTATAGGACTCGTTCAGATTATGCCGGGAGATTTGCCGATATGTTGTCAGGAATATTTTGCGATAGCCGGAGGCTGTGGCTGGCAAACTTTTACTCGTTACGATTGTGAGATATGCTTCATGGAAAGCATCATCATCGAAAACACTCATCAAACCGATACTCTCTTTGAGCCTTGCGTAGTTCATTACAAACCAATCGTCAAAGGCCATTTTCTCCTTATTGTTTCGTTTAGGCATGGCTGGCTCGGTTAGATGATGATTGACATTTTCGTTCTCACTGCGCCTGACAAGACGTTTAGACCGTATCTCCCAGTCCGGTCAAGAGCCACAATTTGGCCCTTGACCTTTCCGAGGATTGCTTGCTTATTTTCAGGCTTCTTCATTCTTGCAGGCTGCTTTGGGTATGAAGCAGAAATTGGCGTAGATGTCGCCAAACTGCTTGGCGGCATATTCTGCCAATTCCTCATTCTTGAAGGCGAGCCGAGAGCCGTAGAGCGTGTTCGAGAGCGCAGAAACGTTGTGCGCGTACGAGTAAACGAGGCCGCCATACGCATACGCATTGTAGTTCGCACGGCCAACGACACGGCGTTCTTCCTTTTCTTCGTCGGACATTCCCTCGACCTCTTCTTTGGTGAGGAAATCGTACCAAGCGTACCAGCGACGCTCGCCTTCTGTGAACTGGGGCTTCCACCCCTCGTTGAGGGCTTCGGTGATTACGCGCAGAGTAACGTATGCCATGATGTCGGCAGTGTCCGGGTCTTTCTCGGATACGGAGTAACCGTACTTGATAGAGCGCCATGCCTTGACGGCAGGCTGGTCATCACCGAGTTCACGCACAGCGTCGTCTAACGTCTGCACTCGTTTGGTTACAGGGATTAACTCGGAGAACTCATCACCAAGAGCCTCCTTGATTGCTTTTCGGGCTTCATCACCACCAGTGCGGTATAGAGCCACAAGCTGTTCATCTGAAAATTCGATTTTCATCTTGTTTCGGTTAATATGTTGAACTTATTTGCTTATAGGTGTGGTTTGATTTCCACAATGCAAAACTACACATAAATTATCTTTTATACAAGTTTTGCAGTGATTATTTTCGACCGAAATCGCATTTTTAACTTTTGGGGAGTGGTGGAATAGGATTATCGTAGATACGGTTGATAACCTCTGGCATCAACACCTCGATACTGCCATTGCCGCCGTTTCTTATATATGCTTCGGAGTCTGTATCGCCTCTGTTGAGAGCAACCATTACTGCCCCCTCAATAGCCGCATGGGTATCAAGAGCCGACCACCCTCGCAGTTTACGAGCAACAGGATTAGCCCACTCCACGAAAAAACCGGTGCCTCCGTGGTTGTGGCCGAGGCCGAATGTAGTTACAGAGTAATACGGCTCACAGCACCTTTCGTAAACGTATCTATCAATAATCAGCCATCGTTTGGCGAGTGTCCTAACATAATGAAGATAGTCCTCCTTTGAACCGTTGGAATGCGTGTAACTCTCAAACGGCCACTGCCAGTTCATTTGTTCTGCTCTTTGGTTGACAAAAAGAGGTCCGTCAACACTTTCATCTTTGCGCCGATCTTGATACTGTCGATAGAGTCGGCCACGGAAATATACCACTTTTCGCCTCTCTTCGCCATGTTCAGACACTATAAAGGCGACTGGAGCCTTATCCGAGGTGATTTCAGGAATGGAAAGTTTAACTATGCACTCCTTATCCTCATGTCTGGGTTTCCGACATCGAGGCGGAACTTTCCACTCTCGGTATTTCATGCGAAATTCAATCTTCATATTCTTGCCGTTTGAGAGTTGCCATGTATTCTGCAATCTCTTTCTCCAGTTGTTCCCTTGGGGTCTTGATGTTCTTACGGCACCTGAAATATCTCCCCTCGGCAGTAAAGCAGAATGGAAAGATATTGCCGTAATACGGCTCGCCGACGAAGAACATATTGTTCATGTTCCTCGCCGGCGGCAGGCAGTCGTAACTATCATAATAGGTGTCGCGGTCGATTTCTTCCACCGGGCCGTTGTGCAGACGCTCCTCGTATTGGAGATAGAGTTGGCGAATACTTTCCGCCCCCACTATCTGGAGGCAGGGATTGTTATGCGTTTCTCGCAGTTGCTCGATCGTTTGGCCGGTATATGTGCAATGCACATCGTCGGCCATGCTCGTAACTACCGAGCCATCGAATAACTCTGTGGGGTCGATTACGTATTTCATGCCTTATCGTTCTTCGATTATGGTTAAGCAGAAGCCACTCTCACTTGCTATCTTCTTGATAGTGGGTATGTATTGATAGCCGGGGAGCATCAGGCGTACTTTGCGTCTATGGCCGGGATAATTCTTGTGTGTCAGGATTGCTATATACTCCTTGTCGGAAATATACATACCCTCGTATTCTACTGTTATCATAGTGCTTGGTATAACTTGTTACTTAACTCCTTTTTGGCCTCCGAGTCATCATAGCCAAATAACACATGGACTGCTGCCGAGATTGCGGAGGTGGTCAGTTGACGCTGCCATGCACCCTCGGTGGGCGCCCAGTGGAAAGCACACTTTTTCAGACTATCTCTGACTGTGGCCGAGGGCTTCTCATCGTAGACAATCTGGAGTCGGTTTTCGGCATAGTTCACCACAATAGTACAGCCCTCGGCAGGAAATTCGGCACTCTCGCGTTCAGCGTTTTTCTTCATTACTGCCTCTCTCCATTTGCAGGTTTCAGCCAGTTTCCAGACTTTGTGCCGGGGAGTGAATATCGGTTTACGGAGTCTTGCGCTGTATTCTTTGATATAGTCAAGAGCAGCCACCACCAATGCCGACTGCCCGTTGTGGGCTTTTCGCTCTATCTTGCCGTATAGACTTGATACGAACAGGGCGCGGTTATAGCCACGGGCGCGGCCCTCGTCAATATCCACGATTGAGGACATGGTCGGTAGGAGTTCTTTTCTGAAATTCTCCCACTCTTCAGCGGCTCGTTGTTCAGGAGTTTTCGCAGCCTCGATACGACGGAGAACACCTTTGGCATAATTCTCTCGCCACTTGTTGAAATCCTCAACAGCCTTATCGTAGGCGTTGTTGGCAGATGTATTCCTGCGATTGTTGAAGCGAGCTGGGCCGGTTATCATCGGGCTAAGAATGCTTGATTGCTTGGAGAACAAGATGCCGACCCAGTTCTTGAACTTGTCGTAGTATGCCTCACGTTCTGCCTCCGGGATTTTTTCAATGTCAGACAGGAGCAGCGTTTCGTACATACGAATATACTGCATGGAGCGCTGTTCGGGTACATGGCTGGTGCCGGAGAAAGCCCTGACACCTTGCTCGTATAGACTTTCAAGGTTCATGTCATACGCCCACTCCACGGCTTCCCATTCTTGGAGCGTGAGGTCGATGTCCTTGACCTCTACACTTTCGCCGGTGGCGATGTTTGTTGCGATGTTATAGAATGTTTCAGAGAAGAAGCCGCTATGCTCGGACTTGCCGTGCCACGACCATTTCCATTCTCCTTTTTCAGGTGCCGATTTCAGGCGTACCTTGATTGCCCGGTGGCAGTTCCGTAAGGATAAAGTTGTTGCTTCCATATTCGTTTCAGGTTATACTTATTTGCTTATTTGTTGTGGAGAGGACCGACATTTCTGCCCTCTCCGTGAATATCTTACTTATAACTGATTTCCAAGTAATTCAGGCCAAAGGTGTCCGATATGGAAACGAAACTATTGAAGCGAGGCTCAAAGTGCATGGAGAAGAACCATTGGCGAACTTGATAACTACCTACTTTGAGCAGTTTCTCCATTTCCCAAGTAATCTGGTCGAGCTTCCAACCTATCTTCTGCTGTATCTTTTCGGCAAAATAGATGAGCATTGAGCTCATTGCATCATTGCGAGCCTTGATGCGTGTGCCATACAGGAGTGTAGCTTGAACATCACGAGCAATCTCTCCCTTTTCGGAGTTAATGTCGTTTGCCATATCTTCCAACTCCCACTTTTCATCGTCCGAGAGGTTGAAGATTTTGACCATGTTACGAATGTCCTGTTTTTTAATTACTTTTCTCATCTTTGAGGTGTTATTGTTTGTTTTTGATAGTACAAAACTAATCAAAAATTATCTTTTGTGCAAGTTTTTCAATGCGAATTTTCGTGCTTAACACCTTGATTTCGTGATTTTTAACTTTTAATTCCACCCTCGTCCCTGAATGAATAGAAGCCGTGTTGTGGCCCGATTATCAGGCTGTCATGGAGCTTGATGTCAAGCAGGGCAAGACCTTCGGCCATTTTCCGAGTCAGGCTATCATCTTGAATGGAGGGCCGGAGTTGGCCGGAGGGGTGATTATGAACAAAAATCACACTCGAAGCTAATGCGTCAATCGCATACTTGGCAACCAGTCGAACATCGACAATCGTTGCCGATACTCCACCCTGCGCAATCTTCGCCCAACCGATTGTCATGTTCCCTTGATTGAGCAGAATTATAAACGCGCTCTCGTAGATGGCTATGTCATCATGGTAGAACTGTCGAGCAAACTTTTCCGCATCAGCAGAACATAAGATTTTGACAACCGGCACCTCGTTGGTGGTGGCTTTCAGAGTAAACTCCGTTGCCTTTGCGTTCTTTGTCATACCATTACTGGGATAGGTCGGTTAGCGTATTCAGGGGACTCGATGAAGAACCAGTTATAGTCTTTCAGCTTATAACCTATCCAGTCAAAGAGGGGCGCCCATATAGCGTATAACGCCGACGTGTCTGTGAGTTGGAATGTCCGGCCAACGCCGGAGCCGTCCTCGGCCATTAGAGTGGCGCACACTCGACCGGGTATTTTAGTGAGCATTAAAGTCGCGCCTATTTTCTCATCTTCTTCAGTCCAAAGTTCAAGAGAGAACTTTGCTTCTGAAATCTTGCCTCCGAGCATTCTTTTTATTTCGGAAGCTATTACCATTTCATGTAAGTGCTTACTCATCTTCGTATTTCTTAAAAACTTATTTGCTTATCTGTTTAGTTGAGAGGGAGAGCCTTGAGTGTCTTGAGGTGATGGCCGTCTTTATACCACCTTACCTCGACAATCCTGACTGACGGTGAGAGGAAACGTCCAATGTCCTGCTGGGTCTTAATCTGGAGTGCGAGCCATTTGGCCGTATTCTTGGTGCGTTTGATAAGGGTTTTCTTAAACTTTAACACCATATCCTCCGTATCTATCTCCACTCTGTAATTCTCGGAGTTTAATATCCGGTTGAGGTCAGAGGTCAATTTTTCTATTCGGCTACTCATGTCAGAGAGGATTATTTGCGTTTGGCAATCTCCGCAACCACGAGCGAGAGGAATGTATTTGTATATTCGCAGGGGTTAGAGGCGAACATCATTTTAGCCATTTCCAACTGGGCGTTCAGGTTTTCAGTTGAAAGAGTTGAGAGGGTATTTTTAATTGCGTCCATATTATTGTTTATGTTTTATTTTGATAATGCAAATCTAATCAAAAATTATCTTTTACACAAGTTTTTTGAGTAATTATTTTAGTCTTAAATACTTGTAAATCTGATTTTTAACTTTTGCTCACATATACTAAAAGAGCGATAACGCCAAATTGACACTATCGCTCAATATTCCTCATTTTTCGATTTTCAAAATGACCACAAGTTAACGGAGATACCTATGCCGGCATACGGCTGAAATCCTTTCGGCGTCATTCCATATCCAACTTGTAAGCCGATACTGAACCTCTTGGACTTGGTGGGTTCACGGATACGAATTGTAGTAGTCCGCTGTCTTATGAAAATACTGTCCATAGTGGCCCGGTAGCCACTGATATATGCTCTGTAATATTCCGTTTCGTAAACCTTTTGGGTAATGGGGATAATCACCTTGGCAGAGTCGCCGCGCTCCACTATGGCAAGTGTTTCAGGTGCAGGCAGCGTAACGGAGGACGCGCTGTCGGTACTTTCGGGAGGTGGAGATATCGGAACAATCTCATACTTATAGCGTACCACCACACTATCACGAATGGCCGGCGCCATGTCCGAGATTGTAGTTTCAGATGTGGTGCTGTCAACTACCACGGCCTCTGAACTCGGAATTACATTCCCAGACTGGCAACTACGGCCGATGAAAAATGAGGCTGCGCAGAGAATGAGAGCCACTATTACATACGATAATTTCTTCATTGTGTCAATAGGTCTATGATGTAGCACACGAGAAGGCCGAGGATAAATCCGGTAATGTTCTCGGCTACTGCTTTCAGTTGTCGGTATTCATAATCACGCATAAATGAAGCCTTCGTAGGCTATGCCGTTCACTCTGCGGTTCCACCCTTTCAGGAATTTTCTTTGAGAGGGGGCACGGTTCACTATCTCCTTGAAATGCTTGAGTCTGTCAGCATGGAGTTCAGCAAAAAGTTTCTGCGGATCTGAACTATTGACAGCGGCAAGTGTTTTGGGGCCTGCAATGCCGTCGACCGACACGCCGAGTATCCGCTGGGGACGCTTGATGCCAGTAACTCCACTCGCCCAAACCCAGTCAACAAGGATATTGGCGAGAGCCTGATTTTCTATCTGGTCTGCTTTCCACCTATCCCAAAAGAGCGTTTTGAGAATGTCAAGCCATACGGCATACGATAAATTCTTCAATCCTGACTCCGTGGCCTTGATATGCTTGCGGTTGCAATACATAGCATAGGTAGCGTATGTAACGCCACACATAGTAAGACCGCCGCGATCGTCAGGGTCGTTGGCGAGGCCAGTTTTACGGCATTCCTCAAACTGCTTTTCAAAAGGTAGCAGGGAGGGGTCATAAACACGCTTCTTTTTTCCGTCGACCGTTACTGTCTTGAAGCAACTTTTGGCGCCACCGGCCTCGTAATACAGAATGAACGGTACGATGTTCTCTACTTTTGCCATGATTATACGGTTTTGCTTTCTTCAATCTTCTTATCCTCCAAGAGGCTTGCAATCTTCTGAAATATCTGTTGCGCCTCCTTTTCACTTGCAGCATCGCATATTCCCTGCCATATATCGGGGAGTTGTGCAGTTTGACTCTTCCGACGTTTGGCGTGTTCAAACATGGATTTTATCTCCACTACGATTAGCCCGATACCGAATATCATTACCATGAAAGGCAGAACGTAGAACGAGAACAGGAAGCCTATGCAGTCCACTAAAAAGCCGATAACGATGAAGCGCCAATACTCCGACATTTTCTGTACTGTTACTCGCAGCTTGTGAGAATGGACTTTCTTATGGAGTTTCTTGGCCGTACTAACGCCGTCCCAAAGGTCAAGCATTATTGCAGCAATAACTAAAAGGCTTATTCCGAGGAAAATTCCCAGAAAAAGCATTAGCTTCTGTACCGGTATTATGTCAGTCGAGATTATCTCTATCATGGTGTCGATGTGTCTATTAGTTGAAGCAAAGTTATAAAGAACACGCCACCTTGATAATAAAGTAACCGACCAAACTGCTGAACGCATTTATTCAGCCGCCCGGTCGGTTACAAACCTAAAACGAAACTTATGTGGTTAGACGTGTACCCCTATATCTGCGAGGTTTGTTTCGGACTCCATGCTGCTATCCACGACTGGAGGTTCAGGAATAACAGGCTGAACGGATTGGGTTCCGGAATTACTGACACCGGCCGCTTTACTTGTGCTGCTGGCAGGAGGTTCGAGAGTATCAGCGACTCCGAGGGGTTTTCTATTACCGTCATCAGCAATGCCACGACGTACACCCCGCAGCCTGTCAGTTCCAGTATGCCCCAGACTGCCACCGCGATTATCGCAGGTCAGTTCTTCTACTTGCTTGAAGAATGGAGCAATGGTCTGGTAAAACGTGAGCTGGGCGATACGAGAGCCTTTCCTGATAAGGAATGACTCATCACGGTTAATGATGATGACATGGATTGTATCCGTGTGGTTCGGGTCAATCTTGCTTACGCATACGTCAGCATCGAAATACATCTTGCCTGACTTGGTGTCTGTAACAGGGATTATGCCGAGGATTTTGCGCTTGATTACCTTTCTGGTGCCGTAGCCCTCAATACCTCGGAGGGAGCAGCCACTACGCGGCTCTATCTTTGCCTCAATCCCAACGGGGAGATTGATTGCGAGGTCTAACGGTATTGCGACTCTGGAGTGAGCCGGTACGCGAAAGTCATTCGGCAGACAAAGGTCATAGCCGATAGCACCGCGCACAGCCTTTTTCGGGAGTGCCGCATTTTCAGACAGGAGTTTTATTTCAAACTCCCTCTTGCGGATTTTGGCTTTTTCTGATTTAGTCGTTTTTGTCATTGGGTAGCCTTGTTGAGTTTCCGAGAAGCAAGCGTTAAGCCGGATTGCCTAACGCTTACCCCATCGGTTGTGCTTGGTATTTATTGTTTGGCGAAGGTGACTCTGAGAGTTGAGGATTTGGTCGGGATCGGGGCGTTGATTGTTACCACTTCCCCGGTGGTCCGGTCTAATACGTCCATTGTGTCTGTGACACTTTTGAGGAACATCTGACGGGCCTTGATTTTGGTGTCGATGTCCTCTTTGGCCCGCATGAGTTCTGCATACTCGGCATCGTTGCTGCTCATGTAGTCATATCGGGTTGTGAAGGTGATACCAACTTTGGCACCGCCGAACTGGGCGTCCTTGCCGCGCTCTACGGCGGCTGCCTGTGTCAGTGCCACGATGTCGGCATTCTTCAGGAATTGCTCGGCAACCTCACCGATGGCCTTCATCTGAACAAAGGCGGTGATAGGGTCAACATTTCCGTTTACTACTTGTGCCACGAGGTCTGCCGCTACGTTGGCTTGTGCCTCTTTCGAGAGGACAGGTGCAGAGATGAATTTCTGCAAAGTTGTTGTTTCTTCCATAACGAGTTTCGTTTGAGGTTAGATGTTTGAATGCTTTGTTTTCTTGTAGTCGCGGATTGAGGACATGGTGAGCGAATACACGATGTACCATACGAATGCTGCGACTGCGAAGCCGGGGATATTGAAATGTCCGGCGAATAGGTGGAAGCCAATCCACGAGGTTACGAGGACGAGCATTATTGCTCCAAGAGCCACTTGGTAGCCGTCCATGATGAGCAGGGCTGTCTTTTCTTTCATCTTGTTTCGTTTTAGAACTTATTTGCTTAGAGGTGTGAGTTTGATTTCACAGTGCAAATCTAATCATAAATTATCTTTTATGCAAATTTTAACGGCCTAAATCGCACCCTCCAACTAAAAAAATTAGTCCAACTTTACCAAATGATGACCACCTCAACAAAATCTCTGACAAGAGATTTTAGGACATTAGTATTCTTCTTTTTCTTATTCTTCTTAATATTATTAAATAGGAGTAATTTCGGTTTGCATATCAGTTTGCGTATCAATTTGCATATCAACATAGACGTTATTCTGCATATCATTGATACGCAAATTGATATGCAGTTATTCTTATATGATAATGAGTTACGCGAAAAATCTGCGTGTCAACATACGAGAGATTTTGCATATCAAAGAACCCCGATTTTTGCGTATCAATAAAATCTGCATATCAACATAGCACTAATTCTGCGTATCAATAACACGCAAATTGATATGCAGAACTAATTGACAATAAACTTATTACAGCGATATTTTGCGTGTCAATATTAGTCTAAATCTGCATATCAATACCGCTTTATTGCCGGGGCTTTGGGTTGTAATGGTTGACAGGCGACGGGGCGTTTCCGTCGCCATTTTTTACTCACCTCAAAGCACTTTTATTATGAAAGACTACGAAACCGCCATGCTGAAATGGATATCGCAGGAGGTCTGTGATGACCTCTTCGCAGCAGCTTCGGCAGACAACAAAATCATGGTGAACAACTGGGTTGCTTTCGCTACGCTGGCCATCTATCGAGAGGCTGCAAGCATACTCGACACAATCCCAGTTCCAAGTATCGACGACTGTATGGCCGGAGCATACGAGCCTCCGGATAAGGCAGAAAATCCCAAGTGGGGGCAACTGGAGGCGTGGCACAACGAACACTGGCTGCTATCCCAAATGGATAGCATGGAGGATATATACGCCCCTTACATCGCCATGCCGGAATTACGCCTTGATCGTTTCACACTCGGATTATAATTCAGTCCAAAACAAAACAGACGCGCCATTTATGGTGCGTCTGCTGTATGGTAATAAGTTAAGGGGGATTGTTACCCGATTACCGCGTTGTGCTCCATTTCGTTGGAGAGTGCCATATTGATGAAATCGTTTATCGTAGTGCCTGCGGCCATTGCAGCAGCCGCTACTCGTCCATGCAGTTCAGAGGGCATACGGAGTACGAGTTTGCCGCTATAAGGCTTTGCAGGAGCAATACCTCTGCTTTCGCAACTTGCGAGGTATTCATCAATAGCAGACTCAAAATCAGAACGGATTTCATTTATCGTAGTACCCTCATAGGAGATTAGAGTACCGTGGAGGCCCTGTACCTTACCGAAAAGGCAATTATCCTCATCGCTAAATTCTACCGAGCCGGTGTAACCTTTGTATTTGAGCTGTCCCATATCAGAGTAATTTTAATTCTTTGAGAGTGTCAATTAACTGTTTAACTTGATAACCCTTTAACTCACCCGTTGGGTGGGGTTTATGGAGCAACAGAGTGTCGTTGCCTCTGATAAACTCCACTCTTGACCCGGAAGTCTTTCCCTTATGACTTTCCTCAAATCCAAAATACTGCAAGAGCGTTTTGGCTTCATCATAATGAAAATCCTTTGGCCTACTAAGAAGCCGTGCAATTAGTTTCTCCTTTTTACTCATTCAAGTGTTGGTTTGAAATGATATGCAAAGATACTAATTTTAGTATCAATAACAAAATATTTAGGCCAAAAGTTTCACCTAAAAATTATCCTATCCACAAATTTTTTGATGCAGACAGGATAACACACTCCCGGAAGCCCCAGATTTTTCGACGGCCTCCGAGTCAATTTTATTTCTTTCAAATTATGCTATATGATTATTATTTAGTATATTTGCATTGAGAATTGAGGTAAACTCAAAACCTAAAATCACGTTTTCATCGACGCCATTTTCTCAAGCAGGGAGCAAGTAGAACAGGCATCGGTAAACATCTATGAGTATGCCAACCTCAACCCAAAACACTATATTCCTAAGATTGAATAGCCCGATTGTCAGTCCAAGCAAGGAGAGCCACGGCACACCGATTGTCAAGGCTATCCATACGACAGCGGCCACTCCGAGAACAATAGCAGCCCCACAATGCACCTTACCGACAAACTCATCTTTGAACGCCGGACTCGCCGCGACAAAGAATATCCCGGCCACTATGAAGAAGCCGAGAAACTTGTAACTTTCAGGCGTGTGGTTCAGGATTGGAGCAAGAGCGAGAGAAGCAGCCACTATCAGGACAGCAGAGAACAGCCACCGCTTGTTATTGCGGTAGTAGGTATCGCTTATCGAGGTAGGAATACCGTTATTCCCGATAAATGAGAACAGGTACACTACCATTATGAAGCCGGAGATTACTGTTGCGCACCATTCCATATCTCTGACTCCCAGTTGATAGATGTTTTTTCTTGCCACTTGGCATTGGTAACAGCGGTTTTGTGGGCGCAGATGCCGGCAGCCACCTCCCCAACTTCCTCGATAGATGTAAACTCATGCAACACGAGAGCCGTGTCGCTAAGGTTCATTGTCAGGGGTAGTTGGAACAGGCCGCCCTGTAAGCCGGTGATAAGACCCGTGAAATCGCTCTTGCGTTCCTCTGAATACTCGACACGCTTGCCGTTCCATTCAAACCCAGCCATGAGTTTTTCTGCATAGTCGGCCTCGATCTGTGCCGTGATTATCGCCTTTATCTCATCGAGAGATGGCTTCGATGAAAAGCGTTGGCGGTAATTCCAACCAGTCTGTTCCTGTTCGCTGTCTTTGCCGAAGCCAAAGATAAGTTCCCACTTGTTGCGGCCTATCTTATAGAGGCCGTCCTGTCGGCCCGTGGCGCCATATACTTTTTCCATGATGTTGTTATTTGAGGTTGAAACGATTTAGTATGCTTTCCAACTCTTTATCCGAGGGAGCCGTGATGTTGAACTTGGAAGCTGACACGAAATTGGCTTTTGGGTACTGGCCCGAATAGTCCATTTCAATAGCAGCAAAGAACGGAAATCCGTCCTCATCGGCTATCTGGTCGAGTATATTCCATAGGTCGCGGTCGCCAGTCCACATTTTGCGTAAGGCTCCCTGATAGATTATCTGAATGATATACTTTGTCTTGGGCTTCTCCACGAGGTCAGGATTAACACCCCTAACACTTGCGTCCTGAAGCCTGCGCTGATATTCTTCCCTATCTCGTCGGGCTACTACGTCGCTCTCGAAATCTACCACGATGAAGCCTTTGCCGTCTAACTCACGAGGGCTGATCTTATTCCCCCGAAAGTTCTTTTTGCCGTCAAGAGTGGTAGGATTGAGTTTGAAATCACCGAAATCTTTCATTTTGTCTTTGAACTTTAATCGTTTATACTCACTTGGAGCGAGAAGCGTTTTGAGCAGATGCCGACAGTCTGCATGACTCGCCATTCCAAAGAATGAGCCAATCAATTTCTGCCGGCGCTTACGAGATTTTACCCTCGCTAACGCCCTCGCAAATTTTTGCTTTGTCCTTTTCCTAATCAGGGCATGAGTGCCATAATTCTTGAAACCGAGATAGTCATTGCTCTCACTCAAAGGGCGTACTGCTTCACTCGGCTTTACTTGCAATCCTTTCTCGGCCAGCAACGACACGAGATAGTCCCGAAGCAGCCATAGTTCTTTTTTCGTGGGAGCGAATATTACTATGTCATCGCAGTATCGGTAATACAGAAAGCGTACCTTTTGCCCCTTGAGTGTTATTTCACCCTGACCGACAGCCACCGGCACGCACTCTTCAATGCCATTCTCCGTAAAGACATAATTCCTTACCCTCGCGCTCATTTTGTGGTCTATGTCCGAAAGGTGGAGATTGGCAAAGCATTGCGAAGAACGGAGGCCCTTTGATAAGCCCTCCGGCAGCAGCTCCACGAAATTATCAAGTTGAGGCAGCAATATCGGGTCAGAGGTATACTGCCGGATCTGCCACTTCATAATTCTTTGGTTGATGTTGTCGTAGTAGTGGCAGACATCACACTGATAGAAATACTTCATGAACTCCGGCACTCGGCTCATATCTTCTTTGATGACATGAAAGAGCCAGTGCATACCTCGGCCTTTAATCGAGGCTCCTGTGTTCGTTATCAGGGTCGGATATGTGTATTTCTCAAATACCGTCATTATCGCATGACAGCCTACGCGATGATAAACTGTCGGGCATTGGACTATGCGCTCCTTTGGCCCGTCAGTTACTCGCAGGGTTCTGAAATCTTTCTCGGTTATCCTAAATGTTCCAGTTGAGATTTCAGTAATGAGCCGGTCAACATACTGCGTCCTCTTAGGGCGTATATGGTCGCGTTGGCCGGAGTTTTCCAAATGACTTACAACATAATCGAAAGCACTCTCCATATTGGCCCTATCCACAATCTCGGTCGTGAGGTCGGGGATTGGGAATTGCCATGTGATAGCCTCACTTGGCGGTTCCGGGGTCATGTATGGAATATCTTCGTTCATTCTAAAAAGCCTTCAGGCGCTACTGTTATTTTCCGGCTTTCTTCCAATCTATTCCACTTTGTTCAGGATTGGAATAAATCAGAGAGGGTTGCCGAGGCTTGCGTCCCTCGCAGAATGCTTTGCCTATCCCGTAGGCGTTGCAGGGTCATACGATTGTTAGAGCATGAGGGGAGCCTCACGTTTTTGTATTCGCTTGAATGTGAGCCGAGAGCCGTTGTTCGTGTTCGAGTTCGTAGAAACGTTGTTCGCGTTCGAGTAAACGAGGCCGCCATTCGCATTCGCATTGTTGTTCGCACGGCCAACGACACGGCACCGGGGACGCGCTACCTTTTTGAGTTCATTCCTTTTTGTTGTTTGTTGTCATTATGTTTGCCAGAGATAGACCACTTGAAGCGGTCTATCTCTTTGTGGGTATTTCCATTCAGTCGGTTTCGATTGTTTCAGATGTATCCTCAACAATCTCAATATCCCCACTGAAGGCGAGCCGAGAGCCGAAGTGCGTGCCCGAGAACGCAGAAACGTAGTCCGCGTACGAGTAAACGAGGCCGCCATACGCACCCGCATAGTTGTGCGCACGGCCAACGACACGGCCTCTATCATGGGTGTAATAGTAGCCATCGCCGTAGTGTAAATTCCATTGAGAACTATCCGAAGTTACGCGAGAAGCAAGGGTATCACAGAACCTGCCAAACTTTACACGGCCTATGCAGTAGCCACTTGAGGTATTGTTGAGGCCCTGCACGGCACGTTCTGTCTTGCTTACGGGGTCGTAGATGTGATACACAGCATCTATCGGGTCAGAGGATTGACCTATGCACTTATTCTTTTTGAATGAGGCATAACTTGTTACGTTGGCCGCAATGTTCGACATCCATTCATAGTTGCAGGCTACGAAATTCTGAATACCGAATATGATATTGCCGATGTTGCTTCCACTATACTTTCGGGTTACATTGCCAAAGGTGTTGAAATTGTTGGCACCGGTCGTATATTGAGAGCCACAGCCATATCCGGCATAAGCCTGAATGTCGCGCTCTCCAGTCAGAGCCATTACAAGGTTGGCGATATCCTTTGATATTTCGTAGTCGATAGCATGGTAGCCCTCACCTCGCATTTCGCACAGGTTCATAAAGTCCTGACAGGTGTAGTGCATGGTCGAGGTCGGCACCGAGGTATTCTTTACCCGTCCCTCGGAGTCATACTGCCAGTCGGGATTGGTAGTAGATGTTCCGTCGCCGCACTTGGTTCTGCTACCGCTGATAGACCGAGGGCGCATGAGATTATCCATGTGTATGCCGTACACGCCGACCAGACGTTGGCGAGTATGCACCCAATCAGGTTCTATTGCCTCGATTGCGGCCGAGTCAACTGCAATAGCCTCCAGTTCATCGAAGCCGATAGGAGCAGTGAACAGCAGTTTGACAGAGCCGGAGGGAACATCGCAGAAAACGTACTCTCCATTCACGAAGTCAAAGAGTGCATGAGTAACCATCATATTGAACTTGGCTACAATCTTACCGTCTGCGTCGACAAAGACAGCGCCGATAGTGGCATTGTTGAGGCCCGGCCAGCGGACTTGCTTCATGCCCTCGACATTTATCTCATACACGCTGTAATTCGGGTTCTCCAGTATTGTAACATCGTCCCCTTTCTTTACAGCGGTGTCATCGACAATCGTATAGACGCTGGCCATAGAGGTATGCAGACAATCAGCGAGTTTAACTCGGTTACGACGATAGGAGCCGTCGGCATTGGTGGCGACTGTCGAGATAGGCTCTTCTGCCATACTGCTGACAAAGAAATACTTTCTCTGGTTCTTGTAGTCGTTCACACCCTTATACCAGTATGCAGGGAGTAGCTTCATAATGTCGAAGCCTTCTCCTGCCTGATCGGTGGGGTCATACTCCGTGCCGTCGGCCATGAGATTGTAGTTTGCATCAGAAATCTGTATGCAACGCATCTTCTGTGAGGTACGGTTGTAGGTACACTTATAGGCGTGGCTCATATCCCTCACGCGGACAAAATGCCCGGAGGGTTCAAACTCTTCGCCGACGGTGCCGTTTTCAAGGTTGGTGATGTTTTGGCTATCACTCTCCGTATCATCGAACACAACGCCGGTGTACTGCGAGTTGTGGATTTCCAGTTGAGGGAAATATCTCTTCAACTTTTCTATCGTAACTGCGTCAGCACCGTTTTCAGGGATAAGGTTCTCCATTATCCACCGGCCCGTGATGCCTGAACACTGGCCGCTTTCTTCGTATGCTTGGCCGGAGGGGTCAAGACCCACGGCGCCGCTTGAGCGCAGGGCCGCAAGGATTGATGAGGGTGCGGTAATGTTGACATCCGGCAGTCGTATGTATCGGATAGCCGATGACGTTACTATGCCGTTGATAAGTGCCATAGGGTCGATATGCGGACAGCCGGAGAGCATAAGGCGTATCACGTTGCTCATGCCTGCGATTGTCAGACCGCCGGGATATGACAGCTTGGGGAGGTTGACAAAGTTTAACTCCGACATTGAGGCCGGGAGTTCCAGCGTTTCAAGCGGTGAGGTTTCGGCCGTGGTGATCGAGGTGAGGTCAGAGCCGGAAGCAAGCACCGTTTCAAGTCGAGGGCACTTGGAGGCGTTGATAGAGCGTATCTCCGTGGTTCTCACGTCAAGGTGGCGCAAGAACGGCAGGTCGCCGAGGTTCATTGTTTCAAGGAAGCCGGTATTGCCGGGCGACAATCTCCACGTTGTCCTGTGATTGACCGAGCCAATCACAATCTTCTCCGCAAGTGTCATTACAGAGAATTGGAAATTGGGGTCGAGCGACAACTGCGAGAGGTCTATCTCGCTCATGCGGTCAGCCTGATAGATGTAGAGCAGAATGTTATCGCCATGCTGGAAATCGGTAAATACACCTTCTTCACCGGCTTGCAGATACATTCCTTGAGTGATGTTGCCACCGTCATTGCCGATGCCGAAATAGCCCGATTTGGCTGCCTTGAAACGAATGACAGCACCAGTCTTAGCACCGACACGACCACCGAGGACGTGGCTTGCGTCCTTGAAATCGCCAGTCTGGTAATAACCGTCGCGTATGCGCCACCTCTGCTCGATGAACGCAGGGAGTGAGGTCAGACCGAGGCCCTGAAGGGCGTAGTAGTATATGTCATTGTAGCCGGTATAGTGTATATACTTGCGCTCGCCGTCATACGAGGACACTACTTTCGGCCACAGCTTCATACGTTTGTTGACAAAGTAGTGGAGCGCACCTTTGGGCGAGAACGGGCCGGCACCGATACCGTCAATCTCAGGGAGATTGCGCATCGTGGCCACTACGCCGGGGAGGGTCAGAGTATTGCCGGAAGCATCGCAGACCATTTCCTGATTTTCGCAACGGCGCAAGTCATTCCAGAGGATAGAGCCACGGCCGGCGTAGCACTTATCATCTGTTGCAGGGTCAAGTTCAGAGGGTATCGTATTGCCGCCGTCATTGTCCTTACCGTTGCAGGTGTCGCAGTCATAGACCTTATTAAAGTACATTCTGACTGGTTCCATTGCAGAGGGAGTATGATATTCGCCATTCTCAACCCAGCAGCCGTCCTCTAAGAAGAACATCGGTTGCATATTCTTTGCCTGCTGATCGACAGCGGCAAGGTAATCCGTGAATGTGTAGTAACTGATAAGCGACTGAACGCTCATATATTTCCACGCATTCGATTTCCATATTCCCTGCCATGTTGATGCGAGAGCAGCCTTAGAGTAGTCGCAAGTATCGCAGAATTTGAGAACATTGAACAGGTCATACGGCACCTTACGACCCATTGCGAGGTCTATCTGCAACTGGTCGTCATCTATCATGCACTCGAAGAACTGCGTCCATGCCGGATAGGTTTCCTGTCCGAGATTGAGTTTCGCAACCCACGAGGACATTGTGGCTGTGGGAGCCATCATGTCTGCCACAGAGCCGACACCCATAAACCAGTCCATGCCGTCGTAGGTGATAAGCTCGTAGCCGGATACAGGGTTCAGGACATCGCCGGTGATTACCCACTTGCCGTTAATCTGCTTCATTGAGCCGGTAGAACGCGCCCACTCGCCGCCGCTGTAACGCATTATGCGGTAGTCGCGGCCGCAGTATTGCGAGAGCAGATACGGCATAGTGGTATCAAGACCCTCGGACTGTTTGAAGCGAGCCATTGTCTGGTCGAGAGTTTCATCGGGCAGACCGAAAAACTCTATAAAGTCGCCGTAGTTCAGGCAACCCTTATTGTATCCGGGAGTGTCCATGAAGCCGAGCGCAACCTGTTCGCCCTTATCCTCTTTCCAGTTACCTTTGGCATGAAACCACGCATCGGTCAGCGACTCATTGGTGGCACGGAAAGCGGCGATTGGGTGATTGGCTGTGGAGTGGTTCATTTCAAGGCCACTCACAACAACCTCGCCTTTCTTCCATGTGCCGTCGAAAGCACGTTGGGCCGGTGTCATGTAGGAAGCACCGAGAGTGCGATATGTGGCGTTCATAAGGTCGCACACGCCGCAGTCATTGGAGTTTGAGCTGTCGGAATAGTCGACCTTAACCGTGATGATTTTGACAGGGATTGTATTCTCTTCTACGCGGACATAGCCGAGTTCAAAGAGTTTGTATGCCATGAGAGCATCGGCATTTTCGTAATCAGGATAGATAGGCGTAATCTTCCAACCTTTCTCTTTGGCGAGATAAAACCTGTCATTTTTGATAGGACGCTTGGCCGAGGTCGTACCCTGACGGCGCCAGCGGACATTCTCTGCTTTGAAAGAACGCCACGGCATTGTCGGGTGAAAATAGAACAGGGTACACTTGAAATTCGTAGACGTATTGATGTCGGAGTCGAAACTGTCAAACGTAGCCTGCGGAGCGACTACAACATAGTACGGAATACCCTTTGCTTTGAGTAGGTCAAGAGTGGGCCGGTTCTGATTGTCAAGCACATTTTCTGCCTCATACTCCGCTGTCATAGCGTTGGTGTCAGTCAGTTTGCACAGGTAGTTCTGGAAAGCCTGCGCCCACTCGTAGTAGCTGTCATAAGCGAGAACATAGTACAGATACAAATCACCGTCCGTACCGTTGAAGCTGATATGACGTGTGTTGAGGATAGCGCCGGAGTTGGCTACATAACCGATTGCGCCTACCTCTTCACCGTTCAGATAAAGTTTTAAGGTGGAGTAGTCAGTCGAGCCACGATGCACGGTGATTGTTGAGGGTTCAACAACAACAGCCAGCGTTATCTTCTCACCACACTTGAAGCCACGGGTAACGGTCGAGGGGGTGCCGTTCTTGCAGTACATTACAACCTTGTTGCCGCAGATGTAGAAGCCTGCGCCGCTATCTGGGTCGTAGCACTCTACCAGTTTGGCCTCGCTGTCCTTGATATTGTTTGTGGCAAAGGCCATCTGCCACGCCATACCGTTAGTCCTCTCCGTGGCGGCAGAGCCAAAGGGTGCATAAGGAATACGGGCGGTTACGTTCTCTGCAATGCGGAGGCAGTTATCGCCGAGATAGTTCCCGAAGCCGTTTGATGACCAGTTGGAGCCTTCAACTATCATCGTATAGCCTTTATCGGTAATGGTATGGTCAGGTTCAGAGTTGGAGCGTGTAGCAAAGTCATAGCCGAACAGCGCCCCCTCTTTCAGAACAGCAGCAATCGCAGAGCCGTAAACACGAATCTGAATGGGCGTAGTTTGAGAAGCACCACTCTGCACAAAGAACTCTATTGTAGCCGAGCCGTCGGTATCGTAACCTTGTATCTGCTTCGATACCTGATAAGTCTGGGAAATTTGACATTCCACGGTGGTAACAACGTGGCCGTCGATAGACACGTCAGCCTTAGTGGAGTTTTTGTTTGGAGTGTATGCGGCCACCTCTACAACGAGCGAGTCATACAGACGTATGGAGCCGTTGTTGGTGTCATTGTATCGGAGTGCAACGATTGGAGTTGTGGAAGCAGGGTCAACGCACATTACCGAGGAATAGATTGTGTTGCCTTTCACTCCTGAAGCCACGTCCTCTCCCGATATGCGGATTGGATATGAGCCATGCTGCATTACCTCGTTGCCACCGAGAACATTCTTCGGATTGATTGATATAGTATGAGAATAGCTATCGGTTATCGTAGCGACTCCGAGGGTATGCCATGCTCCGTTGAGGTAAATTTCAGTCGTAACTTTCACGCCCTGCTTCGATACGTTGTTGGCGAACTTATACATCAGAATGTTTTTGGTATCGCCACCAACCTCTAAGGCAGAACTGGAGGTGTAGTTGAGGGTCTGCACCGAGGTACAGGTAACGTCGACAGCCGTAACGGTAATGGTACGACGCTTGACATTGTTATCTGCATCATAGGCCACTATCGTAAATTCTTTTTGGGCGGCCTCGGTGAAGAACTTGGTAAATTCCAGAGTGAACTTGTAGTCGGTCGACGTCGCAGATGAGTTCTGATTGACATTCTCGCTCCACAGCGTCAGGCCGGAGGTGGTATCAATTATTTCAAGGCGACGGATAACGCCAAGAACTTCCGTATCACCGTCGAATGTTACCGACTTGATAGCGGCCCGGACAGATATTTCAGAGCCATACGCAGCATAGACGGCAGGGCTTTCCAAGTAGATAGAAAGTGTCGAGCCGGCCACCTGACCTGCTCCGTTGCTCTTGGGGATTGATACAGACTCACCGATTTTGGCACCGGCCTTATCTACACCTTGAATGACATAGTTATCGGGGTCAGGAACAATCTCCAGTCCTGCGAATTGCTTTTGCTCCAGTTCATACGCGCCCCCAGTGCTGAAAGCATCGTGGCCGCCGCGCTCTGGGGTGTCAGAGGTTTTGACAGAGCCACCACCGCCAAACTCTTTCCAAAGTTCTTTGCTCGCAAAATCCGTGGGCTGTCCTGTGAACTGATAAGCCTCCCACTTGTATTCTTCAGAACGGAAAGTAATCACAAGACCACCTTTGGCGTATGTGATGCCGGAGGACTGCTGTATCGAGAGGATAGCGTCAATGGCACTATCTTTCGTGTAGTAGCCTGATACGGTTCGGGGACAGAGGTTGTCAACATTGATTATAGCCTCTGCGCCGGCGGACATTCCTGCAAGGTCTATCCAGTTCTTGGCGCTCTTGAACTGCGCCTCGGTTACGTTGGGGCCGACATACTGGTAAGTTTTCCACGAGCCGGCGCTTATGGCGAAAGTAATCTGCAAACCGAGCAATGCTTTGTCAGCGGCGAAAACAGCATCGAGAACATTGTGGGTTTGAGTTTCAGCCATGATATCGGAGTAATACTCTCCGGCAGGGAGGGGTATTTCGACAGTGGCGTTGAATGTATTGCCAACAGCGGCACCGCCTCCGCCAAACGGTTTCCATTGTTCAGGATTTTCCCAATCGGCATCTTCATCGAATACGTTCTTGACCCACTGATATGCGACCCATTTATATTTTTCTTCCCCGTTGGCATTGGTTTCAGCCATGAGGAATGTTACGACAGCGCCATAAATGCGGTAGCTATCATCAACCGAGCTTACAGCACTCTTGAGGGTATAGAATGGCTCATCAGTATCGTACAGCGCATTCAGGTTCAGGAACATCGTGGCCATAAGCTGGTGGCTATGGTCTGACAACCTGTTTCTGTTTTCTATGGCTTGGTCGTAGGCAGCTTTACCTTTATCACCGGGATATGCTGTACCTGCGGTTTCGCCAAGAGCGAGGTCAGAGCCAATCGTTATCAGTTCCGACCCACTCCAACGAAATGTCTTGTTGTTTGAGGTACAAGTATAGATTTTGCCAGCATCGGGTATTCTACCGTCAATGTCTACACCTTCTCCGAATGACTCTGCATCGAGCCAGTTATTGTAATAGGTGAATACCTCGATCTTGATAGCAACTTCTCCTTTGTCAATATTCCAAAAATCATCTATTGGGATTGAAGGAGTAGCAGCCTCAATTTTGGGAGATATGGCGGTTACCCTCTTGGGACGTAAGACTGCATCCCAATCACCATTTTCAGAAACTTGTAGATTTGATACCGCCAACAGGAACCTGTTTGCTACGGTGTCATAAACTACCATGCAGCCGCGATCGGTAGAGCTTTTGCCTATGGAAGCCCGTTGAGAGGTTACTCCGGATACCATAGCGTTAAACTCTATAACATCATCGACAAAGCCGGGGAGGTTCGCGGCAGGCACTTTCGCATTAGCATCAAGGGGAGCAATGCCGTTAGGCTGGCCGATTGAGTTGTGAGTGGCAACAGCCTGTGTCTTTGCCTCATCAGCCGTGGTCTGTGCCTTATCTGCGGCAGTCTTGGCAGTACCGGCCAAAGCAGCAGCATTAGCCGCAGCCGCCTTTGCTTCGTTTGCCGTGGTATTGGCATTTCCGGCAATGATTGTAGTGCTGTTGAGCGTGGTCTGGAGAGCATTATCCTTACTCTCCCTCTGTTGGGCCTCCGTGGTCAGGGCGGAGTCAGTAGCCTCGATTATATCTACCAACATCTTACCGACACGTTCAGCCGTGTTCTGTCCCTCGCTGTCCTCATACCTGATAAGGTCAGCCTGAGATTTCAGGTTGGATTTATTCGTTAGTCCCATTGCAGTAGAGTGATTTATTATCCGATTTTGCGTATTTTGATGCCTCCTGACGCTCTTTGTGCGCCGAGGTTGCCCGTAGGTATCCCGACATGGCTACAATAGCGCAGACAGTCCCGGAGGTAGCTGTTTGCGGCTTCCAGTGTGTCATTGTAGCAGTCGGAGCGCTCTTTGGTGGAGATATGGGAGGCGTAGTCGGACTCCTTCATCACCACTCCGAAGCGAGTAGTCTGAAAGTCGCCGACCATGACATTTTTGGCGAATACGAAATATGCAACACAGCATTTCAGCCCGACAAACGAATAGATGCCGCCGTCCTTTGCCGTGTATGTGCCTCCATTCAGAAGCACTTTGTATTGCTCATTTACCTCGCCGTTTTGGAGTATATCAAGGAACAGCCTATCACCGAGAACAGGCTTAATATTCATCTGCTCTGCTTCGGTGATATAGGCCAATATTCTTTCATGGTCTATTTTGCCGTTTATGGGTCGGCCAATCTTGGCTGCCTCGTCAGTGGTTAAGAGATGTTCCATTGTTCTGCGTGATTTGAATTGTGTTACCGGTTGAATTATTGCTGACGTAGATTAGCGGTTCAATCTCGTAATCATCAGAGACATTGGCTTTCTCATACCACCTGTCAAAAATCTTTTTCAGGTTTCGAGAGATTGAGCGACGGACTTTCGATACATAGGAATTGTAGTATTCGTATGCCTCGGACAGCACGTTACCACTCCAGCCGGTACGTCCGATGCGGACGTTATACCACGGCTCCTGACCAAATGCGGAGTAAATTCGTTCTGTGGTGCTGCTTTCTGTGCAGTTGAATTTTGCGTCATAGTTCGACCCCTCAACATTGATAAACTCTGGCTTTTCTTCCTCGGAGTTAATCGTAACGTCCATGATAGAGCAGCAATTCATATCACCCTGAAACACGTCAAGACTCTTGGAAAAATCATAATCGTCTTTTGGAGGCAACTCATTTCCGTTTTGGTCGTATTCAACTGTCATACCCTTGCGGTGAACGAACATACCGGAGAGCATGAAGCCATTACGGACGTTGCGGTATTTCACGTTGTCAAGGCCCTCATCAGTTGAGAGGTTCGTAACAACTTTGTCGTATATGGGCTTAGGATACTGATAGCGGCCGTCCATTGAAAACCACAAAATCTGGCCCTGATAACTCTCTATCCCCCCGGACGCTTCAATCTGCGCCAGTACGACTTCGGGGATAGGATTGAACATGAATATCTTTTTGACATTCTTTTTATCGACATTTATAGTCTTGCCCTTTCTGGTACGTTTGCCACTCCAGTCAGGGTGTACGTTGACATACAAAATCTGACCGTCCTCTTCTTCTTCCTCCAGACGGCACTCTTGAAATGGTATGTGCTGAAGCTCCACAATTTCGCAGGCCATGTTATAGTTGACATGGAGAGCAAAACCGTGAAAGTACGCAAGGTCGTATACTATAAGGCTGAATACATCGTCTATGGTTTCTCCCTTGCGATTGCAGATGTATTCAGAAAAATCTTTGTTTCGTAAGCCGTTGCCCTCAATGAACGTCATGTAACGCTCTACGCAGGTGCTACCGGTCGGGCTATTCTGTATCAGGTCATACATTCGTTGGGGATAGAGGTTATCGCTCCCATACGTCTGAATGTTCAACAGACTTAGGTAATCGGTGCTGAACCGCTTCGGAGGTCTTATTACACTATTGACGTTCATTGAGTATTAGGCTTTGTGGATTGTGATTATTCGGCGTTAGCTTCGGACTGAGTATCTGTGCCAACTTTCTTTTTGAGCATAGCGTTGGATTGCTTGAGGCCCTTGTTCTCTTTCTTGAGGTTTTCGACCTCTTTTAGAAGATTGTCGCGTTCCTCTGTGGTAGCGGCCAACTGCTCATTGGCGTTGCCGAGTTCCATGCGGAGGTTTTCGATTTCGAGGTCTTTTTCAGAAGGGTTCTCATCTTCTGCTGGGGGAAAGTCGCGGTCAGCTTCCAGTTCTGCGATACGCGCATCACGCAGCGCTATGGCGGCTTCATTTTCCGCGATCTGTTCATCTTTGGATTTGATGATTTCCAGAGCCTCGGCTTCGGTCATGTGGGGAGTATTGTCCGAGCCATCGGCGTTATGCTCTGTGTATGCCGCTACACGGGCTTTCCAGTCGTCGGGCAGTTCGGCAAACAGATTGGCGTTAGCCGGGTTCATGGCGAGATACTTTTCTGCAACCTCGTTAGTGAGATTGGCAGAGGTATAGGCCTGCGACTGCCCGAAGAAAGAAATGACTGCGCCGGCTTTCAGCTTATAGTCTGATTTCTTTGGCATTGCTTTGTATTTTTTGAGTTTAATTTTGATTTCCATGTATGCGTCCCGATAGCAGTCGCTACACCCACGGTTGGTTATTTCACGCCCGAAAAGGTCATAGTACACTTTATCGAGAAAAGCCCTGTCAAGAGTAGAAAAGCCGTCTGCGTAACGGCTTTCCATTTCTTGAAGGGTCTTGATGATTTCGTTGTAGCCCATAGTTGTGTGATACGTTAGGAGCCTGCAACGAGGGAGGCAATAGCGGTGCGTGTAGTCGCAACGCTGTCATTGAACAGGAATAATCCCGCAGACGGAGCGCCCGCTTCTTCCAGTGTGGCTGACCAACCGCCATCGGTTTCCTCGGAATACTTATCGTCTGCCAACGCTGTGGCCGATAAGCCCTGCTCATAGCCGTACACCTCAAAGGTGTTCTTGCCGTCTTTGCCGCCATACTTGTTTTCGAGAATGACGACAAACGAGCCGTTTGCGAGGGGATTGATGATGTCGTTTACCACGTCAGGACCGTTGTCAAGAATTACCAGACCGACAGTCTTTGTGAACTTACTGCGGTAGGTGCCGGTAGCCATCGCCTTGTTTGTTCCCGTGAATGGTGATTTTCCGGGAACAAACATTCGATAGGCTTTCTTGCCATTCTTCAGGACAAGGGTCGAGAGAATACACGGGTTACTGGTGTCGCGGGCGCAGGAGTCGCGGTCGATGTCATCAGAGTTGATAATCCAACCGGTATTGCGGATACCTGCCACGGAGCTGTTCTCGCAACTTGCTACGAGGTCAGCAGCCAATTTGTAGTCGCAACTTTCAGTAGCCATAGCGTATTGGGATTAGAGGGCAACCTGAACAAGGGCGTCCTCACCTACGAGGGTGCCGATGTTCGACTGTGCGAAGATATTGTTGTATCGGGTTTCGTCGTTGAACGTTACGGAGAGGTCAGCGATGAGTTCCTTGTCGGTCGTACCTGCAAAAAGGTTCTGGGGAGAGGTCAGAATTGCGCGGTGCGGGCAGTTCAGAGAAGTGCCGTTATCCTCGTATTTCTTAATCATTCTATCCCAGATGTCGAGGACAATAATCTCGTGGCCGTCGTAACGGGAGAGCTGAATGCCAGACGTTACTTGCTCGACTTCAAGCTGGAGATTGTGGAGTTTCTTCACATCGTTGCGCAGAGCCTTGAACAGGGAGTTCGTCATCATAATGGCGTGGTCCTCCTTGTCGAAGATGCGAGAGTCAGCATCAGAGAGCATATCGTCCACGATGCCGATAGCGACACCCTCCTTGCGGATTGCAGCCTTCTGGGAGGCATACGTTACCTTGGGGGTAGCCGAGGTGTCTTTGGTGGTGTTCGCTTCGATTGTGGTAAGCTGGTGAGCGTTGGTGGCGGTGATTGCTTTCAGACGCTTCCACAGGCCGTCGGCCATTGTGAACAGGGTCTTGTCGACACCAGTGGTCAGGAGGCCGCTGTCAGCGACATTCTTTGCGTCGGTATCACCGAACCATGCGATACGCCAGAACATTTCTACCATTGCTCGCTGGAGCAGCGGAACGAGAACGTCATTCCAGTATGGAGTGTCGGGCAGATAGGCGATTTCTGTGCCGGTGTTCAGAGAATATTTGGCGATTGTATTCTCCAGTTCTGTATAGCAGATATGCTTTGCAATCTGCCACGGGCCGAGCGCCCACTCCTTTTCAACACCGGTAATGTTGATGTTGTCGTAGGTCGGAGAGCAACCGGACTTATTCTTACCCACATCGCCCATGTCGTCGATGTAGCCGAGCTTCTGTCCGTTGTATACGCCCGTGGAGATTGTCAGCACACGCTCTATTTCGGGGTCGTTGAAAACGGTGAGGAAAAGCAACTCGCCAAGGTCGCGGATCGCACCGTTGTCAACCGTAAACTGACTAAAATTCATGACTGTGTTCTTTAATTTGTGATTGATGTTGGGGAGCCTGATTACTTGCGGGCTGCGCGACGGCGGGCTGCTTCGGCTTTCTGTTCGCGGATTTTGCGCTGGGTAGCGGTTTCGCCGGTAGTACGACGGGCCGATGAGCCGGTCTCGACGAAGCGACGGTTGGAAGCATTGAAAGTCGATTTGCTTGCGAGGACCTTGTCGAGCCACGCACGGCCGCCGGCCTTGGCAACCTTGGCGAGGATAACGCGCTCGTCGGAGGACAGGACACGGGCGCCGCGCTTGGCTTCCAGTTCTTCTTCGAGTTCGGTCACACGCTCTTCGAGCTGTTCGTTCTGTTCGGTGAGGGTTTCTACCTCTTCCACGAGTTCGTTCTCGTCGAGTTCGTCACCCTCGGCGGTTGTCTCACCGTCGCCGGCCGGAATGATGTCAGTGATGATACCTTCTTCGACCATGATGACTGTGCCGTCATCGAGGACAAATTCGCCGTCGGGCGAAGCAGTATCGCCGACCTGCGGGTCGCCTTCTTCGCGGTCTACTGTGAGTTCAGAGCCATCGGCAGCGGTAACTACCATAGCCTTCATACGGAGGTCGGACATACGACGGAGTCCAGCCTTTGCAAGCAGGCGGTTGAGCTTGCTGCTCTCCACCTTGACAAACTTTTTCTTCATAGCTGTGAATTGTTTGGATTTTATGTTTGTGAATGTTCTGGTTTTCGATGCCGTGAGGGGCGAGAGTGTTTTGGAAATGAAGCCCATCTCGATAGCCTCTTGTGTGCCGACAAAGGTATCAAGAGCCATAAGAGCCACCAACTCGGAGCGTGTGGCCGTAGTACGCTGCACATAGAGGTCAAGAATTTTCTTTTCTTCCATGCGCAGGTTGTCAGCCTGAACTTTGAGTTGGTCGATGTTCTTTTCGAGATTGTCAGCGGTCAGTCTGGTATACCAATCCATTTCGGGGCAGCAGAGAGCCGGATTGTGGATACAGAAATGAGCGTTCTTGTATGCGAAGCGACGCTCTAACGGAGCAGCCAAAAGGATTATCGTAGCCATTGACGAACACTCGCCCTCGACGGTGCAAGTGATTTTCTTGCCGGAGCGACGCAGTTTGTCATATATCGCCCAGCCCTCAACGCAATCACCGCCACGGCAGTGAATACGAATATCAATGACGTTATCATCGTCCGCCATTGAACTGATGAACTCATCGATGTCCTTATAGCACACGCCGTCCATGCCCTCCCAGTTTTGGAGCATGATTTTCTCTTCTTCTCCTACGATGTCGTTGAAAATTTTAAGAGTAGCCATTGCGGTTCGTGTTGTTGATTATATACCGCAAAGTTACCTCGCTCCATGTTCATTATTAGAGCATTATCCCCTTATTCCACTGAACATTAGCGTTCACTATTATGCCTTATTAAGACACCATTTTAGCCGTTCCAAAATTGTAATTTTGCTCCATATAACAATCATTTGGAATGTTTCTCAAACATGGCTAAAGTCGTACACGTTCATATTTTCACTCGCCCACGCGGAGAGGTCAAAGATTATTATTTCTCAAGCATTGCAGCAGTCTATACCGTATTGTCCGCAGAGGAAATCGGCGCAACGCTTAGTTACCTGCAACACGTAGGTCTTAGTGGTAATGGTTCTGTCGTCACAAAGAAAGCCATAATCAAGCAAGCGACCCTACACTCCAAACCGACACAAAAAAAGCGGAGCCGGTGATTAGCCGTTCCGCATTCAGTAGATTTTATCAAAAGTTTGTATATCGGATAACTATTCCCGATAAGCACTTTCAGCACGAGCATCAGCGACGGCCTTTTCTGCGTCAGCCAAATTGTCGTACCAATCTGTGTATATATCCCTGTCTCTCGCAGAATACGAATGGCTTTTGGGGCATTTGGTAGTTTTCCGGGTCATTGTGATAGCAGCCGTAACACGTCCGTCATCGTGGAATGACGATGTTACGCAGTAGTAGGTCTTTTCCATCTTTCTTGGGTTGTAGATTACATCATTTATTTTCTTATGCTTTTATGCTTTTATGCGACAACTTTCTCCTTTGAAGGGCAAATCTTATCGTTGACTCGTTCAAGTATGAGCATCTTCTGCTCGTTTGTAATTTTAACAGCTTCATACTTGTCGCTTTCACGATTAAGGACGGAAATTTCAATTTTCACATCGGTTACACTTGCGCAGACCTCGTCTATCTCTATTCCACCGGAGGGAGGTGTCCAATAATCTCCGGGGTCGTAGTCATCGTGAAAGGATATATCAGCACAGTAACCTGCGGTGATGTAAATATCGCTATCTTCGGGATTTATACCCGGAAGTCCATCGAAGCAGATTTCTTCCAACTCCGACTCTATGCACTGTGAGCCATGACTGTAACAGCGGCCATATTCATCCTCATAACATTCAAGGTTTGAATAATCTCCGTTGCACGGATTATCAATGACATCTTCCATTTTGGAAACAATATCATCTATGATTGCCTGAACCTGTTCTTCTGTCAGTGTCATCTTCTTTCCAGTTAGATGAGAGTTGCAGCGTTGAATGAACGAAATGCCTGCTTTTCCACGTCCCAAAAGCAGATGCAGTCTGCCGGGCGTTCCTTGTGGCTACCGTTGCCCGTCGGGTGGTAATTGATGTCGCAGAGAGTGCCGGAAGCATTACGGATCTCACCGTTGGCTTTTCGGAATGTGAAATGAGCCACGCCCACGAGCATTCGGGCATATATCTTGGCCGCTTTCCATGCCATACGCAAAGCCTCGCTGAAGCTGGCAGCTTGGGTGCGTTTTAGAATGGAGTGTGCAATGCGGAAGAGTTTCGATTTGTCTATCATCTTTGTTTCGTTTAGGTTTGAACTTATTTGCTTAAAAACTGGGGTCGATGTAATGTCTTTGATAATGAAGCATGAGCTTCACGCTGTCTTTTGTAGGATAGCCCTCCATGCACCACTTACCATTTTTTCGTTTAGTGAACACGTCCGTATGGCCGGTTTCAAGTTCAGGCAGTATCTTATAGTCGCCAGCGTAGTAGTCGAGGCATTCTACCTCGTTGTGTGTTACCTCAATCTTAGTAGGAGAAATTATGCGCGTTACCGTGGCAGCACGTTTATCGCTCCAGTAACAGATTGTGCAGGGTAAACCAACCTCCGGCACAATCGCATAAATGGCTTTTAGTCGTCTGACATCATGTTCTTCTTTCCACTTGAGTTGCAATTTGTAGCGGGCGTTCTTCTGTTCTTGTGTGAACGAAAGCCATTCCTCGCGGGTCAAGTCGTAGGGGTTCTTCTCGGCCTCAATAGCGGCCAGTGCATCGAAACTTTCTTTTGTTGTCATGGCAGGGAGTTATGCGAGTTCAACACTTTTGAGCGACATTGAGCCATAAGGACAGGCATCGGCTATTGCTCTTGCTTTCTTGGTGGCAGAGGCAATCGTGCGCGCCTCGATTGTGTAGGTTCTGAGAGAGCAACCCAACTGGGGGTTGTAGCGATTGAATGTTGCGATGAATCTTTTCATCTTTATCAGGGTTTAACTTATTTGCTTATTCTTTGATGGTTATGCGCAGAAGAAATCTCGGTCGTACTCATTGCGATGTTCTTCAACATAGTCGCAAACTATGTCTATCGTTTTGCAGATGTCGGTTGGATATGCCGACCATCTTTTTCGGGAGGAAATCTCCATTACTATTTCGGAGAGGATATCTTGTATTTCCTGATACTCGTAACTGAAATTGAGATACAGGTCGTAGCATTTGTCGATATACTTCTTAGTATCGCCATTGGCAAGGAGGTAGAGTAGCTCACCTGCGATTTCTTGAGCGTTTATCATTGTTGGTATCTTTGTTTGAGTGTTAATTTGTTTTATTTTGATAGTACAAATCTACACAAAAATTATCTTATATGCAAGTTTAATCATCTGAAAATCTGCATATTACGCATTATTTAACTTTTGCTGATACCCTCTTTTTATCGAGATATGGAAGCAGGGAGAGCAGCCGGTCAACCGTCATACTCCGTTGGATTGGCCTCGGTACGTTCCACCATGAACGCAGAGCGCGACCACTTTCCGATGCCTGATGTTTGGCCGTAGCCATTGTTGAGTTGGTCGAGGCCGTAGTCATCAATAGCCCCCTTTGCCGCCATATCTTGCGTGTAAGCTCTTAAATCTTCGTTGGTGGTAAATACACCCCGGAGGGTCAGAGAACTTGTTGAGAGCCACGCATCACCCTCATACAGGAGTATAATTTCGTTGCCTTTCATCTGTGTTAGGATATGGAATGAGGGCAGCCGAAGCCACCCTCACTCGATTGTTCGATTATGCTACGTTTTCGCTGTCAGATTGGCGAGGGGCCTTTTCTGCCAATGCCTTTTCCAGTTCAGCAATTCGGGTTTCGTAATCACGGCATTTTGCCTCGTAGTCCTCGCAGAGTTGTCGGTCAATAGACTCAACATCTTCCTTGTTGCTGTTCTGGAGAGTGAGGTCGAGCAGGGAGGCAAAGGTCGTGGAGTAGCCGACACTTTTATCAGAGAGAAGCATTCTCATATACTCCCTGACAACGACATCCTTTTTGTCTGCCAGTTTCTCAATCAGAGTGCCGGCGCTCACCTCGATGTCTGCGTCCATGCCGAGGGTCTTGCGGAAATCGGCAGGGAGTCTGCTTGCAAGCAGGGCGATAAATACATTCTCTTCGGTGGCGTCAATCTTGCCGGCGCGCTGGGAGTATGGCGCATTTTCCATGAACGCACGCTGACGTTCAACTCGCTCCATTTGCTTTTGCTCATCAATGGCCCGGAGTTCCATTTTAATTTGCGACAGCTTATGAACTTGGAGGTCATCTTCCATTTCCACGTTGCCGTTTTCGTCGGATTGGATATTGTAGAGGTACTTGACCTCGCCGGTGAGTATTCCTTTGTAGGCAATTTCATAGACCTTAATCACGAGGCCGGCGGCAATGTTCTCATCAAAGACGGAACGGACTCGCTCGTAGTTGGTGAGGCGCTTCTTGTATCGCTCCGGGTCAGAGAACGAGTCCTCCGAGGGAGCGACAGGCTCCACTAAATATTCACGCTTTCCGAGAGGTTGAGGATAGAGCAACATTGACTGCGCAGCCGAGGCAATCTCTTTGTTTTCGTCGGGAGTGCCAACATAGACCAGTGGCAATCCGAGTTCTTTTGCTTGACGGAGAACAGCCTCGCGGTTCTTGGCTCTGAACAGCGCCACTTTCATGCACCGGGGATTGTCGGCGTCTTTGAAGCGGTTAGGATACTTGGCCGTATTGAACTTGCAGTTGGCACACGCCTTACAGGTTGTGAATGTTTCATCGGAGAGGTCGAAGCGGGCCGCAGAGAGCGCACCCATGACGTGTTCATCTATCCACTCGCGTAGCATTTCAAGTTTGAGAGTCTTGAACGTCCAACGCTCGATGTTGGCCGGTTGGAAGCACATTTGCATCAACACCTGCTGCTGATCGTGAGTGAGCTTGCTTATCTCCAGTAGATGATTGAGGTTGAGAGTGCCGTCGCGCATGAGTTCTACAAATTCCGGCACGATGTTGTTTAACTGTATGCGATTGGTTACGAAACTACCACTCTTGCCGAGCATTTTGGCAATTTCTTTGACTGACACCTTTGCTTCGGAGTAGAGGTATTTCAAAGCCGAGGCTTCTTCCATAGGGTCGATGTCTTTGCGTTGCAGGTTCTCGATTACCATACAGGCAAAAGCCTGTTTGTCGTCGAGTTCCTTGACAACAGCCTCGATAGTTTCACGGCCAAGAAGAACGTGAGCGCGGTAGCGGCATTCGCCACAGACAATCTCGTATTTTTCGCCGTTCTCACCCTTTTTCTTTCGGAGGGTGATAGCCTGAATAAGGCCGTTCTGCTCGATGCTTTGAGCCAGTTCCTTGATTGCGCCCTCATCAAAGGTCTTTCGGGGGTTTAGGGGACTTGTGGCAATTTCAGCCAACTTGATGTCTTTTACTTGCATATCTGTTTCGTTTTAATGTTTGAGATTAGAGCCAGCCCATAGGTTCGGATTTCTTGACCTTGGGTCGGCAGATTTCGAGCGCATAGGTATTGATGAGATTGGCGTATGATACGGTGATAAGCTCACTGTCAATCCTTTCATCATCTATCCTTGACTCATCGTCCAGTTGGCAGGGCATGAGTAGCGTTGTGAGGTTTTCGCTCACGGCCACCACCGGGCGGCTCGCATCAGCGTTCAGGTAGAACGTCAGAGAGCCGAGTTCTGCGGTGAGGCTGAACAGATAGAGCATTCGGGAGAGGTAGCGAATGTTGAGGACGGTGCCGTTCAGCACAACTTGGTCATCGGGATTGTGGTCTGATTGCTTCGCCCACCATGAACAGGCAGCACGAAGTTGGCGGAAGTCTACCTTGAGGGGATTGATGAGTTTCTTAGGAATGATACGGTCAATGGCCGGATAGTTGCCCTTGATTTTTTCTCCGTTGACGCTGACGGTCTGTCCGTCAAACTTTTCGCTACCATACTTGTAGACGGCGAGAATGTGAGTATCGGTGGCGTAGCACCGTTCTTTCTCGAAGTGTACGCCCATGAGAATTGGACGTATGTGGTCCTTGCTGACTATATAGTCATACATGGCCTTGATTACTTTCTTGTTCATCTTTATTTCAGGTTTAACTTATTTGCTTTGAATTACTTTCCAGAGGTTATAATCATCTTGCCCTCAAAGAGCTGGTGGTAAGAGAGTATCGTTTCTCCCTTAATCAATTTGGTATTATCATCGTCAAGGTCGCCGTCAAAGGCCACAAAGCAGATTTCAAACGATTTGCCGGGAGTACGCATGGCATACTGCATTGCCTTTTCCATTAAGGTAGCCATATCGCCATAGTCTAAGTTTTGCTCTCCACGAAAGAGTGCAAAGTTGGCAAAGTTTTTCACCTCCATTTGGGGACTATTGACATTCTTGTTACTCATTGTCTTTCAGTGATTTATTGTTTTATTTTGATAGTACAAAACTAATCAAAAATTATCTTTTGTGCAAGTTTTTAAGTAAATATTTTGGGCTTAAATGCTTGCAAATCTGATTTTTAACTTTTGCTCACATTGGCCACTGTCAGTGTTTTACAACAAAATCCTAAGCTCGACTCCGCAGACCTTTGGCTTTCGTTATCATATAGACAAATTTTTAGTTGCTTAAACGTCTGATATGTCATAGGTTTTTAGTACCTTTGCAGTTGAAAACTAAAACGAAACTCTAATGTAGGATTTCTGTTTAGACTGACATATATTGCGTTAGCTTGTAACATCGTTCTTAAAATCGCCAACCTCAGAACGAAACACCATAGGCTACGAGTTGATGCTCATGCGAATAGCGTGGGCATGACTTTGTGCTTGGTGTAGCTGTTTGGCAATAGCTTGGAACGACACAAAGACTGCCCACGCCTTTTTCGTGTGATGAGAGTATAACAATCCTCCGGCAGATAGTTCAGGCAGTAGTTATGCCATTGACGGGAGTTCTGCCACTAAACAATATATGTCAGTATATTCAAACGACACCGACCTCAAAGATTTACTCTATCAAATAGAGAACGGCAAAATCCAACTCCCGGACTTTCAAAGAGATTGGGTTTGGGATGACGACAAAATCTGCAAGCTGATTGAGAGTATTGCTTCGGGATTTCCTATGGGAGCAGCCATGTTCCTTGAAACCGGCAATCCTGCCGTCAGGTTCACTCATAGAACCTTCACAGGAGCGCCGAAGCACTCAGATGTCAACCCTGACCGCCTTGTACTTGACGGACAGCAACGACTGACAACTCTATTCCAAGTATTCAAGGGTAAAGGTGCTACTATCGTCAACGGAGCAAAGAGTAAGGAAAGGCGGTACTACTATCTCGATATTCGTAAGGCCCTCAATCCACATGGGAGTATGCTTGAGGCCGTGGAGTCAATGCCGGAGAACAAAATCCGCACAGCGAATATTGGCAGGGAGATAAAACTTGACCTTTCTACGAGGGAGGCCGAGTATGCCAATATGAAATTTCCTCTCAATCTGGTATTCTCACAGACTGACATTATGGATTGGATTTTCGGTCTGATGTCGTATGATGCAGCTTCGGTGCAGATAGCAAAAGAGTTTTGCGACAAAGTTCTTAATGGTATCATTACTTATAAAATCCCGGTCATTACCCTCACCAAAGACACAAGCAAAGAGGCGGTCTGCCAAATCTTTGAGAATGTCAATACTGGAGGGGTCAAACTGACCGTCTTTGAACTCATCACAGCGTCATTCGCAGCAGATGAATATGATATTCGCAAGGACTGGGACGCAATAGTCTCAAAGTTCACGAGCCATTGCGATATTCTCCGGGCAGTAGGAAGCACGAATTTCCTAACGGCTATGGCATTGTTGACCTCATACAAGCGTTTCTGTACTGCCACTGATACCTATGTGGTGTCATGCAAGAAGCGTGATGTTCTGAAGATGTCGTTGTCGGATTACAAAGAATGTCGGAGCGCATTAGTCAACGGCTTTCTCAAAGCGGCCGATTTCTTGGTTCATCAGGGAGTTTATACTTGGCTCGATCTGCCATATTCCTCACAGCTCATTCCATTAGCAGCCATATTCGCCTATGCCGATGTTGCCGGAGTCAATCTATCTATTCAGACAAACAAGGACATTCTTAGCCGGTGGTACTGGTGTGGAGTGTTCGGAGAGCAATACGGAGCCGCAAACGAAACGAGGTATGTTCTCGATATTGTAGGTGTGTTCCAGCAGATAGCCGACGGCACATTGCCTGATACGGTGGCAAGAGCCAATATGCAGCCAGCACGATTACTGACTATGCAAACTCGAAATAGCGCAGCCTACAAGGGCGTAATGGCGTTGATACTGCAAGACTCCCCACTCGATTTTATGAGTGGCAACAAAATGAACGTGGCTACTTATTTGGAAGAAAGCACGGATATTCATCATATCTTTCCGCAGAACTATTGTGCTGCTCGATACGACTCTCTCAAATGGAACTCCGTTGTCAACAAGACTCCAATCTACGCCGGTACAAATCGGTCAATCGGAGGACGCGCCCCCAGCGAGTATATCCGCACGATGTTCAACAAAGGATTGAGTGAGGCTCAAATCCGAGAGGCTATAACCTCTCACAAAATATCATACGACCTATTGGCCGCAGATGATTTCGAGGGGTTCATTGTTGACAGAGCAACCCGATTACTTGACCGCATAGAACTAGCAACAGGTAAATCTATCGCTGGCCGTGATAGCGAAGAAACCGTCAAGTTCTTCGGCAGACCATTAACACATCAAAGCGTAGACCTATGAAAAAACTTTCATTTCTTTTCTACATTCTCTCTCTTGTTATCGTGTCATGTGGGAGCGATAATGAGCCAGCGACAATCGTCGACCAACATAATCAGATATTCAATTCGTTCATGTCTGAACAAAATGTCATCAATCAAATTCCGGCAACATTGGCAACCGGCATTGATGCTCCATTCTACCTTATCGACTCCCAGCGGCAAATCTACATGAAAGTTATTAGCGACAATGGAGTTAAACTTACAGAGCGTCAGGAGTGTTATTTCCGTCATTCGACATACAGACTGGTGCAATCTGAAAATGGCGTAAAGCCGGTACTTTCATCTACGAATGAGAATGAAATGGGAGAGCAACCCGGAGAACTTTCATATACGACACTCTCTGATATTCCTACCTTATTACCATTGCGTTATGTAGGAAACTGTAGCGAGATATATTTGGCTATTAGGCAAATTTCAGATAAATCCGATGCTCCGATGTTAATGCACATCAGATACTTTCCAAAGGGCCTTTAATCATCGAGGTTCAACTTTTTCTTCATGCGATTTATTATCTTGTAGATGCCTCGTTCAGACATACAGTATTTGTCGCCAAGATACACCGTGATATAGCCGACCTTATGGCCTTCCTTTCTCATCTTCTCAAATTTAGAGTAGATTTCAAGGTAGGCCACATCGGCAACGTTTATCTTGTTGTCTGCAATTAAGCGCAGCAGACTTTCATTCGCGCGTAGCAACTGGTATGTGGTCATGTTCAATCGAAAGTATCAAGGTTCTCTATTATATCTACACGGTTCTGTACCTCGGTAATTTCCACAGCCGACACAACAGGCCGTATTTCGCGTGCAGCAGTCTCAAATGAGTCAGTCATCATTTCAGCGGTAGTGATGCGGTCAGAGGCCGTCGGAGAAGCCATCGGCACACCTTTGCCTATCCCGTTCATGGCGATAAGCAGAGGTTCAAACATCTTTGTGGCCTGTGCAGTCATCACAAATTCTCCGTTAGACAGATAAGCCGGGATACTGTCGCTTGTGCCAGTTCCGGGGCCTGTTACCTTACCACCCTCGGCAAACTTGGCTGATTTCACTGTGGAGATAGCCGTAGTTACGTTAGCAAGGATTGTAGCAACTGTTGTGGCGATAGCGGCAAGGTTTGCAGGGAACGGCATCGAGGACGCCGAGGCAATACCAGACGCAAGAGCCTTACCGGTGTCAATCGCTATCTGCGCAAGGGTGATGATTTTCGACATCTTGGCGAATGCCTTGTTGTTCTCGCCGAGAGTATCAAGTAGGCCGGTCAGAGAGGACGTAACAGAGCGCATGGCTTGTGCCTTCGCTTGCTCGTCCTTAATGATGGCTTGATTGGTATTGGCCTGTGCCTGTTGGGATTTCTGTTTGGCGGCCAAAATTTCAGCCTCGTATTCCTCGGTGGTTTGGGTGGAGAGTTGACCACGGGCTTGCAGAGCCTCCAGTTCAGCTTGTGCCGCTTCCTCCTGTTTCAGGAGTAGATTGCGCTCATGCTCTTCCAGTCCGGCAAGTCCGCGTTCACGCCATTCTGCGTATGCCTCATCAGACATTTCATAGCCCTCGCGGACTTTCATTTGACGTTCATCTTCGGCCAACTGCATTGCGTCAATCTCTGCTTGGAGTGCAGCCTTTTGACGGTCGAGGTCAAGCTGATCGTATTCCTCGGCGAGTTCCACCTGCCGACGCCGGTATGACTCTTCCAAGTTCAACTTTAATTCGTTGCCCTGTTCTTGTGTCAGGAGGCCATCAGCAATACGTTTGTCGATAGCGTCAATCTCCTGCTGGTGTTCGTTAGCAAGGAGATTGTATCTCTCCTGCATTTCCTCATCAGTACCTTTCTTGATAAGTTCCAGTTTAGATTGTAGAGTTTCCTGTGCAATCTTCAACTGGCGTTCATGCTCCGACCACTCAAATTCTGCAACCCTGCGCTCGTGGGCCGTTGTCAGGGCATAGATTTGGTCGTTGAGAGCCTGACGCATTTTTACGTCATACTCGGAGCTGGATTGATACTTAGCCAACTTATCCTGCAATGCTTTCAGGCCTCGTTGGTATGAAAGATTTTCAGCCTGCAACTGCTTATCCAATCCATCTTTAATCAGAGCCAGTAGCGCGTCCTGTGCTTTCTCAACCTCCTTGTAGTATTCTTCCTCACGCTTCTTTTCTTCCTCCTGACGTTTTTTCGCAGCGTCAGCGGCAGACTTGGCCGCATCAGCGGCAGCCTTTTTGCGAGCGTCGGCGGCTTTCTTATTGGCCTCAGCCTCGGCAGTATCAACCTCGCCAATCTTGCGGGCCTGCAACTTATTGAGGTCAGCAACAAGGGCATCGTATTCTGCCTTCGTTATCTTATTGTATTTGAGCAAGGTCTTAGCCAACTCAATCTGCTGTTTGGTCTGTTCCTTAATGAGGGTGCGTTTATACTCATACTCTCCAAGAGCCTCTTTGCGCTCATATTCTCGTTGCTCTGTTTGTATTTTGGTCAGGTCGATAAGAGCGTCATCAAGAGAGGCAATAAAGGCATCGTGAGCCTTTTTCTTGCTCTCAAGGGCCTCCTTGTATTCGTCATCGTCATCATCGTATTCTTCCTTGATTTTATCAAAGTGGCGTTCCCACGCATCAGACTCGGCTTTGAGGTTTTCGATTTGTGTTCTGGCACGTTCTTCTTCAGTGGCTCCCCGGGCAGCGGCCATTTCAAGAGCCTGTTCATTGAGAGTATGCAGACGTTCCAGTTGCTCGGCTTCCTGCTTGAGTGCTTCTTTTCTCTTCTCACTGTCGGAGAAGAAAAATGAGAATGCTTTCACGAGGCCGTAGACAGCAGCCACGGCAGCAACTACAATACCTATAAGCCATACGAGAGGGTTGGCGTATAATGCCGCGTTCCATAAGGTTGTGGCCACGGTTGCTCCGCCGGTGGCGGCAGTTACGGCAGTCATGGCTGTTAACTTAGCGGCAAGAGCAGTATTCAGTATCCACGTTTTGGCGGCTGTGGCTACTGTCATCAGCGCAGACTCTTTTTGAACAGCGTTCCATACTTTGCCGGCTGTGGCAAGTGCCGTGATGCCTGTCATGCAAATTGTAATGGTTCTATTCAGATCTTCATTCTTAATACCGAGTCCTTCAAGAGCCGTATGCCATGTGGCAAACACGGCAACGAGGCTCATAACGCCATTGTTCATCTTATCAACACTGGCAGTGTTCTCATCAGAGGCGGAGGCCAGACTATCGCGTAGTGACTCTGCCTGCGACTGCATTTCCTCAAATGCAGGGGTGGTATCAAGGCCAGCGGCTTTCATTTCTCCCAACTTTGCAACGATAATATCCAGTTGCTCTTTCATGGGCGCCATAGCCTGTGGATAATTACCAACATTACGATAGTAACGCTGGGTTTCTTCCTCAGCCGTTTTCAGAGCCGTGGTAACTTCGTTGATTTTGTCTTTGAGTTCCTTACCTTTTGCACCCTCACGTTCAGCCTTACTCAAACGGTCATACTCCGCAGTCAGGTTTGAGAGTTGAGCACGCCATTGCACGAGAGAGCCGGTCTGCTCACTCTGGGCTTTCAACTGGTTCTTAACCTGTTTGGTCAGAGTGCCGATAGCAGCATTAAATTGGCCTATCATCAGTTTAGAGGACTCCATGCTCTTGTGGTATTCCTCCTGCGAGATACGACCCTCTTTCAGAGCATCTTTGAGTTCCTTCTGCTTGGCCTTGACCTTTTCAACCTCAATACGGTATTGAGCTATTTTTTCAAGAGCCTCCGAGTAGTTAACCTCAATCTCTAATATCTTGGTTTGTACGTTATCCTGTGCCATAATAATTATTCTTCTTCAGGGAGTTTCAGGAGTTCACACTTACTTATGCCCTTGCTGTCGCGCGTGATCGACACAACAGCGAAAAATGCTCCGTACTTGGATAAGTACACAGGCATATTGTAATCAAGGTTGCGTAGGTCATGCTCATTCAGTCGCAGGTTCTCCGTGATAATAATTGGGTTCTCCATTATGCGTGAGAGATACGAATACGAAGGGTCAGAATTGATATTGACAAAATCGTTCCATATCTCCATGCTCATCCACTGCACACCAGTAGGGGTGCCACTGGACGTTTGCACAAGAGGCTTAATCGTTCCAAAGCAAGGTTTGGCCTCCTTTGTCTTGACCTCATCGTTTTCGTGATACCAGAACTTCATCGTATTTCCAGTAGCAAGGAACGGCGATTTTTTATTCTTAATATATGGAGCATAGAACGGCAACTGTATGATAGTCTTGTTTCTGTCTATCACTTCATTGCCGACATATATAATGCCTTTGCCGGGGGCATAGACATCAGTTTCATCTTCGCCTCCCTCGCCATCGGCATTGTCATTCTTCATCATGTAGAAATTCCGTTGACCGAAGCCACTAACACTATACGTCATCTTGGCAGGGAGCGCAGAATATTCGGTAGTCATTTTTTGACTCCAGTCCACCGCATTGCCTGCAATGATGTTATCCCGGAGGGCCGTATAGTAAACCGGTATTATCTCCCCGGCAGAATTGATAGAGGGAAAGGCACCGAGCATGAAGAACAATGCCTTCATAAGCGTCATACAGCTTATATCCGGCAAGTTGCTCATCAAGTCCATTTGTATGGCTCCAGCACTCGCCTCCGGCTTATTCCATTGGATATTGTTCGGGTCAACTTTTTCATAGAAGCGAATTAACTTGTATATTGTTGAACTTGACATCTGGAGAGCGTTAGCCTCTGCTTCTATGGCACAGAATACGGTAGCGTTAGGTGGTACATTGATAGAGAGCCTATCGCGGCCTCGCTCCTTGGAAAAATCGAAAATCCAGCACCAGTTATTATCCCACGAGAAGCGCCCCTCAATAGAGGTTATAGAGGCAGCACTCGTTCCATTGGTCGTATAGTAGAACGTGAGCTTTGGCGTTATTCCGGTGGTGTCAGGAGCGCCCATATCTACACGTCCCTGTCCTTTGTATTGATTAGGTTCATGGGTGAACTTAGCATAAATACAGCCGTCCACCTCGAATGATAATGCGGCATCACTCGTAACCTTTATGCCGATAGTAAATCCGTTTCCGTCTTTTACGAGAGAAAATCTGCTATCAGTAGGAGCCGCATCATTCGTGGCACCGGTGAGGATATGCTCAATGCCGGCGTAGGGGCCTTTCATATAACGGCCGATATTAGTTTCAAGGACAGACTTTTCTGTTTCTCCTTCGGGCTGTTGGTCAACATTGACACACGGTATCACTCCCAAACTGATAATCTTGTGGTTCTCGGTTGTATCTCCATAGGAGTATTCAGAGCCGAGTTTGAACTTGGTACCGTATTGGGTATTGATTAACTGAATGAGTCGATAGACTGGGATAGCAGGAAGCGGAAAGACGGAGTATGTGTTATACTGGTCTTTCCACCCGCTATCCGAAATGTATGTCAGCCCGGCATTGTAAAGAGGCTGAACATAGTCAGCGGTATTGGAGTATTCATCAATTTTCGCGTTACACGGCCCGAAGATAGGTTTTGCCTCAAGCGGCAATTTCCTGATTGAAATGTCATCATCTTTGAGCGTCTGGAAGCCACTTATCACGCCCCACGTCATAACAGCATTGAAACACGTATCCGTACTTTCGATGTAGAGATTGGCATTGGCAAAAAGAGGTATGCCGTCTTGCAGATATTCGGCACGGAGTCTGCGCCGGATCTTATTGGAGATACAGCGCACATCATCTGCATTATCGAGGACTCGTCGATTGTTAGCAGTCAGAGGCAACTTGAACGTGTAGGTGTACGAGCAGGTAATCTTCGACAGGTCGCCGAAGATGTTGCTCTTGAAATTGAGCGTGATACCACTGGGGATTGAGAGGTCAACCCTCAATCTTTTGCCGTTGTCTATGATATAAAGTTCTTCGTACATGGCTTAGAGGGATTGAGCGTTGACATCGGGTAATGCGAATGAAAACTCCAAATCGTTCAGAGTTTGCTTGGGAATATATTTGACCGTGCTTGCCTGAATATTGACAGGAAGCCATATCTCGGTGCCGGAGTCGTCTTTGCCGAGGTATAGGTCAACAATGGGAGCAGACACCACTGTTACTACATAGTCGAATATATCAGAGGGGAGATTGACTGCACAACACTTCATCGTAATGGTACACTCCAAACTGCGGGTTCGCATGATGTTAGCAAAGTATGTTCCGTTTATAGCCTCATCTTGCAATACCTTATCAGTAGCGAGTTTATTCTTATACTGCGTCTCTCCCTTTGTGAACAGGAAATACTGGAGATTGCCGTGCCTGTCGACCCACCGCAAATAATAGCCGGCCGTGTCATGGCTTATTTGCAGATTGATTAAGGCCACGTTCTCGCCAGTCCTGAAGAATGTGTAGTCAAAGGTTCTATCAAACTCCGACATGGTTCTATCCTCCTCGGAGATTTTGTATTTAATCGTGGCGGTACGTTGAGCCATCGGAAATACTTGGGAGGGCGGTATGTCCTCAAAACCGAGGTCGGTAAACATTCCGCAGTAAACGAGTTCATCATTCATAAACCGATATCGTGCAAAGCCTCGCTCGGTTTCCAGTAGATAGGTTACGTCAGTTCTCGGTTTGAGGTCGTTGGCACTGTCGCAATAATCGGCAGTAGAGCCAAAATGTTCGTCAGGGTCGCCCTCCCAGTTGGAGTAATAAGCATTATCCTTACAAACGACAAAACGTTTCAGGACGGCATAATAGACCACTTGGAACGGCAACTGCACCGTTGTAGTGGATAAGGTCGGGAGTTGAGCAGCCAGTTTCTCAATCTTCTCAAAGATGCAGACCTTTGTATCTCGGTATATGGGGTCTGAGCCATAGCGACCATTATCTGATCGGCCAAAGAACTCAACCTCTCTGTTGTATCGGAACAGAGATACCGTAAAGGGGAAATTCTTAAACCATATCAGATTGCGCGAGAAGCAGTCCTCACCATTATCACGGCTGAAAACTCCCATATTGCCGAAGCGTTCTCCGACAGCAATATTCCCCCATATTACGAGGGTCGTAAATGAGAACAGCGACAACGTTGCTATTTTGACGTTGACACTTATCTCGACGCATCTGGAGTTGCGAGGGTCATCAAACATCAACTCGAACAGCCGGGACATATATATCTTAGCTTTGCCACCGTACATAGACACTTTTATGTCTTGTTTGGCAACAGAGGTCATGCCCGATATTTTACTCACCTCGACGGTCAGCACACCGGAAGGCCATGCTGACTCAATCTCAATAAAATTCGGATTGAATGCGAAGCACATTTCATCAGGATAATATGCCACGGAGTCCGCTACATTCAGTATCTTAAATGTCGTAGTTCTCATTCCAGTATATTGTTTATTTCGGCAAGGCTCTCCGCAGTATAAAGCATGAGTTCCTTACTCATCAGTTCTAATTCTTCATTCACAGCCGTGGTGAAAATGTCATTGAATTGCTTATCTCGGAACAGCTTTGTGCCGTCAGTCATAATCTTATGCGCAATGGCTCCGGCAAAGGAGTTCAGGCCACGTTCATGCGGAGTGTATTTCGTGTTCCTCCGCTTCGCAGGGATAGGAGCAACAGATATTCCTTTGTCTATTATCCATTGTCGTATGATGCCGACAAAGCCTTTGGGAACTTTACCACCGGCGCGGCCTCTCTCCATTGCGAGGAATGATTTACTGCCATACAGCGTACCAACATTACCCGACACAGACACGGTCAAAGAGTTCACTGACCGACCACTGGCATTTCTACCATAGTCGGCCATAGCCTGCGCGACCCTTTGGCGCACATTCTCTAAGTGGAGTTGGAGGGTTTCTTCAATCGTTGCCATGCCGTTATCCTATGCACAAGTTATTGATTGCGTGTTTCGTCGGTGCAGATACTGATACCCTTTGTTTCCTCAAGAGTCAGAGTAAGCACCACGCCGGTAACATTTTGGTCGAGGTGGTCATACAGCACTTGGTATAAGACATCACCATCAATAGGCTCAAAGAGTCCACTCTCGTTGAGGGCCTTGACAAAGCGGACAGCCAGACGCTTCATAGCCTCGATTATACCGTCATTCTTGGAGCCTTCAAAATCGAAATCAGTAACACAGACAAAAGCAATCTGTGTGTTCGGAGCATCTTTGACCTCGTTCCACTTGAATGTCAGAGTGCCAGAGGGCGGCAGAACGTATATCACCGTGGGCTTCTCGATTTTGTCAAGTTCCACATTAGCCTGCGCCCAGTTCATAAATCGATACTCTATCTCCGGGCCGAGGGTTTCAGCGATTGAGCGTATCTTACCCTCAACCGTGCCTAACAATTCTTTGGTGTCAAATCCAGTATTCTCCATTACTTACGTTGCTTTTGTCGATTGATATATTGTTTGTTCAGGCGCTTCTCATACTCCTGCTGCTCGTTGTCATTCTTCATGCAAGTGTAGATGCGCACCCACGCCACGCTATACACCTCGTCTTGGTTGGTAATCCCCATACGGCGGGCGTACCAGTCTATGATGCCGAAAGTGCCAAAATTCAAGTCCTCAACGCCGGCGGCTATTTCCTCCGAGGTATGAGAGGGGGCAATCTCTTGGAATAACTTGTTGATACGATTAACCTCTTCCTTGACAAAGTTCATAAATCCGAACACGTCAAAGACATTCAGCGTATATACCTGCGGAGCCTCAATCCCCATAAGGATTTTGAACACCTCGGCAGCAGGGTCGGCGGTATTGGCTATGCGACTAAGGTCATCGAGTTGCCCGTAGGTTATCATGTTCAGATTGGCCGGAGTTTCTTTGCCACACACGAATGCCGGGCGTTCAGCGTGAGATAAGAGTTCCAGCAATTCTTTTTGATGTTCTTCTGTGCAGCAGGGCAAAAGCACAAGAAACTCCCCGTAGGTGGTGAGCTTCATACGTTTTCTCTTGCGTGTCTTATTCTTTGCCATATTCAAAGTTACTTACTTAATACATTGCAGATTGAGTATTCCGGGAGATACTTAGTGAACGAGAGGGGTCAGTAGTTATCCTTTCTCTCGATACTGTATGTTGTCGGTTTGGCCGTGATTGGTGCCGGGCTGTCCTTCTGGAAAAATTCTACCATGCCGGTAAGAACATCAGGAGCATCATCGTGGCCATTGCGTCCAACTTTACGATAGCCCCGGACAGCATTGGCAAACTGCGGCCACCTCAACTCCCAGCCGACGGGGAAGAATATCAGATTTTGCACCTCGGCAGATCGGGTGAAAATCCTGACTTTCTTGTTGGCTCCCTGACGGAACGAAACAAATCTCATACCTCGTCCCACCGGACCGCCCAGCATTCTGACATTGCTCTCGACATTGCGAGCAAAGCCACGGCCGCCGTTGTTGCTCTCAATCTTCGCCATTTGGGTTTTATTCCTCATCAGCATTTCAGCAGTCTTAGGCTCCGTGTACTCCATAGGTTTGTCGGTGTAGAGAACATCAGTAACATACATACCTACCTTTGTTTCGATGTAGCAGACCGAACACAAAAAGTCAGAGCCAGTATCCGCAGTATCGGTGTAGTTCTTTCGCAGGCCCGGTTCAAGCGGTAAAGCCTCGTATGTCCGCAGGGTGTTATACATCAGACCCTCAAGAGGCTTGGGGTTCTGCATATACTGGGTGTCGAATACAAACTGATTGGCCGCCTCAATCTTGCGCAGTTCCTCAACGGTATGCTTAAACTCCCATAGGGCGCGCTCGTTGCCGTCCCCATCAAGTTCCAAGCAGGGAATACTCAAAACCTCCCATTCGTCAGGCTCCAGTCCCATAAGATAGCCGCACAGGTCGCGCTCGTGGAGCCGTTGCATGATAATGATTATCGGGGTATTTCGGGAGTTGACACGGTTACGAATAGTTGTCTCAAAATGCTGATTGACCTGCTCACGAGCATTGTCATTCAGAGCATTATCAGGCTTAATCGGGTCGTCTATCACAATGGCGCCCCCAAAGAGGGGATTTTCTTCATCTGCACTCTCGACAGCACCAGCACCAAAACCCGTAACCTGACCGAGAGAGGACGTGGCATAGACACCGCCACCGCTGTATGTGTCCCATCGGCTTTTCGTATCAGCACTGCGTCCAATCCTTATGTTGAACAGCCGTTGATACTCTGGAGAGGTAACGATATTCTTCACAGCAACGGAGTTGTCGAGAGCGAGGTTGCCGGAGTATGAGAGGTGGATAAACTTTGCCGCCGGATTGAGCGCAAGCCCCATAGCAATGAAATTCTTGACCGCTATCTCTGTCTTTCCATAACGAGGAGCAATGTTAATCAGCAAACGCTTTATCTTGCCTTGCAGTACGAGGTTCAGTTTGTCGCAAATAAGTCGGTGATGTTTGCCTACGACGAAGCGTTTCCCGTTATTCAGGTGTTGGAAGAAAAACCGGGAAAAATTCAGAGAGTCGCTGAGTAGCCATTTCCGCAATACTTCATCTGGAGCATATTCCATCAATACTTGTTTTCGAGGTCTTGAATGAAGTCCTGAGCCTCCTGTTGTGTCATAGGTTTAGCAGACTGCACTGTGGCCGTGATTTCCTGACCCTCAATATATCCTCGGCTCTTGCCTTTGGTTTTGAGGTGGAATATTATTGCCGTGAGGTTGCCGTCATTGATAGCCTCGGTCAGCTTAGACTCCGTAAAGTCCAGCAGGGCCTCATCTACATCTTTGAGCATTTCGTCAAGTTCAGGGTGGTTGCTCCGCCAGTAGTAGAGCGTCCGTCGAGCGATATTGAGCGCAGCAGCCGTGGCCGACATATTGCCGGCCTTCTTGGAGTAAACCTCGGCGATTTTAGCGTAGGAGAAAGGCAGCTTGTGTTCCTCCCCCTGCGGTGTTCTGGTGTCTTTGGTCGAGTCCATTTTTTTATGTGCAAACTGTGAACGATTTTTTCTTATCCTATGCACAAGTTTTTAATTCTTCAAACTCCTGCAAAGGGTTTCAGATATGAGAACGGAGCCGTCAGTTCACCCTTGCGAATGAGCGTTGCCCTCTCGATTACTCGGTCGGGGTCAACGTTCATCAGAGCAGGGAAAACATGCTCCATTAACTTTTCTCCAAAGTTCGTCGACGCCTCTACCGGTATAGCGTTAGGCAGAGTGTCAACAGCCATTACGCCGACAGCAGAGCCGGACATAGCGTCCGTTTCCTCCCACTTGGCTCTGTCAATGCCGTAGAACGGATTGTCATGCGTAGAGGGACGTACTGTCGTTTCCACGCTTCCGTTGATGTCGCAGGTAACGTCGCCTACCACATCTATTCTGGTAAAGCCGAGCATATCCATAGTGAGATACTTTGGCTGTGCCGGCGCCCAAAAGTGGCAGGGGATAAAGATTGTCGTTTTTCCTGAGAACTTACCAAAGTCCGAGCAGTACATATCAGGGTGAGCTTTGAAGTGTTCTCTGTCGTACTGGTAGCCGTCCTTTCTCTTTACGAGGTCAGAGGTCTTGGCCACGGTGAAAATCGGGTTATCTATCATTTCTTCAGGCATCGTGAGAAATTCTTCGACTGACACATATCTCACGCCGAGTTCATTCAGGATAAACTGAGCCCCGGCAGAAGCACGGCCATTTCCAGTAACGAGAATACGAATGTCATTGAAGCGGTCATGCTCCAGTTCAGAAATTATCGGCCGGCCGAGGTTCAGAATATCGGCCACCGTGAATTTCTTATCCGGAGCAGGGAGATTGAACAGGTCGTTACGCAGTCCATACAGTCGGAGCGAGTTATACACGCCCATGACTCCAGCCCAAAAACTGAAAGACACAAGGCGCTTGCCCTCTCTGGTCAGATACTCGTAGTCGGTCAGGGTGATGTTTTTCTCAATCATCGCCCGGCAGAGATTTTGATTGTACGGTTGCATCTTTCCTATATGGGCGAAGAAGAAATAATGTTTGTCCGGGATAAGGCTCTTTATGCTGACTTCCTTAACTCCGAAAAGCCAATCACAAGAAGCCATATCCTCTGAAAGAACTGCGCCGGCTTTAATGTATTCCTCATTCGGAAAAATTCGCAGACAGGAGGGTTGAACATATATCTCAAGGCCCGGATAGGTCGATAGCAATTTCTTGCACTGCGCCGGGGTTATCGGAGTGCGATTGTCAACAGGGATTTTCGTTTCCCTTAGAATACCTATGCGTTTCATTCTGTCACCTCACTTTCCATTTGCTTTTTGGCGAGTTCCAAGATTTTGCAGAACGCCATGTTGCTTGACTTGATTTCGTATTTCTTGCGGATCTGCCCGATAAGCTGGAGGTAGAAATCCTCATTTTCATCACCGTCAACGACCATTACGATGTCATTCTTGCCGTTCTGCTCGTTGATTATACCGACCAGTTCATCAAGCAGCTCCATGTCTTTGTGATATAATACCACGCAGCATGAATAATGCTCGCTGGCCACGGAGAAACTTACCCCCTCCGTGGTGATAGGCTCCAGTTCGTCGATGTTGACATGGGCAAAACTCTTGAAATCCACACTCTGAATTTCTGCAAACATTCTTTTCAGAATGCCTTTGTCATCTTCACCGTGAAGCGAGTTGTGAGAGAGTTGCAGAGCCACAATCTCGTCCGGGGTCATGTCAGCCTCATCAGCGTAGATAACAGGTACCTCCCTGTACCGTAGTTTTACTGCGGCCCTATATCGGTGGTGGCCGGAGATAATAACATATCTCCCAGTATCGGTCTTTCGGTAACAGCCTATGGCGCTGCTTAACCCTCCAGAGATACGAATGTTCTCCACGAGCCTGTTGAAATCATGCTCGGACATCTGATTTGCATTGACACTCGCCTCATCTATAAGGCTTATGTCAATAGAGGCTTGTTTCCATTTATTACTCATTTCTTACGGCTTATAAACTGTTTGTACTTGGCGATAATATCAGTAAACTCTCCCTCGGTGCCGAGTTCACAAGTGTAGACTAAATGGTTTTTCTCCTGCGAAACTTTCTTGAATAGGCCACGGTACTTCATTGATACCGGATTGTGAGTGTAGACTTTCGTTTCACAAGTTACAAAGTCACCGAGGGTGCGCCGGGACAGGAATTTCTTCACCCAGCGAGATTTTACGCAGAGCAATATCAACTTGCTCAATCTCGGTATGGCATTATTGGTGCAGAAATCAGTTACCAGCGAAATATCGTAGTCTTGCTTACTGAACTTGAAGCCGAAAGCCCCAAGCAGATAATCCTCATAGAACACGAGGAACGGAAAGGTTACTTTCGATACAATCTGTACCTTCTTGACATAATGCTTTTGCAACTGGAACACCACGTTTGCCGCGACGTGCCGGATTTTCAGTTTGGCAGGGTCGTCAATTACCAAATCATCTGGCGGCTCCTTGAAAGAGGGCATCTTCAACTTGACGGCCTTATACGTTACTGCGGCTTCCTTTTTGCGTGAACAATAGAAAATTTTGTCGCCGACCGAGGCTATCTTCTGGAGGTGTTCATGGTAGGGGAAAGTGCTTACTAAGAACAGAGTCGTATTCTCCGGCAGAGTTTCCACGAGGTTCAGATACTCGGTTGAGTGAATTTCAAAACTCTCATTGTAATCGCTATGCTTGCGCAGGGCGCTTACTGCGGTTCTGCTTTTGCCGTAGTCATCAAAGTTAAAGAACACATCGCTGCCAACTTTTACAGCGTCATTGATAGTTCCAAGCCGGTAGTCGCAGTTGGTAAGGAACTCCACCATGCGTGTAGCCGCTTTGGTCGCATTTTGTATGGTGGTAGGCATTGCCGCCTGAATAGCCTCAAAACTCTTCTTGTAAAAGTCGGCCGATTTCAGATAGCGGCATATCTTCTTGAATACGATTAGGCAGGCGACCTGCTTAACTGGGTCGTCGCCGTTCAAATCTTCGAGGAACTGGAACGTGCTGTCATACTTGATGCGCAGACCCTCCCGGACAATCGCATACAAGATATGGTTAAACTCGTCGTTATTAAACACTATGAGTTTTTTCAACTTGCTCAATCGTACCTCGGTGGAGAATGAATAGGGATTTACGCACACAAGCTGATCGCCAGTGTTCTTCACTAAGACATTCAGCATGGATTTAGTCAAGTCCACCGCCGAGTGTGCCGTGGCACCGACGTCCATTTCTCTAATCGAAGAAAAGAATATCAGGGAGGGAGGCAACGCAGGAAGAGCCGAGGGTAACTTTATGGTCGATACCATTTGCTCTACCGTCTTTATGGCCCGAAAGTCATCTTCATTATGTTTCAGGGCATAATCTACATACCGATAGGCGAACATTATGCAGTTCATTATCTCCTGAAAATCGGTGGTGGTATTGAACAGGCGAAACTCTACCGTGCCTCTCACAAAGTAGGAAGCAATATTGACAAAGTGCCGGACATAGCCCTTGTTGTGGCTGTTCTCAAAGGCTCGTTGCAGTTCAGAGAATGATTGAGCCTTTTGCACTCTCTCGTAAAATTCCAGAGTTGGAGAGGGCCGGTATCTCTGATCATCGCTGTACGGCGGCAAATGGCAGAGGTCTTTCAGGAGGTCGGTCGCATGGTAGGTCAGATAGTAGATGTTCTTCAGTTCATCGAGCGTTAAGTCGCCCACGAATATATGAACCTGAACGCCGCAGTCGCGTCGGGCTACCGCGCCATTTTCAGCGCAGCTTTCGACTACCTTACGGAAGGTGTCGAGGTCTTTATGGCATAGGTGCATGGGAGGCGTATTTATCTCGCCTCCGTATCTGGCCGATATAGTACCGCGTGTGCCGTCCGTGTTGTGGATTACCTCTTCCTCGTCCCAAGTGTAGTCAGAGGGAAAGTATATCTTTCTCTTCTCCACGTTGGCAAGCTCCAGTTCTATGCCAAATGTTCTTTCTGTGATGCGTAGTTCCATGCAAATAATGATTGGAGCGAGAGCAGGGACTCGAACCCCGGACTCCGGCATGGTTAGCCGGCGCATTAGCCACTGTGCTACTCTCGCATATTGGCGTGAGGGCTATTCAACTCTCACGCCGTATGTTCAGAGGTCATCAAACAATGAGGGCGGCTCAATCTTCTCTGGCTTCTTGGGAGCAGGAGGAGTTGACACAAATTCTTTTATCTCTACCCCTGTCTGCTGTGTAAGATATTGAGCAAGCAGGTGCCTGTGGCAAAAGTCATCGGGCTTTTCATAGCAACATAAGGCCACATCAGAGCCGCCGCAGGTTCTCTCCAGTCTCTCTATAAACTCGTATGGGTCGAGCCGGGAGAGGATTTGCCGATATGCGTCAAGGTATTGCTGGTGTGATGCCTTTTTTACCATCCACGGTGTAGGCGCCACATCAGACATCACTACTGGCACGGAAAGGAAGCGAGGCTGCCAACAGGCAATGCTCACAATCTTTATGCCCTCCTTTGCCAACGCTTTCGCATTGCCGAAATATGAAGTGTAGATTTTCATGCTGATTTCTTTTTCGGGTTGATGTATTCCACGACGTCGAGGTGAAAGAGGGTCATGACTTTTTCTATGTTCCTGATCGGCATATTTCTGTATCCGTTGAAGAAAGCAGTCAGGCAGGTATTGTCGATATCGGTTTTCTCCGCAACCTCTTTCACTTTCATTCCAGATACAGCAAAATGCGATTTGAGAATTTCAGGCAGTTCCGAGGGAGGCAGAGCAGCACGGCCGGCGGTTTTTAAGCCGATAGACAATCCCAGTTCTTCCATTGCTTTGACAAACTTGGGATATGAGAGAGTACGAGAGCCATTGAGAAAAGCATTGAAATTGCTCGAAGCCACTCCAATAACCTTGCAAAACTCCCGCTGCTTAATGCCGGAGTCCTCCAACTTTTTTCTTATCGCTGTTCGTATCATAGAGTCATTGATTTTATAGTGCAAAGTTAAGCAAATATTATCATTTTTACAAACTTTGCGTGTCTTATTTTCGTCGTTTCTAAACAATATTTCCGAGGTTTTTGTTGGTGATTTATGAGTGCATAAGTTCTTCAAAATTTGTTCTATTGCCGATTTTTGATTACTTTTGCACTAAGTTTTATTCCGTAACAAAAGTCCTCTTACAGAGGCCATCTTTGTTTCAGGTTAAAACTTATTTGCTTATAAGCAAGTTTGCCCGTGAGGGTCGACTTGCTTTCTTTGTTTATGGGGTGGAGAGTGGCAGAGTCTTTGCGGCTTTATCATGCCGGATTACCGATTTACCCTTAAAAACCATTCTCGGTATTTCGACCATTGTCCGAGCAGCCAGTCGCACACTAAGTCCACCAGTATGAGGGGCAGAAGCACCGGGGAAAGTACGACAACTTGGAACATGAACAGGAGCTTTCGGACGCTCACATTCTTCTTGAGGATTATCTTTTTCTTCATCTTTGTATTGAGTTAAACTTATTTGCTTACTTGTTAGATCTGATGGACTATCGCCGGTTGCTTTTATCCCACATGGGTTCTACAAACGTCGCTATCACCACGAGCAGCCCTACCCACAACAGGAGTAATATTGTGAGCAGCAAACTCGCTATTTTCTTCCATATAGTCCTCATATCGTATCTTCTTGGCCTTTCAATCTTTCAACAACCCAAACCGCAAATTCAGCCTGCCTCTTTTCTGCCTCTTCCATTGACAGGTTGAGTGTACCGGTAAGATGCTCCCAGCCTCGCACCGTTAAAACGGGGTCGCCGTTGATGCAGATTTCAGAGAAATTGACCCCGACATCAGCCTTCTTGGTCGGTTTGCTCTCGCCGTTGATGAGTTGAACAATCCGGTTCATCATTTCACGCGGATAGTACCTGCAATTAGCAGCCATAAGGCACATTACACCGTCGGCCGAGTAAATGAACGCACCGTCAGCCCTAAATGGAGGTTTGAATATATCAGTAACTTTCATTCTTTTTCTTCGTTTACCTGTTTAACAAAATCCTCACCTCGCATCATGTCCGATATTACGTCATCGAAAGAAGCTTGCGTCCCGTTGATGTAGTATTGAATATCAAGCATGAGTTTCTGTCGACCGTATGCCTCGAACATTTTTATTCCAGTAGGGATATTACAATTAAACTCAAACTCCATATCGGCACTCCGGGCAATCCTATCAAGCACCCTCTTAATCTGCACTGCAACCGTGTATGGGTGCGAGGGGGAGCAAAAGGGAATATCCGTTCCAGTCATCACTTTTACTGTCTTGATTTTCGAGGGCTTCATGGGAGGATTGTTTTCGTTGTGCCGATATGGCGATTGTTTATCATATATACAAATTTTGCAAAATAAATTATGCAACTTTCCGGAACAGTCCGATGTTCTCTCTAACCAGACTCAATATCTGGTCATGGTACGGGGTTGACTGATTGCACTTACCACGCGACTGAATGACCTCAAAGGTCCGCAATGAGAGTTCAATCGTTTCAAGGCGGTTGCCGTCCTTATCACGAGCAGACAGGATTATGCAGTCAGGTCGTTTGTAGTAGCCGGCGTTGTAAACGCAATGGTGCATAGCTGCCCCTTCTTCCTCCATATCAGCAACAGAGGTAATCACGGCAATCTGTATGTTCTCATCGCCAAAACATATGCCGAAATAAGCCCCTTTCTCTTTCTTATACTCGGCCTCCCATTTGATGGCGTTTCTCTTTTGTTCCTCGGCTCTACGTTTAGCCTCTACCTTTTCCTTTCGTTTGTGGAGCCGGTCATGTTCCGCCTTTAAGTTCTTAGGGCAGACATAGCGGGCATTGTGGGTGTCGAGGTGAAAATACTCCAGTAGGTCGATATAATCAGTCCACATAGAGCCGTCCTTAACCTTATAGCCGTTGCGGTTGCATATTTTGATAGCATGGAGGTATCTGTGGCAGGAGCTTCCTCGCTTGTATTTAAAATAGTTCAGAAGCCCGTATTGGCCGGTTTTGACCAAGAACTCCGCTTCGGGGTCTTTCAACAGCGCAAGCATCAGGCGACAGGGCGGCATACCTTTCTTGGTAGCATTGAGGTTAAACCCATTGCGCTTGAATATCGGGAGAACGCTATATTCGGGATAGATATAATCAGCCCAAATATTGTATTTCTGACCATCGTAGTCGTACCATGAATGATGCCGTGTTCTGATTTCCAAAGGTCGCCACAAGTCCCACGAGTCGCCTCCGTGCAAGGTACAAGCTCGTGCCACTATGACCTCTGTTCCGTCTGCCTTTAACCACATTTGGACTACCTCGGTAATGTGAGAATTTACCTCATATCCCTTTCTCACATTCCAGTAACACAGGAAATGCCTCACTACCTGCCAGTCTTGACAAGTGGTCAGAATGGTAAAGTATCTTTTGTCAGGACTTTTCTTTTTGGTACTACGCTGTATCTTGAGCTTCGCGCCGCAGTGAGGACAGATGTATTCGTCGCCATTATTAGGTCGAGCTATCGGATCGGGATTTCCTGACACTTGCCCGCAGTTCGTACACCATATTTCACCCACGCTGAAATAGCCGATATACTCATGGCTGTGTGCGAAAGCGTATTGCTCTTGTTTGGCTGTGATAGGTGGCAATGTGGGGAACAAAGCAGCCACCTCTCGTTGTATCTTTGTCCGTGGTCTCATTCTTCGTCCTCCATTCCAAAGTCAAACAATGAGGGGACGGTTGACTCCGGCTCTTTCTTTTTCGCCTCCGGCTTCTTGGCTTTCGGTTTCGGAGAAGATGCCTTATCAGAGGACACATCGGCGGCCCATTCAAGACGGCGCTTTTCTTCTGCTTCAAATTGAGCCAGCGCACGGGCCTTTGCTGCGGCCTTCTCCTCCTCGGTCAACTGGATTGCATGGTTAACCACCACTTTAGCGTTGGCCGTTGGAATTGTGCCGAGGTCATTCTCATCGTAGTAATGAACTGCCATGCCGAAAATTTCATCATCAGCAAAACCGCATCGGCCCGATTTCCTGACCTCGGAAATGATGTAGTTGCAGCACTCCCTGATTGATTTCTTTTCTTTCGCATAACTCTTGGCAAAGAGCTCATCTTCAGCAGCTCGTTTGTCAAGGTATGCCTTGATAGTTCTCTGGAACTCATCAATTTTTTTCTCACCCTTTTGGGGTTCTTCTGTGGCCTCTGCTTGAGGCTCTTCCTGTTGTGTGGTCTGGAGGGTATCTTCTTTGATTTCCTCTACTGACTGTTTAAGTTCTTCTGCCATGTTTATTCCGTTTTAGTTTTGTCGTTTACAATATTGAATGAGGTGCAGACATAATCGCCGGAGTCAAGCACGATTTCTTCCTCTCGATACAGCCTCGATATTTCGGCGATTGCCATGTTATCCGAATTAGGAGTATCGGGCACCTCTACAGTTACGACCCGTCGGAGAGTTTCTACTATCTCCACCTGATATTTACGGGTCTTTGATGTTGTTTCAGTCATTGTAACTTATTTGCTTATGTTTGAGATTTAGGGATAGCCAGTTAAGCAGCCACCCATTTGTGGCCGGGATTGAGGCATTCAAGACGTGCAATCACGTCATCAGCGCATTTTTCATGACCGACATACTCATAGTAGTTCGGTTTGGCATATCGCTCACCATTCTTCTTAATGGGATAGAGGTACACGTCCAGTTTGTCGATATTGGCCATGTGTTTGTGATATGCAATACCGGTGAGATTACTTGCGTTCATTGTTATTTTGATTTAGATGTTTTTGTTTTATTTTGATAGTACAAAACTAATCAAAAATTATCTTTTGTGCAAATTTTTAAGTAAATATTTTGGGCTTAAATGCTTGCAAATCTGATTTTTAACTTTTACTTGCCAAACAGCGTTTCTTTAACCGTTTGGACGATGCCATGTTTCTTGCGAGTGGGTTCTTCTCTCAATCTGTCTAATGATGATTTCAGGAATGATGCCTTTTCCTTATCCTCATCAGACAGGCCGTCATACCAGTCATCGAAAGAAATGGCGTTTTTCCTTGACTCTTCCCATTCTCTATCCCGGCGCTCCTTTTCTTCTTTCTCCCATGCCCGATTGATGTCATATTTCCTATCCTCGTAGAATGACTCCAGAGATTTCGTAATCTGCATCGGGTCGATATTGCCGTAGAATGTTTCATATTTGCCACTGCGGAGCCGAGAACAGAAGCAGATAAACTCCAGTACGTTCAGGTCGCCGTATTCCATAGCAATCTGGTCGCAGAGTTCGTCCATCTGCCAATCTTCCATTTTGGTCTTGACACCCACGAAATCGCTTACCCCCAAGAGGTGTGTCTTAATCAGGACACGGCTAACATACTCTATTCCCCACGCCTGTTCAAGCATACAGAGTGTGGGAGTTTCTTTAACATTGTTCAGAATGGAGAGGTCTCTGCACTGTATCAACTCTTTCTGTAAGTCTATCCCATAAATTAGGGATATTTCAGTCGGTCGATGTTCAGTCCTTAGAGCCAACGCCCGTGGAGATATATCCTCCTTGCTCTGACTCAATCTTTGCGAGTGTAGTAAGGACAGACAATTTTTGACGCTGGCTTGCAGTGGTCGGTGTATATCCACCTCCGCTGATTGGCGAGTTGCCGGAGTTTTCGATACTTCCATGTGTAGGTTGTAATGTCGTTATAGGTTTTCTGTCATCATATTTTCCTTCGAGGATTTTAAGCCAATTCGTACTGTTGTTGAATATCCAGTCAAAATCAGCCCGCCACCCCCTGTTGTTATCGCCTCGCATAAACGAAGATGCTTCGGCCTTATCAAATACCTGTTGCAGGGTTTCATAATCAAATCTCATTTCTTCAAAACGCACACGGATTTTCATCTTGCGTTTATCAGACAATTTCAAAACTTTTGGCAACGAGGGGCAACGGTCATGGTAGAGCCGGAGGACAAAATCACAATCAACGTCCGGCTTCTTAGGCTTAGCCGGCGGTAGAGCAGGAGTGTCAGGAACCTGCAACTCTTCCACGATAGCATCTTCAACCAACGCCTCCGTTTCAGGTTCAATGACCTGCGACGGAGGTACAGCTTCATTTGCCGGATACATTTCAACTGAAACATTGTCGGCCGGCATTTCTAATCCCTGATACTTTTCCCAATTCAGGATTGTTATTCGTGTAACTACATTGTCTGCCTTGACCGACACTCGCCCGTCTTTAATCATTTCTCTCAATCTTGCCCGAACCGTATTCACTGCCAAATTCCAGCGTTTGCTAATATCAGTTAGGGGCATAGCTACCTGACCACGACCAACTACAACCTCAATGCCTCGGATAAAGAACGTGCGCTCCTTGCGCCATTCGGCGAGGAGCAACAAATCAATCCAACACATGGCTTTGGTAAACTTTTCACCCAAATACCATTGTTCCTGCAATATCTTTCGGGATAACTTTATCCACCCGGTTATTTCGTCCATAGCCGTTGTCGTTTTGTCATGGTCAGTCGGTACTAAGGTAATCTGTAACTACCTTTTCAAACTCTTCAAAGGAATAGCAGACAACCCATAAATTGCCATGCTTAATAGCGTTGGCTCCCCATTCCTCTTGTGCCGGAGATATTCGACCACCGGGCTTCTTCATTTCAATATATAGGGCGCCGTAGCCTTTTCTGGGTACGGAGAGGCAGAGGTCAGCAACCCCTTTCCTCAACCCCTCTCTCTTTATGCGCCTGCCTTGACCGCCGGGCCGTATGCCTTCATTGGCATTATGGTAAAGCATACCGTCGCGCCATAATTCAGGATATGTGTATTGAAACCACTGAATACACTTTTGCTGTATTTGGCTTTCAGACTCCATGCTCTGAACGAGTTTTTTAGAGGTAATAGCACTTGTGTCTTTGCCTGATATTATTGCGTCCAATAAACGCCGATTGTATGTATTGCGTGCCATAGTCAAAAATAAACATTAGTAAGCTGCCTCTCCTGATTATCAGGAGAGGCAGTAATAATATATTCTTCGGCCCTGTATTGCTGGAGGTGCAAATCCTCAACCCTGCCAAATCTTTTATAATTGCCGCAGAGGTCAACAATCCATGCCGACTCTTTATCCGGGTGTGGTCTTATGGCACGACCGACAATCTGATAGTACAATGCTAACGACATCGTAGGCCGAGCCATAACAACTGTGTCAAGTTCAGGATAATCGAAGCCGGTAGTCAGAACACCTACATTCGTAACTACTTTAATCTTACCAGCTTTGAACTCCTTGAGTATTCTCTCTCGTTCCTTCTTGGGTGTAGAGCCAGTGATGATTGCACACCCCTCAACATATTCGCATAAAAGTTCCGACTCTTCAATAAAGCGTGTAAAAACGAGTATTCCTTTTCGAGGTCGACCGTCCTTTGGGTGCTGGAGTCTGCGGACAATGTTAATCAAGTGGGTACTTAAATTGCGCTGGTCATATTGCGCTTTAAGAGCGTCATCGTCAAAATCCATGCCGGTACTGTTGCGCTTCAACGAAGCATGGGTCATTATTGACAAATCGAAATAGCGGAGCGTAGCGAGGTAGCCGCGTTGGAGCAGCGTCGATATGTCGACCTGATAAATGACATCATGGAAGATGCGAGGGCGCATACGAGTGAGGAATTTCAGAATACACTTATTCTCCATTCGTATTTGTCGGCTCGCTATTCTTTGGTCGAACTCCAGACTTTTTTCCTCATCTTTGGGCCGAAAGACCTGCTTGCCCTCCCAATCCAAATATTGTAATGAGGCATAGAGCCGATAAGGTGTCGCAGTCAGTCCGAGTATCTTTCTTTCGGCACAATCAAAGAATGTACGATACATACCACCCTGCGGATTGCAAGTATGGCATTCGTCAACTATGATATACCGAAAATGGTTGAAATCCTCCATATGCGCTTTCACGCTTCCTATGGTGGCAAAGGTTATTCTGCTTATCTCTTTTCTCCTAAATGAAGCCGAGTATATCGAGCAATCCTCAACACCATAACTTTTCAGCTTGGCGTAGTTCTGCTCAAGTATCTCTTTGCTTGGCTGAAATACTAATACGTTACCGTCAAGCCTATGTGCTATATCTGCTATACAAAGCGATTTCCCACTGCCAGTTGGCAGAATGAGCAAACCGTTCCTATCAGAGCCACTCCTGAAGAAACGTATCGAGGCATCGCTTGCCTCCTGCTGGTAATCGCGTAATTGGTATATCATAAGTATCTTTGCGCCTGTGCTATCTCAACCTCACATTGCCGGAGCAATATTCCTTCTTCGGCAGTAGGGAGATATATGCCGGCCTCCTTTGACGACCAGTTGCGGAAACGGTCAATGCAGACAGACATTTCTTCCACTGTTAGGTCAGAGGTCGACCGGCATACTATTCGTTCTCGGTTAGTGAATTTGTCTAATTTCCGTGCCACTATGAAAGTGTCAGGATTGACAAGTTTCTTGAAATATTCCTCCTTGATATAATCAGAAGCCTCCCCATACATCACGGCGAAATAGCCGATGATGACATGGAGATAGGCATTCTGATTAAGGGAGCGTTGTCGTTTGGAGCGCAACTCCACTACCTCCCCGCGCTCAGCGAGTAGGTTTGCTCTGGCAAGAAAATTAGCCTTTTGCAAAGGATTGGAGTTGTCGTACAGCATACGTTATCAGATTGGAGAGGTGAACCCGGCGCCTTGTGCTACTTGCGGTGGCTGCTGCATCGAACCCGTTGCAACAGAAGCACTGGCAACTGCCTGTGGCGCAGTACCTATCTGCGGTTGCATCTGTGCTTGTTCTGTCGCAGCTCGGCCGTAGAGTTCTATCTTATACGGGCGAATGTCATTGATGATTTTCTCGGTGCCTCCCTGCGGAGTGTACTTGCGGCCTACTATGTCAAAGTAGACAGCCACATTCTGACCTACTTTGAACTGGTCGAGGTCTCGGCACTTATCGCCGATGAACGAGAACTCCGGGGTGTTCTCATAGTCGTTCACGGGTTCGCCGGTATTCGGGTCGAAGCGGCGCACTGAAATGATGAGTGAACGCTTGATGAACGAGTTACCTGTGTTTTGAGAGGTGAGGTTCTGGGCCTCCCCGATAAAGAGAATTTGCCCGATGATGAAATTTGCCATATCTTGATTTTTTAGACTGTTAATGTTCTGTTCCATGAGAGCAATACCTCTATTGCGTCCTTTGATTTGCGAGGCACCTCCACGCACATGGAGCGCCCGTATCTTGGTTTAGGCAGCCATATAGCGAGAAGCCTTTTGGCCTTGAGAGTCGGGTTCTGACGTTCAAAGAGATATGCGTAAGTTGAGAGTTGCCACGATAAATACTCCATATCGAGTTTCGATGTGGTCTTTAGATCGACAAGAGAGAGGTCATCAAAAATTGTGTCGATTGAGCTTGCTATCTCACTTTCATCTGATACCAAATACTCACTTGCCAATGTCTTTACTCCGAGGTCTGCCTTGATGCGCAGATAGTCCTGAACAGCAGGGGTATCGCTCGTAACTCCGAGGCTGTCTACCAGCTCAATCTGTTCATGGATATTGTGGCCATAATCTGCGGCTTTCGCCAAGACCTCTTTTGATATACCTTTGTACTTATCCTTGAAAAGGGTACGAGATAACATGGAGGTTACACCGGACAGGCTTTTCCCGTCGAGCGTATAGGTGTGGTCAAGTTCATTAAACACAACCCTTGACCTCACGAGTTCTATTGGGGCCTGTGTCATAATCCGAGTTCCTTTTTCTTTGTCGACATACATTGTGTGAATGTCGGGTTCTGATGTAGTGCCGAGTTGGAGTTCCAGACGTTCATAAGTGCGTCCCGGTCAGATACGCCGACAATAGAGGTCAGAGCAGCCACAAGTTCAGCCTCCTTAACCGAGTCAAGAGATTGGATTATCTCGTTGATTGTCTTGGGACGTGTTTCAGGGGGAGTTGTGGCGTCGGAGTCTTTCTGTTCTTCAGTAGGTATCAGGAGCATCTGCATGAGGGCATATTTCAATGCTATGCTCATGGCCTTATTCATTCCTTTATCGCCGGAGTCCATCGCTTCGCCGACATTGATAGCGATTGCCTCGGAACCGTCATCGGCAACAAAATGGAACTTGATTTTGGCTCGTGTATAATAGAGGATAGTACCTTTGCCTGTTACTTTTTCTGCAACGGTGTAATCGAGGACTTCGGGGAGAATGAAAACCCCGTTGTTGGCGAATAGGTCATGCAGCTCGTTCATTACGGCATCTATGCCTCGGAACATGAAGCCTTGCTGCTGGTTTCTGGAACTCTTAGTGATAGCTTTGGTTTCCTTCATTATGGCCGCTATTGCTCCATAAATTTTAGGTACCGTGGAGGGTTGTTCGTCCATGAGTTTTATTCCGTTTGTTGTTTGTAAAATCTTGCATATTTGATAATGCGGAGATTTAGATTGATTAAACTTATTTGCTTATGGTCCGGCCTTGTTTGGACCGGATATTGTAATTATTGGAGGGCCTACTGTGTCAAAGTTTCGCAAAAATACGATGTGTTTTTCAGAGGTTTTACATTGCGAACTATATCCGCAAGATTAAATCTCCACATGGTATTCGCGCTTCCCTCCGGCTTTGAATATCGCACCTTTCCGTCGAGCATCAGGCGCTCCAATCTTTTCTCTCCACCTACGAGCATGACTGCTTTTCGGTATGAAACATGGAGCCTTTCAGTCCGCCTTAAAAGTGATTGATATTTTTGAGCCATAACGTCAACGGCGATTTCAGGCATTAGTTTATTCTTGTTACTACTACCGTGAAATCCTGCTTGTTAGTAACTGCTTCCGCGTCCCAGCCTTGTCGCATATAGTCCGACCTAAACCTTGATAAGGTGTTCAGGATAGTGGAGCGTTGCTCAATCGGGAATGTCGCTTTGTCGCCTACCTTGAGCTTGCGTAATGTGGAGGACACAGGAAGCGGTTGCACCTGTATTGGTATGGCCGTATCACCATCTCGAAGCTCCATTGGAGGTGCGCTCGGTACGCCAGTAAAAGGCGGATTTTGGGTGTTTGTTTCCATCTGTTCCAGATTTTCGATGTTAAAACTTATTTGCTTATAAGCAAGTTTTTGCTTATCTTTGTTGTAGTTGTTGATTGTGTTTGTGATGCAAAGTTAGTGATAATTTTTGAATTGACCAATAAAATCTTATCATTTTTACGGTTGCAATCGCAAATAATCGCATTTTTAACATTTGGCTCCAGTCAGAGGTGCCGAGGAACTTGTTTAACTTAAAAAGATAGCGTCGTAAAGATGACAGAAGAAGAAAAGGTTGCCAACTGCGTTGACGCGGCTTCCATACGCGAGCAACTGCTTGAAGCACTCCACATGACAGCAGGGGAGCTTGCTACTGCACTGGGCATAAACTACCAACGCATTTACGACCTCGGAACAGGTCGCACTAAGAAATTCAATCCCGGCATGGTTCGCCTGATAACAAAGACTTTTCCACAGGTCAATCCACATTTCTTATATACCGGCAACGGTTCTGTATTGCTCCCAAATGGTGGCAATAATCAGAGTGCCGGTCTTGGCGCTCCAGAACTTGCTGAAATCTTGGCGATGTCTAAGAGGTTGCTTCAACTTATGGAAAGGCTTGATGCAAAAGACTCAGACCTGCGCGATCGAGAGAATAAACTTATTGCTCGTGAGGCAGAGGTCAGTCAGCGCGAAAGGGCCGTCAATGATAGAGAACTTGAAATCCGCAAACGCGAACTTGAAAGTTCCCCAGTATCATAGTCTAAACTCGCTTAGGTTTCGATATTTGCAGATGATGTGTAGAGAGGTACAGAATTGCGCAAGCACACGGCCTAATATATTATGGTGTAGGTTATCTTCCGACTGCCGAGGCTGGGGCTGCCGACACCTCCGCGTGTTCCCCGACACTTTACCGGTTACAGAACATGATAGAGGCAAACTATTCTCGAAAGTCTACGCAGAAGCAGAAAAGAGGGGTATTCTGGAGTGCCCTCATTTCGTCCCCACGTTGATTGATGACGTGGTGGAAAGCGAAACCGAACTGCTCTCAATAATGAGGCACAAAACACCCTAAATTGTCTAATTATTGTCGGACGCAATCGCAAAAACACTCCTATTACTTACAAATCAATTAGTTAGGCAAGTTTATGGAGATACTATACGAGGACAACCATATAATAATCGTCAACAAACGTCCCGGGGAGATAGTACAAGGCGACAAGACCGGAGACCGTCCGCTGTCCGACATGGTCAAGGACTGGCTCAAGGAAAAATACGCCAAACCCGGCAACGTCTTTGTAGGCGTGGTACACCGGCTGGACCGCCCTGTGGGCGGTCTGGTCGTGTTTGCCAAAACGTCAAAGGCACTCACCAGGCTCAACGACATGTTCAGGCGCGGAGACGTGCACAAAACATACTGGGCGATAACACGCAACATGCCGCAACAGCCGGAAGCCCTGCTGACACACCATCTTGTGCCCGTAGAGCGCAACAACAAGACCTATGTGGTGGACAAACCGGAAACCCGTTCAAAGGAAGCCCGTCTGAAATACCGCCTGATTGCCTCAGGCGACCGCTATCACCTCCTGGAAGTGACGCTGCTGACAGGCCGGAAGCACCAGATCCGCGCCCAACTGTCGGCCATAGGCTGCCCGATAAAAGGCGACCTGAAATATGGCGACAAACGCAGCAACCCGGACGGGAGCATATCGCTGATAGCACGCAGCATAGAGTTCGTACACCCCGTATCGGGGCAAGATATCAAAGTCACCGCCCATGTGCCTGAAGGCGATGTGCTATGGGAGGCACTGGAGCGGAAAAGCAACCCGGAAACAGACAACTAATGGACAAACAGGACCTAAGGATAGTGTTCATGGGCAATCCCGACTTCGCTGTCGGCAGCCTCCGCCGTATACACCAGGGCGGATACAACATAGTAGGTGTGGTAACGATGCCCGACAAGACCGGAGGACGCGGCAACAAGGTGATAGAAAGCGCCGTTAAGCGCTATGCCACCGAAGCCGGGCTTCCATGCATAATGCAGCCAGAGAAGCTGAAAGATCCGGAATTTGTCGACAGGCTGAGGTCTCTCGATGCAGACCTGTTCATCGTCATAGCATTCAGGATGCTGCCGGAAGTGGTGTGGGCCATGCCGAGGCTGGGCACTTTCAACCTGCATGCGTCCCTGCTGCCAAAATACCGAGGCGCTGCACCCCTCAACTGGGCAGTGATAAACGGAGACAGCCAGACAGGCGTAACCACCTTTTTCCTAAAGCATGAGATAGACACAGGGGACATAATACGCCGCGAGGCCATAGACATAGGCGAGGACGAAAACGTAGGCAGCGTACATGACCGCCTCATGGAGCTGGGTGCAGAACTCACTGTGGACACAATCGACCATATCATCGCTGGCGACCTCAAGCCCATACCTCAGTCGGAAATGGAAGGCGGCGACACACCCACACCAGCCCCGAAGATATTCAAGGACACTTGCCGCATCAACTGGGGCAGGACTGCTGCCGAGGTGCACAACCTGGTGCGCGGACTGTCGCCCTACCCCGCCGCCTGGACAAAGCTGTCGGCCGATGGCGCACAGGCGGCCGATGTGAAGATACTGGCGACACGCCGTACCGGCTTGCCGGCTTGCTGCCCTCCAGGCACAGTAAAGACAGACCAGGGGCAACTGCTGGCGGCGACAGCGGATTCATGGCTTGAAATCCTTGAGATACAGCCGGCCGGAAAACGCCGCATGACAGCCGGGGAGTATCTGCGTGGAGTCCGTGCAGAGTCCCTTATGTTTGAATGATACACCAGTTGGACACAAAACCGATGAATGCACCACTTGCCGAACGTCTGCGCCCGATGAACCTCGATGAATACATCGGGCAGTCGCACCTTGTAGGACAAGGCGCCGTTATACGCCGCATGATCGAGAGCGGACGGGTGGCGTCGTTCATACTCTGGGGCCCTCCCGGCGTCGGCAAGACCACACTGGCACGGATAATAGCGAACAGCATAAAGTCGCAGTTCTATACCCTCAGCGCCGTAACCTCCGGCGTCAAGGACGTACGCGAGGTGATCGACCGCTGCCGGGCCGACTCGGCTGGCATGTTCTCACAAGGACGCCCCATACTCTTCATAGATGAAATCCACAGGTTCAGCAAATCACAGCAGGACAGCCTGCTGGGTGCTGTAGAAGCCGGAGTGGTGACGCTGATAGGCGCGACTACCGAGAACCCGTCGTTCGAGGTGATACGCCCTTTGCTCTCCAGGGCGCAAGTGTACACGCTCAAACCGCTGGAAGAGACAGAGCTTCAACAGCTCCTCGAAAGGGCCGTCAGCACCGATGAGATACTCAAGACACGTAGGTTTGACATCCGTGAGACTACAGCCCTATTCCGTTATTCTGGGGGCGATGCCCGCAAGCTGCTGAACATCATCGACCTGCTGGAACAGTCGGCCGCCTATGGAGAAACGATAGTAATTGACGACGGTACGGTGACCGGACATCTCCAGGAGAACCCGCAGGCCTACGACAAGAACGGGGAGATGCACTATGACATCATATCGGCATTCATAAAGAGCGTGCGCGGGAGCGATCCCGATGCCGCCGTCTATTGGCTGGCACGCATGATAGCCGGCGGGGAAGACCCTGAATTCATAGCAAGGCGTCTGGTGATACTCGCGGCCGAGGACATCGGCCTGGCCAACCCCAACGCACTGCTGCTGGCCAATGCCACATTCGACACCATACAGAAGATAGGCATGCCGGAAGGCCGGATACCGCTGACCGAATGCACCATCTACCTTGCCACTTCGGCAAAAAGCAATTCGGCATACATGGCCATCGCCGCCGCGCTGGAGGCAGTTGACCGTACCGGAAACCAGCCTGTGCCGCTGCACCTGCGCAACGCGCCGACATCGCTGATGAAGAAGCTTGGATACGGTGAAAGCTACAAATATGCCCATGACTACCCGGGGAACTTTGTCAGGCAGCAGTTCCTGCCCGACACCCTGGCGGGGGAACAATTCTGGAAGCCTTGCACCAATCCGGCAGAGGACAAAATGTCGGCCATCCAGAAATCACGTTGGGGTGACAGGTAGGGCTGACGAGCCTACCTTATCCATTATGCCTTTTGCCATGCGGCCGATGCGCGGCTGGAGTATGTTGGCTATCTGACGGGCCGTGAGCTTGTTGGTAAGTTGTATCGTGGGCCGCAACATGGCCTCTACTATCCGCATTTCTGTGGCAGTAAGTATCCCGGAGGACTTAAGTTCGGCCAGACGCATATCGCGTATGCCTGCGGATACAAACCTTGCAAGCTGCCTATCGCGCTCCTGCCGGCGTGAGGCTCGCCTGAGTGCCGATACCCGGCGGCGTTCACGCCTCTTGTGCGCACGTTCCACTATTACAGATGTGTCAGGGATGCCAGCGGCAACGTCCGAAGGCTCGGGTGGTTCACCGTTAAGTATTTCTGCAGCCTTTACAAGCGCTGAACATACTTCCATTGCCAGGCGTGGGTCTCCGGGATTTGAGGCAAGGGCCGAAAGTATATTGGCCGGGATCTCGATTGATGTGATATTTTTCATGACTGTTATGTGTGTTTGTTTGGATTTATGCCACAAAGTTAGTACGCATATCGCCTCCCCAACCTGTTAAATCCCGCTTCTCGAATTTTAACATTTGAAGGTTTTGACGTAACAAACTATACCATCGCACATTAACCCCATTTTTCCAAGTATGGAAAAATGCATTTCAGGGCTATATTTTTTTCATATTAAAAGCGCGCCCGGCATACAGATGCCGGGCGCGCAGTATTGTGGATTTAAGGGTCAGGTCACTTGGTTTCCTCAAGGGTGCAGATGGATACGCGGTTCCATGATTCTTCTGAGAACATGTGTCCGATGCCTTCGCCTTCGGCAGTGATGCGGTCGGCTGCGATCTTATAGCGTTTGATCAGGGCGTCCTTCACTGATTCGGCACGCTTCTGGGCAAGACGGATGTTGAATTCCTCGTTGCCTTCGGGAGATGCATAACCCTTGATGACAACCTTTGATTTGGGATGGTTGTTCATGTAGGCTGCAATCATCTCAACATTAGGCTTCTGGTCGGCGGTAATGTTGCTTGAACCCACCTTGAAGAATATATAGCGTACTGAGCTGAGGTCGGTGCTCTTCTCCTTTACAACCTGTGCGGGACGGCTCATGCATGCGGCCAGGTCGGCTGCAAGCCCGTTGTTCACTTCCTGCAGGGCCACATTTGCGGCGGCCTGTGCCTCTACTGTACCACGGAGGTCGTTGATCACACCATTGAGGGCATCGATCTCTGCCTGGTTGTATGGGGTAACGCACTGGAAGCCGTCACCGAAATGGTATGTCACACCTGCCATCACATTCACTGTAGCGCGGTTGGCGTTATAGGAAGCGGAGCTCTGCTTTGCGCCACCGTCGCTCATATCCCAAACGATTGAAGGCTTGAGGGCGATTGTCACATTAGGACTTACGTTGAAGTTGAAGTTAAGCCCTACCTTTGTTGCGAAATAGTTGTGGTCAGGCACATCGCCACTTTGATATAGGTGTCCCCAACCAGCTCCGGCCACGACATCAATGTCGAACACACGGCCTTCACAGTTGTAGCCTCCAAAAAGGTTGAACAGGTCGACAGCACCAAATGCGCCTACATAAGAATTGTCGAAGGCAGTGGAACTGTGCACACGGTTGCGCCATGATGATGTGTTGACGCCGAACGCGCCTTCAACACCAAGGGCAAATGCCGGTGTGACCTGCTTGTAGATATTGATACCTGCCACTCCACGCATGTTGCCAAAGAAGGCATGGTGAGTCATCGGAGTGGTCACACCACCATCCAGACCAATCGAGAAATTATCGAAGAACCCGGGTTCTTCAATTGCTGTCTGAGCTGAGGCTGACATTGCACCCATGGCAAGCGCAGCCATTACAATCATCTTTTTCATGTCGGTAATATAAAATTGTTAAAACGTAATCTTCGGTTTTTAGTGAAGGATGTTAACTATTGCCACTACCTGTGTCCTCTGCCACACATTCCGGCACTGCACCGGACACCGGTTTCTTTTGTGGTAACTAATAAACACACTACCCCGAAATTTGGTTCATTCCAATCCATCGTCCCCATCCGAATCCAACGACAAAAACGCACATGATATCACATCTGGCTCATACCCCTTTGCCATCATTCCCCTGAAAATCTTCATTTTTGTCCCATAGTCCAATATACCGCCATACCTCGCGGCCACAGCACGCAGAACCGCCACTGCCGTATGCCGGTATTCTTCCGGGGCAATACTTTCAATTGCCTCCAATGCTATTTCCGAAGGTATACGCTTTGCTGCCAGCGCCAGCCTGATCTTGCGGCGTCCCCACCGGGCAAACAGGAACTTGTCGCGGACAAACGCCCTGGCATAACGGCTGTCATCGACATAACGGCCTTCCTCCAGAAGGCGCAGCACTTCCGCTGCCGCATACGCCGTAAGCCCCATACGCGACAGCTTCTGCCTGATCTCATACGAGCAATGCTCGGCACGCGAGCACAATGCCTGCATACGCACCAGCGCCTGCTGCGGCGTGACCGGCCTCACCGCCATTGCCCGCCTCCCTCCTTTACCGCCGTGGCGAAGCGCACTCGCCCGCAATAGTCACGGTGTAGCTCCACACCGGCAAAACCAGCCGCAGAGAACAAACCGGCCACCCCTGAGGCAAACAACGGGTTCAATTCTACATAAAGCTGCCCTCCGGGGACAAGAGCACCCGCTGCATACCCGGCTATGGCGCGGTAGAACACCAGCGGGTCTGAATCAGGTACAAACAGCGCACGGTGCGGCTCATGATCCACCACACGGCGGTCCATGGACGGCTCTTCACCTAAGGCAATATATGGCGGATTAGACACTATTATATCATATACTGGGGCTGATGGCGGCGTCTGCGACAGGATGTCCATCTCGATGAACCTGACTCCGGCCTTAAGCCTGCGGGCATTTTCGGCGGCCACCTCCAGCGCGGCCTTGCTGATGTCCACAGCATCGATCTGGGCAAATTTAAGTGCCCGTGCCAGCGATATGGCTATACAGCCGCTCCCTGTGCCGATGTCGAGCACCCTGAGATCAGTACGTCCGCCATTGCGTCCGGCCACCATGTCGACCATCTCAGCCGTTTCCGGACGAGGTATCAGCGTGTCGGGGGTGACGGCATAGTCATTGCCCATGAACCGAGCCACCCCAAGCACATATTGCAGTGGTTCCCCGTCCAAGACGCGCCCTATAATGCCATCCACCTGTGATTCGAGCCATGGTGTGACCTCATCGCCGGCATGCATCACCACATCGACCGGCCTGTACCCTTTCAGGCTTTCCATTATTATCCCTACCATGGCTCGGGCCTCTCCCTGGCCTAGCGATGGGGACAGACGCCTTTCTGCGCCGGAAACCAGTTGCCTTAACGTGATTGCACCCATATGCGAAATAAATTTTATTTAAAATCAGATTTTATTTACAAAACAGCCTTTTACTGTTAATAGAATGGTTAACCGCCGCAAATTTAGCCAAATCTCTCCTTATTTATGTAATTTTGCACAAGCATTATGGAAATAGATAAAAATTTCATGAAACGCGCCCTGCAGCTCGCACGCTGCGGGGAAGGCAACACCTGGAGCAATCCCATGGTTGGCGCTGTAATCACCTCGGCCGATGGACGCATCATCGGCGAGGGCTACCACCGCCAGTACGGCAAGGGGCATGCCGAGGTCAACGCAGTGGCTTCCGTAAAGGACAAGTCACTTCTTCGAGACTCAACCATGTACGTGACCCTCGAGCCATGTTCGCACTACGGAAAGACCCCGCCATGCGCCGGGCTCATAATAGACTGCGGCATTCCCCGGGTGGTGGTCGGCGCGTCCGACCCTTTCAAGGAAGTCTCCGGCAGGGGCATAGCCATGCTGCGCGGGGCAGGGGTGGAGGTTGTGACCGGCATCATGGAAAAGGAGTCGCGTCAGCTGAACGCCCAGTTCATCACTGCCCATACGCTCGGACGCCCCTTCATAACACTGAAATGGGCACAGACATACGACGGCTACATGGGCGCGGAGGGACACCGCCCCCTGCGCATATCCACACCGCTGTCATCGGCGGCAGTGCACGCGCTAAGGTCGCGGCATCAGGCCATCATGGTAGGCGCCGGGACGGTGGCAGCCGACAACCCGCGCCTTGACAAACGCCTTTGGAATACCGGAAGCCTGCCGATGCGAATAGTCGCCGACCGCCGCGGGCTCACAGATGCAAACTCAGCAGTGTTCACCCAATCCGGAGGGCAGACGCTATACATCACATCACGGCACAGGGACGACCTCCCCACCGGGACACGGCAACTGATTGTACCCGAAGGCGAACCCGTCACCGGCATGATGCAAATGCTCTACAGGGAAGGTATAATATCTGTGCTGGTGGAAGGCGGCAGGCAGATACTGGATGCGTTTATAGAGGCCGGAATGTGGGACATGGCACGCATCGAGACAGCACCATGGGCATATGGCATCCATGCCGGCGGAGTACTTGCCCCCTCCATTCAGCAAGCGCCGGCATCTTGCTGCACCATTGACGGCAACATAGTCAATACATATATCAAAAACCCGCTCATTGACGTTAAAAACCTATAAAAAACAGTCTTTTTTGATGAAATGTCGACAACTCTTTGCCTGTTTTTGAGCGATGTTTTAATTTTGCAGTTTGAAATAAACTATCTGACATGATAAAGAACCTAGCCATAGCCATAGCCCTCATCACAACCCTGGCAGCCGTCCACGCATGCAATTCCGATGACGACAACGAAGTGTACAACGCGTCAATTGCGGCATCAAATGTGCGGGTGACAGAATTTTCGCTCGCCGAGGACGATTCGGTGCTAGTGGCGCTCGACTCCGTGTACTTCTCGATAGACCTGATGAACGCTTCGATATTCAATGCCGATTCACTGCCTGTTGGCACAGATGTGCGCAAGCTTGTGGCCAAGATATCATACGGCGCAGTATCCGAGGCCGAAATCACGTTCAAGCGCGCCGATATGACGGACTCGGTATTCGACTACCTCAACCATTCGACAGACAGCATCGACTTCTCCAACGGCCCGGCAAAACTCAGGCTGGTATCATCGGACGGAAAGGCTGAACGCACTTACACCATCAGTGTCAACGTGCACAAAATGAAGCCTGACTCCCTCTACTGGAACGAGCTGGCCAGACAGCCACTCCCTACCGGCATAACCCAACCGACACAGCAACGCACCGTACGTTCCGGAAATACCGCATATTGCCTGACATCAGGCGGCGGACGGATATGCATGGCCTCCACCGAAAATCCTGCTGACGGCAACTGGGATATAAAGGACATAGACCCGGCGTTCACACCCGATGTCAGCACACTGGCAGCAACCGATGACGCCATCTTCATCCTTGACAACACAGGAGCTCTATACACATCGGCCGACGGCGGCACTACCTGGACCGCCACAGGGTCAAACTGGCATTCGATAACAGGAGGATACGGCAATATCCTGCTAGGCATAGCATCCAACGGCGACGGCACGTATTCACATGTAACATATCCCGCATCAACACAAAAAGCAGCAGACAAGGACTTCCCCATAAGCGGGGCATCAACGCCACTTACGTTTGAGAGCAAATGGTCACAGTCGCCGCAAGCATACATATTGGGCGGAGAAAAAGCCGACGGCACATTGTCAGCCGACACATGGGCCTACGACGGTACTGTGTGGGCAAAAGTATCCAACGTACCACTGCCGCAAGCACTGCGCGATGTGACAATGTTCCCATATTTCAGCTTCATCACCAACGCTTCAAACTGGAAAGTGACAGAATATACGGTACTTATGGCCATAGGCGGCCGCGACAGCGACGGAAACCCTGTCAAGGACGTCTACATCTCCTACAACATGGGCATGGACTGGCGCAAGGGCGGAGACCTGCTCATGCTTCCGGACTACATACCTGCAATGTGGGGTGCACAGGGCCTGGTGTACAGTTCCGTGCTCACACAGCCGGCACGCTCCGCCTCGCAATGGACGCCCATGCCTATACGCACCCTGCCCCGCTGGCTTGTACCGGCAGAGAAGGCTGCCGTATCGCGTGCGACACACCCCATCACCGAATGGGACTGCCCCTACATCTATCTCTTCGGCGGATATGCAGCCGACGGCAGCCTGTATCCCGACATATGGCGCGGGGCAATAAACAGGCTGACATTCAAACCGCTACAGTAACATAAATACCACCTGCCTCCATCCTATACATTTATTATATATAATGCGAACAGCCGCCATATCAGCCATCATCCTGTGCCTGGCATCAGCCGCCACGGCCCAGAATGTAGACGATGACTCCTTCCGTTTCGATGCAGGGGTCAACATCGGCATGAGCGGATACCTTGGCGACGCCAACCATTCGAGCATATTCTCCCGCCCAGGCTTCGGTGGCCAGCTGTCGCTGCGCTACCTGCCCAACACCAGGATGGCTTTCCGCGGAGTGCTCACCGCCGCATCCATAAGCGGCAACACGGCCGACTGGGACAACAAGCTTCCTGACGGCCAGGACTACAAGTTCACATCATCGGTCTACGACCTGTCGGTGAGATACGAATTCAACTTCTTTGCCTACGGCATAGGCGAGACCTACAAGAAACTGCGCCGCTGGACACCATATGTGACAGCAGGCATCGGCGTCAACCTGGCCAGCTGCGACGGCAGTACGGCCATAGCCCCGTCGATACCGTTGGGACTCGGCGTAAAATATAAGTTCAGGCCCAGATGGAACCTTATGGCCGAGTTCACGATGACAAAAGTGTTCGGCGACAAGGTTGACGGCAGCGCCCTTTCCGACCCATACGGCATAAAGAGCTCATTCATCAAGAATACCGACTGGGTGTCGATGATATCAATAGGAATATCCTACGAATTTTCCCGGCGGTGCTCGACATGCCACTACGTGGACTGACCCCCTCTGAAACATACCAACATTTCCACAACATCAAGCGAATGAACCAACGCCACGACATAGACCTTTCCGCCATCCCGGCACACGTCGCCATAATAATGGACGGCAACGGCCGGTGGGCACGCGCACGCGGCCTCAACCGCTCGGCAGGGCATGCCGAAGGAGTCAACACCGTGCGCCGCATCACCGAGGCGGCATCGCAGATGGGTGTGAGATACCTCACCCTATATACATTCTCCACCGAAAACTGGAACAGGCCAAAGGATGAAGTGGACATGCTCATGCACCTGATAGTGGTGGCAATAGAGCGTGAGACCCCCGACCTGATAAAGAACAACGTGCGCCTGGCCACAATAGGCGACATGGGGCGCATGCCCGACGAGGCACGCTCAAGGCTGGAACGCTGCATATCCGACACGGCCCATTGCACAGGACTTACCCTTATACTGGCCATAAGCTACTCATCACGGTGGGAGATAACCGCCGCCGTGAAAGAGCTTGCAGCCCAGGTGGCGGCAGGCAAGACCGACCCTGAGGAAATCACGCCTGAAATGATATCTTCACACCTGGCCACCAGGAATTTCCCGGACCCCGACCTGCTTATACGCACAGGCGGAGACCTGAGGGTATCCAACTTCCTGCTGTGGCAGATCGCCTACAGCGAGATATATGTAACGCCTACTTTCTGGCCCGACTTCGACAAGGATGCATTCGCAGAGGCTATAGCGCAATACCAGACACGCGAACGCAGATACGGCCTCACATCCGACCAGATATCCACCGCCACAGAGACACCTAAAATATAAACACCTGTATTACAAAACATATCACATCATGCGATTGAAAGCCATAACCATCATAGCGGCAATAATATTAACGGCCTTTGCCCCGGCCCGCTCACAGGAAGCGGCAGTGGCTGACACCATCTACAACCCGCCGGTGCTGTTCAACGGTATGCCCCGAACATACGAGCTCGCCGGAATATCAGTCGAAGGGGCGCCCAACTATGAAGACTTTGTAATCATCGGCTATTCCGGCCTCAAGGTGGGTGACCGCATAGAAGTGCCAGGCGCCGACATCACCGCCGCAGCAAAACGCCTAATGCGCCAGGGCCTGTTCTCACAGGCACGCATAAAGGTCGACAAGATCGCCGGGGACAAAGTATGGCTCACATACGACCTGCGCACACAGCCCCGAATCTCCGAAGTACGCTATATAGGCCCGAAGAAAGGCGAACGCGAGGACCTGCAGGAACGCCTGCAACTGATGAAAGGCAACCAGATAACGCAGAACATCGTTAACCGCGCCGAGCAGATAATAAAGAAATACTACTCAAACAAGGGATTCGGCAACGCCGATGTCAAAATAGACCTTATCGAGGACCTGTCGCACGAGAATGAGATGATCGTGGAAATCAACGTTGACCGCCACGACAAGGTAAAGGTGCACAAGATATATATCGACGGCAACGAGGTGCTCAGCGACCACAAGCTGCAGCGCGTGATGAAGAAGACAAACGAGAAAAACAAGCTCATCAACCTGTTCCGCCAGAAAAAGTTCGTGGAATCCGACTACAAGGATGACCTGAACCGCATTCTGGAGAAGTATAACGAGCTTGGCTACCGCGACGCAAAGATAATATCCGATTCGGTAGTGCCGCACAACGACAAGACCGTCGATGTATACATCAACCTTGAAGAAGGCAAGAAATACTACATCAAGGATATCGACTGGGTGGGTAATACGGTGTACCCCACCGACATGCTCTCAGACCTTCTGGGTATGCAGCCCGGCGATGTCTACAACCAGAAGGCCCTAAACAAGCGCCTGCAGGAAGACGAGGACGCCGTGGCCAACCTATACATGGACCGCGGATACCTGTTCTACAATCTTGTACCGGTAGAACGCGACATAACCGGCGACTCCATATCGCTTGAAATGCGCATCACCGAAGGCCCGCAGGCCAGAATCAACAACGTGGTGATAAACGGCAACGACCGCCTTTATGAAAAGGTGATACGCCGCGAACTGCGAGTGAAGCCCGGCGAACTGTTCAGCAAGAACGACCTCATGCGCTCCGCCCGCGAAATAGCGCAGACAGGACACTTCGACCCTGAAAACATGGACATACGCCCTGAACCCAACGAGGAGAACGGCACGGTGGACATCGTGTTCAACCTCGAGTCAAAGGCCAACGACCAGATAGAGTTCTCGATGGGCTGGGGACAGACCGGCATCATCGGAAAGCTCGCGCTGAAGTTCACAAACTTCTCAATAAAGAACCTGTTCCATCCAAGCTCATACCGCGGCATAATCCCGCAGGGCGAAGGGCAGACGTTCACCATATCGGCACAGACCAACGCCCGCTACTACCAGGCATATTCAGTATCGTTCCTCGACCCGTGGTTCGGCGGCAAGCGCCCCAACTCACTATCGGTATCCGCGTTCTACTCACGCCAGACAGGCGTCAACAGCTCATTCTACAACTCCCGCTGGAGCAATCCATACCTCAGCTACGGTTATGGGTACGGTTACGGCGGACTCGGCAACGACTACTACCAGAATTCCTATCAGAGCGCCTACGACCCAAACAAGGTGCTGCAGATGCTTGGCCTAACCGTGGGATTCGGCAAGCGCCTCAACTGGCCTGACGACTACTTCACATTCACTGCCGAACTCGGATACAACTGGTACTATCTCAAGAACTGGGAATACCTCTACTACATGAACAACGGTACGTCCAACTCGTTTGTACTCGGGCTGACCCTTGCCCGCAACAGCCTCGACAACCCGCTGTACACCCGTTCGGGCAGCTCGTTCTCACTCAGCCTCCACCTTACCCCGCCGGCATCTCTCTTCGGGAAAAAGAACTGGGGACACCTTGCGGACATCGCCAACAACCCCGATGTGAAGACCGCAGAACGTGAGGCCGCCCGCAAGCAGCTCTACCACTGGATAGAATACTGGAAACTGCGCTTCAAGTCCCGTACATATACCCCGCTGGCAAACGCTGACGGCAAGTTCACACCCGTCCTTATGACACGTGCCGACATCGGGCTGCTGGGAAGCTACAACAAACACCTGAAATCACCGTTCGAGACATTCTATGTAGGCGGTGACGGCATGTCGGGCTCATACACCTACGCCACCGAGACCATAGCGCTGAGAGGATACGACAACGGACAGCTCACACCGTGGGGGGCAGAAGGCTATGCATACACCCGCTTCGGCATGGAACTCCACTTCCCTCTGATGCTACAGGCCACGACAACGATATATGCACTGTCGTTCATTGAGGCCGGCAACGCATGGAATTCTGTAAAGGCGTTCTCCCCGTTCGATGTAAAACGCAGCGCAGGCGTCGGCGTGCGAATCTTCCTGCCTATGGTAGGCATGATGGGTATCGACTGGGCTTACGGCTTTGACAAGGCTTACGGCACAAAGGGCGGAAGCCACTTCCATTTCATCCTCGGACAGGAATTCTGATACCGGCCAATAAACCTTTCCGCCTCCAGGACGTCTATTATTAGGAAGGCCTGAGCCATAAAGGCCTTCCTGAAACAAAAACAAAAGACCTAAAAACAAAGAATTATGAAACGTATACTACTGATAATGGCAATAGCCATCCTGGGCATCGCCGGCGCAAAGGCCCAGAAATTCGCCCTCGTCGACATGGACTACATCCTGCGCAATGTACCGGCATACGAAATGGCCAACGAGCAGCTCAACCAGCTTTCACAACGCTGGCAGAAAGAAGTGGAGGTCAAGGCAAAAGAAGCTGAGGACATGTACCAGAGCTATCTTGCCGACAAGGTGTTCCTCACCGACGACCAGGTGAAAAAACGCGAGGAAGCCATAACCGCCAAAGAAAAGGAGGCCACCGAACTCCGCTACAAATACTTCGGGCCGGAAGGCGAACTGTACAAGAAACGCCAGTCATTGATGAAGCCAATACAGGAAGACGTGTACAATGCCGTCAAGAAAGTGTCGGAAGAACGTGGCTACCAGATGATCCTTGACCGCGCATCATCTTCGGACATCATCTTCGCATCCCCCAGGATAGATGTTTCCAACGAGGTACTCTCAAAGCTAGGATATTCCAACTAAAAATATTATCTTTGCAGCAAATTATACAGCAATAATCAAGCAAATCAATAAAAATAACCACTCAATACCATCATGATCAAGAAACTTCTTCTGGCTATCGCCGTAGCCCTGCCAATGTGTGCCGCAGCGCAGACCCCAAAATTCGGAATCGTAGAAGTAGAGCCTATCTTCCAGTCGTTGCCTGAGACCACAGCAGCACAGAACCAAATCACCGAAGCCTCCAAGAAATACGAGGACGAATTCGCGAAACTTCAGGAAGAATTCAACAAGAAGTACACCGAATTCCAGAACCTCACCAAGGACACCACAACCCCCGAATCTATCAAGGAGCGCCGCATGCAGGAACTCTCCGAGCTAGACCAGAAGGTACAGCAGTTCCGCGCTACAGCCACAAATGACCTGCAGCGCCAGCAGCAGACCCTCATGGCCCCGATACAGGAAAAAATCCTCACCGCCATCAAGGCTGTAGGCCAGGAAAACAACTTCACCTTCATATTCACCAACGAAGTGCCGGCATATGTGGGTACAGACGTGGTTGACGTGACTCCCCTGGTGAAGACAAAACTAAACGTAAAATAAAAGTCCTGAAAAAGGAAAATACAAAATTAATACAGACAGGGGATGCCACATGGCATCCCCTGTTTTAAACCAACCAAAAGCACATGAAAACGAACAGATTCATCCTTTCAGCACTTGCAATCTCCGCAACACTTGCATTCACATCGTGCGATGACAGCGAAACCGGATTTGAAAACATCGAATACCGTCAGGTAGACATCCTATTCGATACAAATTCACAGATCGAATACGGGCAGGCCGGAGAATGGACCGGATGCTACGATGACCAAAAGGCAGGTTCACTCAATTACCAGGGTTTCCATTTCTCCCACACAGCCAGCACAACCGAATACGATGGCGTGACATATTACTCATGGTACGGGTTCTGTCCGTCAGTGTCCACCGACAACGAGGACTATACCGCATCAGGTAACTTCACAGACCACCAGTGGGCATCAATAACCGGAGGCGCGGCAGAAGGCTACGGAAAGCCTTACATGTCTTGCTTCTGGAACACATCAGACCCTGTAGACAAGACTCCTTTCAACCCTATTAACGGCGAAGCAAACGGCAATGGCTTCTACGTGCCCTCCGTATATATCTCATATGAGCATGGACAACCGTTCGTACCGTTTGAGATATATGTCACCAACTCATCCTACGGCTACTACTCAATGAAGAACGGCTCTGCGTTCAACCACGCCTTCACCGCCGACGACTGGTGCAAGCTCCACATCACCGGATACAACGGAGGTGTAAAGACCGCCACTGTCGATGTCGACCTGGCCAAGGGGACCGACCTGCTCGACACATGGAAACGCGTAGACCTTACCACGCTCAAAAGTGTAGACATGATAGTGTTCACCATGTCATCATCCGATTCTGGACAGTGGGGCATGAACAACGCGGCATACTTCTGCATCGACAACCCCATCATGAAAGTAGGCCTCGAACAATAGCGGCTTTCCCATATCTGAGCAAAAATATTTAAGGCGGCATATCGACAGTATGCCGCCTTTGTCATTTAAGAAATTTTATATACCTTTGCAGCCGCAAAAAAGAAAGAAAACGGGAGTTTTCATTATCATATTTACAGGTACATTTTATCAATTATTTATTCATGAACCTATCAAGTGCAATCGACTTCCAGCCAAAGCTCTGGAAGGCACTACGCCACTACGACATGCGCAAATTGCGCTCCGACATCATAGCAGGCATCGTAGTGGGCATCGTCGCCCTGCCACTGGCCATAGCATTCGGCATCGCCTCCGGCGTAAGCCCGACAATCGGCCTGATAACAGCCATAATCGGCGGATTCATGGTATCGGCCTTCGGCGGCAATTCCGTACAGATCGGCGGCCCTACGGGAGCATTCATCATCATCGTCTACAATATCATAGCCCAGTTCGGCCTGCAGGGACTGGCTATAGCCACATTCATGGCCGGGCTGATACTCGTACTGATGGGGCTGTTCAAGCTAGGCACAGTAATCAAGTTCATCCCCTACCCGATTGTAGTGGGTTTCACTGCCGGTATAGCCCTAACAATCTTCTCGACCCAGATCAACGACTTCCTCGGCCTGGGACTGCGCGACATACCCGGACAGTTTATACCCAAATGGGGATTATATCTCCGTTCGTTAGGCAACATAAACTGGCCCACACTGCTGATCGGGCTGGTATCGCTGGCCATCATCATTTTGACGCCAAAAGTGTCAAGGAAACTTCCTGGAGCGCTGATATCGATCATCCTCGTCACGGTAGCCTGCTACCTGTTGCGCACATTCTGCCCAGACAGCGGGTTCTCCGTTGAGACCATCGGCGACCGCTTCGGCATGCTCGCCACTGACATACCGGCAATCCATGGCTTCGACCTGAACATGGCCACCATCAACATGCTCCTCCCGTCGGCATTCACCATCGCCGTGCTCGGTGCAATAGAGTCACTGTTGTCAGCCACCGTAGCCGACGGCGTGACAGGCTCGCACACCAAGACCAACACAGAACTTATAGGCCAAGGCCTGGCAAACATCACCGTACCTTTCTTCGGCGGGATACCTGTCACAGGTGCGATAGCACGCACAATGACAAACATCACCAACGGAGGACGCACACCGGTAGCCGGCATAGTCCATGCCCTGGTGCTCCTGCTAATATACATATTCTTGATGCCGCTCATATACCACGTGCCTATGGCCTGCCTTGGGGCAGTGCTGATGGTCGTAGCCTACAACATGAGCGGATGGCGCACCATCCGCGGCATACTCAAAGCCCCGAAGAGCGACATATCCGTGCTGCTTGTCACATTCCTGCTCACCGTAATATTCGACCTTACGATAGCCATTGAGATTGGCTTGCTTCTGGCAGTGTTGCTATTCCTCCGCCGTGTAATGGAAAACACCCAGGTAAAGGTATACTCCGAACAACTCGATGTGGCCGAAGGTACTGACCTCGACTCATCGCACCACGAGATGCTAGACGTAGCCCCGGGTGTACAGGTGTATGAAATCGATGGTCCGTTCTTCTTTGGAGTAGCCACAAAATTCGACGAGATGATGCGCAATGCATCCAGCACCCCGCTTGTAAGGATAATAAGGATGCGCAAAGTGTCATTCATCGACTCCACCGGCCTGCACAACCTAGAACTGCTGATCGACTCATCGCACAAGGAAGGCACTCATGTGGTCCTGTCCGGGGTAAACGAGTCGGTGCGGACTGTGCTCGTAAATACCGGAATCAGCCGCATGATAGGCAACGACCACATATGCGACCACATTTCCAAGGCTGTGATAATGGCAAACAGCCTTGTGGACGACATCCGGAAACAGAAACAGGACAATACCATGCGCTAAAGCGCTCATGTAAACGTCCGTTCACAAAAAAAATCACAAATTTATTTGACGATACAAAAATTAGTACTACCTTTGTACCGTTTTTGAAGCAAAAGAAAAAATCGTTTAATTTATTTAATCAAAAAGAAAATGAAAAAGTTAGTATTGTTACTTGCTGTTGCTTTCAGCGCTAGCATGTTCTCTTGCGGCGGTGGCCAGAAGGAAATGTCTCACCAGGATTCTATCGACAGCGGCCTGATCGTTGTTGAAGAAGTTACTGAAATCGTTGAGACTGTAGTAGCAGATACCTGCGCTACCGATTCTTGCTGCGCTGACTCTGCAAAGGCCGAATAATCTCGACTTTTAAGCAATAAACAGCCATAAAGGATAAAAGACGGCCTCGCCATTACGGCGAGGCCGTCTTTCTGCATGCGTAAGCCTTGTTTTAACCGAATTTAACCGCCATGGCTAAAACATTTTTTGTTAATTTTGCATTGCAGAATAGGTACAATATATTAATACATCACTTACACATGCCACAGGTTACAGAAAAAATGGCGCTCGACTACCATAGCCAGCCGCGCCCGGGTAAGATAGAGACAATCCCGACAAAACCATACTCATCCCAGCAGGACCTGGCCCTGGCCTATTCACCGGGAGTGGCCTATCCTTGCCTCGAAATAGAGAAAGACCCAGCCGGGGCTTATTCCTACACCAACAAGGGGAACCTCGTAGCGGTGATATCCAACGGTACAGCCGTGCTGGGACTAGGAGATATCGGACCTCTTGCCGGAAAACCGGTGATGGAAGGGAAAGCCCTGCTGTTCAAGATTTTTGCAGGCCTTGACTGTTTCGATATCGAAGTTAATGAAAAAGACCCCGAAAAATTCATCTCCATAGTAAAGGCCATAGCCCCTACATTCGGCGGAATCAACCTTGAGGACATAAAAGCCCCTGAATGTTTTGAGATTGAACGCAGGCTGCGTGAAGAGCTCCCGATACCGGTGATGCACGACGACCAGCACGGCACAGCCATCATATCGGCAGCCGGACTGCTCAACGCACTTGAGCTACAAGGCAAAAAGATAGAGGACATAAAGCTTGTAGTCAACGGGGCAGGTGCTGCAGCAGTATCATGCACAAGGCTCTACATAGCCATGGGCGTAAAAAAGGAAAACGTGGTGATGTGCGACTCCAAGGGGGTAATCTCGACATCACGCAAGAACCTGAACAGCCAGAAGGCAGAATTTGCCACCAGCCGTAACGTATCGACACTGGAAGAGGCCATGCGCGATGCGGATGTGTTCCTAGGACTCTCCGTAGCCGATGTCATTACCCCTGAGATGGTGAAATCAATGGCGCCACGCCCCATAGTATTTGCCCTGGCTAACCCCAACCCGGAAATATCCTACGACCTGGCCATGTCATCGCGTGACGACATAATATTCGCCACAGGACGCTCCGACTATCCCAACCAGATAAACAACGTGCTCGGATTTCCTTACATATTCCGTGGGGCACTCGATTCTGGGGCGGCCACAATCAACGAAGAGATGAAACTGGCAGCCGTACATGCCATCGCCCGCCTGGCAAAACGGCCCGTGCCGGCTGTCGTAAATGCGGCATACGACATGAAAGGCATGTGTTTCGGCAAAGAATACATCCTGCCGAAACCCCTCGACCCGCGCCTGCTCACCGCTGTAGCCCCCGCAGTGGCCAAGGCGGCAATGGAAAGCGGCACAGCCAGAACCCCCATCATGGACTGGCACAAGTATGAAAACGACCTGCGCACACGTATGGGATACGAAAACAAGATGATGATGAACTTCATCGAAGAGGCCCGTCTCAACCCCAAACGCGTAGTGTTCGGGGAAGCCAATACCGACAACATGCTGCGTGCAGCCGTAGCCGCCTGCCGTGACGGGATAGCACAGCCCATACTCCTTGGAAATGAGGAAATGATCTCCAAACGTGCCGCAAGGCTCGGCCTGGACATATCCCGGCTGGAAATCGTAAATCTGCGCCATGACCGCGAGGCCGGACGCCGAAGCCGTTTCGCCCACTTGCTGGCCGACCGCAGGGCACGGCAGGGCATGACCTACGACCAGGCCCTGGAAAAAATGTTTGACCGCAACTATTTCGGCATGATGATGGTGGAGACAGGAGAAGCCGATGCCTTCATCGCCGGTACATACTCAGGAGGACACGAAGCAGCCGACATTGCAAAGACCGTAATCGGCATACGCCCGTCATACGGACATTTCGCTTCGCTGCACATCCTGAACACTAAACGGGGAGTATATTTCCTTGCCGACACAATGATCAACGAGACCGCAGACGAGGACACACTCTACGATGTAAGCCGCCTGGCACGCAACGCAGTGGAATATTTCGCACGCGAACCGAGGATGGCCCTGGTATCATACAGCAACTTCGGGTCAAACGAGGAGAAGGAATGCTGCATGGTGAGACGCGTGGTAGAAAGGCTGCACAGCCAGTACCCCGACCTACCTGTCGACGGCGAAATGCAAGTGCACTACGCCCTCAACCGTGAACTCCGCGACAGCAAGTACCCATTCACAAGGCTAAAAGGCAAGGATGTCAATACCCTTGTGTTCCCCAACCTCTCCGCAGCCAACACCACCTTGAGAATGATGCTGGAAATGGGTGTCGGTGAGGCGATAGGTCCTATACAGGTCGGCCTGCAGAAGCCGGTACATTTCATAAACGTAGACTCACCCGTGCGCGACATAATCAACCTTACGACCATAGCCGTGCTCGATGCCGGAGTGATGGAACGCGTCAATACCGGGGACTCCACATACGAGGACAAATGACGCCTTTTAGACAACCCATATTGAATGTATGGATAAAAGGCATGGATAATTAACATAAAATACACCAGACATGGCAAAAGTAGGTGATACTGTAAGATTCCTCAACTCCATCGGAGGAGGCCGCATAATCAGGATAAAGGACAATATAGCATATGTCGAAGAAGAGGATGGCTTCGAGACTCCCGTGCTGCTCCGCGAATGCGTAGTTGTGACAGCGGCCGGACAGGACACGCCACGCCCGCAGGCATCCACAAGGAACACTACCCCATTACCAAGCAAGGACACAACCCCACAGCAGGCGGCATCATCTTCCACCGACATGGAGATTGTCGAGACAAAGGGTGGCGACAGGCTCAACATAGTCCTCGCCTACGAACCACGCGACATAAAGCGTCTAAGCGACACATCTTTTGACGTATACCTGGTCAACGACTCCAACTACTACCTGTACTTCACATACCTGACCCGCAGCGACACATCATCAGGATGGACAGCACGCTACAGCGGAATAGTAGAGCCCAACATACAGATACTCATCGATGAAGTCCACACATCCGACCTCCCCGGCCTTGACAAGGCAGCAGTTCAGTATGTAGCATTCAAACAGGACAAGGAATTCGGCCTCAAACAGCCGGCAAGCGTGGAATGGAGGATAGACACAACAAAATTCGCAAAGCTCCACTGCTTCCACTCCAACCCGTACTTCGACTGCGAGGTCATAGCCTACGACATCGTAAGGGATGATGTGCCCGCACGCCAGAACACAATCGATCCGAAGGCCATCACTGAAGGCATACGGCAAAAGAAATCCGACATACGTCAGGGCCAAAGAAAACAAGTGTCAAAAAAGGCCTCACGTCCAGGAGTGATCGAAGTAGACCTGCATATTGATGAACTTGTGGACTCGACAAGAGGCCTCTCAAACGCCGACATGCTCAACCTCCAGGTCGACAAATTCCGGGAAGTGATGGATGCCAACCTCAAGAGCCACGGTACAAAAATCATCTTCATACATGGCAAAGGCGAAGGCGTACTGCGCCAGGCTCTGATGAAGGAGCTAAACCACCGCTACAAAGGGCACGAAGTACAGGACGCATCATTCCGTGAATACGGTTACGGCGCCACGCAAGTCACCATAAGATGATAATATGTTTCTCCGGCACAGGCAACAGCCTCAAATGTGCCCTTGCCCTAAAGGAGGCTCTGCCAGTTAACTGGCAGAGCCTCACAATGATCAGCTCTCAGAACCTCGCCGGCCCTTCCGTCACCCTGGCGGCAGAACCGGACGAACCTGTCATCTGGATATTCCCGACATACAGCTGGGGAGTCCCGCCTATAGTCCTGAGATTCCTGGAAATATGTACATGTACCCGTCCCGATGCCCTGCACCACGCAGTGGTGACATATGGCGACGATGCCGGCAACCTTGCATCGCAATGGCACAGACGGCTACAGCGTAAAAATCTCACACCTGGCGGGGTCTACGGCATAAGGATGCCCAATACCTACACCCTGATGAAAGGCTTCGATACCGACCCTTCAGACATCGTAAAGGAAAAACTTGCCGCCATACCCGCCCGGATAGCAGAAATAGCAAAAGCGATAAAGGCAGGCAGCACACTTATCGACATCACTGCCGGGAAGCACCCCTGGATAAAGACAGCAATAATCTACCCGTATTTTACAAGGATGTGCATGTCACCGCGTCCGTTCCACCCCACTACAAGCTGTGTAGGTTGCGGACGTTGTGCACTTTCATGTCCGCTGTCCAACATAAAGATGGAAGCCGACCTGCCGCACTGGGGCAACAACTGTGCCCTGTGCCTGCGTTGTTACCATATATGCCCCCACCACGCAGTGGCTTACGGAAAAGCCACAAAAGGCAAGGGACAATACCTGTGTCCTGACGTTCAGCTTCCCAGCCCCAACAAACGGGCCACTCCTGGCATAGCCCCGAAGTCTGTCTGATCAGGCGTTGCAGGCACTACCGATATGTAATTATGTGAAAGCCAATACTCATCAGTATCGACCGCATCCGGCTCATCATTACAGAAACGGCCTGTAAGCCAATAGAACGGCTTACCGTTCGGATCAAGGTAGCGGCGGTACTCCTCGCTCCAGTGCCCGCGCGCAGCACGGCACACCTTTATACCTTCAGGCACAACCTTCGCCGGTATATTGACATTGAGGCACACACCATGCGGAAGCCCCGAGGCCAGCACCTTTTCAACGATCGAACGCACAAAAGGCAGCCCCATCGAAAAATCGGCCTTAAGGGAATGGTGCAAAAGCGAGAAGCCGACCGACGGTACACCGACAGTACAACCTTCAATTGCAGCCCCCATCGTACCCGAATAAGTTATGGCATTCCCTGAATTGCTTCCGTGGTTTATACCTGAAAGAAGCAGCGACGGCTTCCGTGGCACAACCGCATGTAACCCAAGCTTCACACAATCCACCGGAGTGCCGCTCACAGAAAACACCCTTGCGCCATGATAGTCAGGGTGCTCGGTTATACGCAACGGACGGTTCACAGACAACGATGACGATTGCCCAGACTGTGGGTCATCTGGAGCAACTACAATCACATCCCCGAGACCACTGACCGCCTCAATAAGGCAATGCAGCCCTTTGGCCTCTATACTGTCATCATTTGTTATCAATATCAACGGGCGTGGTGTATCCATATATAAAATCTGTTTTTCTAATTTAACAATCCAAACTATAACCCTCCGGCAGATACTGCGCAACATCGCGCCCGTGCGCCATAAGGTCGCGCACCACCGTTGACGACAGCCAACTGTATTCAGGAAGCGAGAAAACCAGTACCGTCTCCAGGCCGCCGATGCCACGGTTGGCATCAGCCAACGTTCGCTCATACTCAAAATCCTTCACCGACCTCACCCCACGGAGCAGGAAACGTGCGCCGGCCTCTCGGGCCACATCGACAGTCAGGCCGCCGTATGCCACCACATCCACCCTGGGTTCATCGGCATAGACACGCCTGATGGCCTCCACTGCAGGTATCGAAGGCGGCATTCCTTTCTCGATATTCACACCAACCGCTATGACAATCCTGTCAAACAACGGCAACGACCGCTCCACAACTGAGGCATGGCCCAACGTGAAAGGATTGAACGTGCCCGGGAACAAAGCCACACGCCCAACAGGCGCATCATCATGAAATCTGTGAGTCATCTTCAACCACAAGGTTATTGATTATGAAATTCTGGCGGTCCATCGTATTCTTGCCCATATAGAACTCAAGCAGCTCCGCCACGGCATCCTCTTTCCGGAGTGTCACCCTGTCCAGACGCATATCCGGGCCGATGAACCCCCGGAACTCCTCCGGCGATATCTCTCCAAGTCCCTTGAAGCGGGTTATCTCCGCATTCACACCCAGGCGGTCGATCGCAGTTACCCGCTCCTCATCCGAATAGCAGTAATAAGTCTCTTCCGGGCCTTTCGACTTCTTGCCGGAACGGCGGGCCGTCAACTTATTGCGCACACGGAAAAGCGGTGTCTGGAGCACATACACATGCCCCTTCTTTATCAGGTCCGGGAAAAACTGGAGAAAGAACGTGATCAGAAGCAGACGTATATGCATACCGTCCACATCGGCATCGGTCGCTATTATCACCTTGTTGTATCTCAGGTTGTCGATATCATCCTCTATGTTCAATGCAGCCTGGAGAAGGTTGAACTCATCATTGGTGTATACAATCTTGCGCGTCAGCCCATATGTGTTCAGCGGCTTACCGCGCAGCGAGAACACAGCCTGGGTCTCCACATCGCGTATCTTGGTGATAGAGCCGGCCGCAGAATCGCCCTCGGTGATGAATATCGAAGAGGAAAAACGCTTTTTCTCGTCAGCCTTGGCATCATTGAGGTGGATACGGCAATCAAGCAGCTTCTTGTTATGAAGATTCACCTTCTTGGCCTTCTCCCGCGCTATTTTTGCCACACCAGCCATTGCCTTGCGCTCACGCTCACTATCCTGTATCTTCCGTAGCATCGCCTCTGCCGTATCAGGTTCACGGTGAAGGTAATTGTCAAGCTCATGCTTAAGGAAGTCGCTTACAAACTTTGACACCGTAGGCCCGTTTGGCCCAATGTCCCGCGACCCCAGTTTCGTTTTTGTCTGCGACTCGAATACCGGCTCCTCGACCTTAACCGATACCGCCGCTATCATACCGTTCCGGATATCGGGATAATCGAAATTCTTCTCATAATACTCCTTTATGGTACGCGCCACGGCCTCCTTGAATGCTGTAAGGTGAGTACCGCCCTGTGTCGTATGCTGCCCGTTGACGAACGTATAATACTCCTCGCCATACTGGTCGGCATGCGTGAGCGCAATCTCGATATCGTCACCCGAGAGATGTATCAAAGGATACAGCGGCTCTTTGGTCATATTCTCCCTCAGCAGGTCAAGAAGCCCGTTGCGCGACACCATCCTGCGGCCGTTGTACACAATGGCCAGGCCCGTATTGAGGAACGTATAGTTCTTGAGCAACGGCACAATATACTCATCGCGATAGGCATATTCACGGAACACAGCCATATCCGGCGTAAACTGGACCCGCGTGCCGTTAGGCTCTTCTGTAGGTACGATATCAGTCTGGTCCAACAGCACCCCCTTTGAAAACCGGGCACGCTTCATCATACCGTCGCGCACACTCATGATTTCAAAGCTTCCGCTCAACGCATTGACAGCCTTTATGCCGACACCGTTAAGGCCCACCGACTTCTTGAACGCCTTAGAATCATACTTCGCCCCGGTATTCATCTTAGATGCCACATCGATAACCGAGCCCAGGGGCACACCGCGTCCATAATCGCGCACCGTCACAGTCGAACCCGTAATGTCCACATCAATCTGGCGGCCATACCCCATCATGTGTTCGTCTATGGAATTGTCAAGCACCTCCTTAAGCAGAACATAGATTCCGTCATCAGAATTTGTGCCGTCACCGAGTTTGCCTATGTACATGCCCGGACGCAGCCGGATATGTTCCTGCCACTCCATGGTCTTGATGTTGTCCTCATTATACTGGACATCCACGGCAGGGACATCGTTGACCGGGATTATCATCTCCGATGCCTCCATTTCCAACTTGCCGGTGGCGTCAGCAGGATTTAAGCTATCGTTAAAGTCTTGTGCCATTGCGGGTAAATAATCTATTATTCCACAAATTTACAAAAAATCCACGACATTTCCATCCATACGCAACACAGTTAAGCCTTTTTACCAGGAGCACCCGGAAAATAAAACCGTAACCACACACGTTTATCAATATAATGACGGCACTTACAATAGTAATACCGGTCTACAACCGCGCCGGGATAGTAGGACGCACCCTGGAAAGCATCGAGGCTCAGTCATGGCGTCCGCTTAATGTGGTGTTGGTCGACAATGGATCGACCGACGGCACATATGGCGTGCTATCCCGATGGAAAGACAGCTGCAAGGCATCCGGAATAAATGTCACCCTAGTCAAAGAGCCTATCCCCGGCGCGGCGGCTGCCCGCAACAGGGGGCTAATGGAAGTGTCCACCCCATGGGTGATGCATTTCGACAGCGATGACGCCATGCGCCCCGGCCATATCGAACGTATCGAAAAGGCAATCGCCGGCAACCCTACGGCAGGAATCATCGGCTGGGATGTCATGGTACACCGTAACGACGGCGACCACCGGTATGGATTCAAGGCAAACGATGCCCTATACAACGCACTGTTCCACGGCACAATGGCTACACTCAGGTGGGCCGCCACTGTAAAGCTAGTAAGGGGTGCCGGCATGTGGAATCCGGATGTCAAAGGTTGGGACGACTCCGAACTTGGAATACGCATGCTGGCCCTAAAGCCAAAAGCCATATATCTGCGCAACCATATAGGCGCTGACGTATATGCATCAAGCGAAAGCATTACCGGCACTGGATACGCCATATGCGCATCACGGTGGGAACACTCATTGGACTGCATGGAAAACTCAATACCCGGCCTCCGGTGGCGACGCCGTGTCAACCTCATGCGCGCCATCCTTGCCGGACTGTACATGCGCGAGGAATGCCCCGAAGCCGCCAACCTGCTCATAGGCAAAGTCATGGCATCAGAAAAGAGCACTCTATACCGCACTCTGTACAATATATCATACCGAATGACATCATCCGGACACCGCGGCGCGGCAAGGTTGATGCGGCCGTTCTTTTAACGCCCTACACATGAAGATTCTGCTACTAGGAGACGCAAGCAACTACCACGCCACGCTGGCCCACGCACTCAGACTTGAAGGCCATGATGTGACCCTGGCCTCATCCGGTTCAGGGTGGATGCGCACACACCGCGACATAGACATATCACGCAAAAATGGCAAACTCGGTGGCGCAATCCTGTGGGCACGGCTAAACACTGTGCTGTCCTCCAGGCTAAAAGGGTACGATGTGGTGCAGCTGTCAAACCCGGTATTCATTGAACAGAGGCCGCAAAGGGTAGAAGCGATGTTCCGGAAGCTCAGGCGCGATAACGGAGGCGTATTCCTGACCGCACTGGGCACAGACACTCCATATGTCGACATGTGCCTTGACCGCAAAAATTGCCCGCTACGCTACAGCGAATGGCATATCGGCCAAGAGACCTCGCCATACATGAAGACCCACTCCGGGACGGCACAAGCGTGGCAGGCCGCTCCCCTACGGAATCTATGCGACATTATATATAACGGCTCTGACGGAGTGTTGACGGCGCTCTACGAATACCACCTGGGCTGCACCCGCTTGCTGCCAGGCCATATGGTGCAATACGCAGGGATACCAATCCCCACACAGCCGGAAAATCCCGGCGATGCCAATGACATAGGAACTGTGAACCTGTTCATTGGCCGCCACCGAGACCGTATGGCAGAGAAAGGCACTGACATACTAGAGGATGTAGCACGCCAGGTAGCCGCAGCACGCCCCGGCAGATGCCGTCTGGACATAGTGGAAAACCGACCATACTCCGAATACATATCACTCCTCAACAGGGCCGACATCGTATTCGACCAACTATACTCATATACCCCGGCCACCAATGCCCTCCTGGCAATGTCAATGGGAAAAGTTACCGTTAGCGGGGGGGAGGAAGATTTCTACAATTTTATCGGCGAAAGCAAGCTACGCCCCATCGTAAACGCAAACCCCGCCGACACCGGACAGCTTATCAGTGAACTGACATCGATTGTCGACAACCCTGACAGGATAAAGCAGCTCGGACGGCAAGGGCGCATGTTTGTAAGACGCCATAACGATGCCTCAGTTGTGGCTAAACGCTTCACGGATTTTTGGGAAAGGAGGCTAAGGTGAAGACAGGCGTCATTTTACAGGTGCTGATCTGCACCTGCGGGGAAACGGGGCTTGAAAAAGTTGCGGCAATGACACTTCCGCAGGCAGCCGGGATCGGATATCTGGTAAGCATCCAGGCCAAAACCATGCCCCCAGTTCCTGAAAGCATAGCCACAAGGGAAGACTTAGCCATTTTCCATACCTGCACACACGGCCTAAGCCTCAACCGCAACCATGCCATCGCCCATTCCACCGCCCCATTGTGCCTTATCGCCGATGACGATCTGCACTATAATGCCGGAGGACTCCAAGCAGTCATCGACACCTTCAGCAAACACCCTGAGACAGACATAGCGGCATTCAGCCATACCGGAGGCGACAACAAATATTTCCCATCCTACGGATTCGACATGTCGCGCCCCCCCAAAGGCTACTACCTCACATCGTTCGAGATTGCATTCCGGCGCAGCAGCGTCACCGGATGCGGGATAAGGTTCAACGAATTTTTCGGTCTGGGATGCGACAGATTCGGCAGCGGTGAGGAGGACATATGGATGGCCGACTGTCTCCGCAGCGGACTAAAAGCCCGCTTCTTCCCAGTGGATATCGTAACCCACCCTGGACGTACCACCGGAACATCACGTCAAGGCACAGAATCCGTACTCCGGGCACAGGGCGCGGTTATAGCATATACATATGGCGCAAGTTCACTGCCACGCACGATATTGAAAGCCTTCCGCGCATCACGCTCATCCGGAACAAGCCTATTGAAGTGCGCACGTGCCGCAATCGAAGGATGGCTCACAGCCAAATTCAAGCCAGGCTCAATAGGACTTAAGAGGCTACCCCAATGTCAATGAAGAGCAGCGCACAGGGGCGACAAGCTCGGCGGCGGCACGCAGCCTCTCAGGGGTGATATCCATAATCCGCTCCGCAACCTGCGGAACAGTCAGCGCACGCCCGTGGTACATGACCGCACGCCCCATTGACAGGGCAGACTGTTCCCTATTGTCCCGCGAAAGCGTAAGCTGGCCTATATATTGCCGGGCATAAGCCGCCAGCCGCCTCTCAGGAAGTGCCGTTTCTGCCAGGCGCTCCAACTGGTTATGCACAATACGCCGGCAACGTCCGCAGTCATGCGGGTCACATCCGTAATACACTGTAAATAGGCCTGTATCACTGAAGAGCGTGGTCGATGCCTCAACCGTATACACAAGCCCGCTGCGCTCACGCAAGGCAAGGTTAAGCAACGAGTTCATGCCAGGGCCTCCTATTATGTTCGTAAGCAAGGCCATAGGATACACATTGTCGCCATATATCCCCGGGACAGTAGCACCGGTCACAACATGCGACTGATGCGAACCTATATTTCGGACCTCATTGAAAATATCATACACCGGCACGGCCACATCATGGGCTACCGGAGCTGCGGCACTCATGCCACCGAACCTACGTTCAGCCATACGGACCACCTTTTCCACCGGCTCTGGACCGGCGTAAAAGAACACCATGTTTCCCGGCACATAGTACCTGTCCATAAATTCACGACAACGCAACGTATCAAAATTGCGCAACGTGTCCACCGTTCCCAGTATATTGTGGCCAAGCCCAGTCCCTTTGTATACGATATCCTCAAAATCGTCATATACGGCTTCCGACGGCGAATCGAGGTAAGAATTTATCTCATCCGCCACCACCTCGCGCTCCTTGTCAAGTTCGTTATCAGGAAATACCGATGCGGTAAGCAGATCGGCTATAAGCTCCACCGCCCTGGCCGCATTTCCTGCCGGGAAAGAAGAATACACAACGGTCTCCTCCTTTGTCGTATACGCGTTAAGTTCCCCGCCGACAGCCTCCATGCGGTTGATGATATGCCATGAGCGCCGGCGTGCAGTTCCCTTGAAGATAGTATGCTCTATGAAATGGGCAAGGCCGTAATCCTGCAGGGACTCATCACGGCTTCCAACCCTGGTCACCACCCCGCAATACTCACCGCATCCGGCCATATGACGTGCGTGGACTATCCTCAGCCCATTGCCAAGGGTATGGTAAGAATATTGTTCCATTGAATCACTCAGGGTCAACCCATTGTCCGGAATCGCGTATCAGCTCTACAAGCCGCCCAATAGCTTCCTGCTGGGGTATGTTCTTCTCTATGCACTCCTTGCCACGGTACAGGCTTATATGTCCGGCAGAAGCCCCGACATATCCGAAATCGGCATCGGCCATCTCGCCTGGCCCGTTTACAATACATCCCATAACCCCTATTTTCAAGCCCTTGAGATGCGATGTGGCCGCCTTGACATCGCGCAGTGTCGACCGGAGATCAAAAAGCGTACGCCCACATCCCGGACATGCTATATACTCCGTCTTGGATGTACGGCAACGCGCCGCTTGCAGTATGCCAAGCGACAGCCGTGAAAGCTCGTCAGCCGAGAGCGCGGGCGCATCGATCCATATACCGTCGTGCATTCCTGCCATCAGTATACGTCCGAAGTCAACGGCAGCGGCAATGGCCACCTCTTCAAATGTAGTGCCTTCATATCCGAGCCGTACTATCACCGGGGCTTCGATACCGCGGGCAATCATGGAATGCAGCGCGGCTAGGATCTCAGCCGGCGCATTCCTGTGAGAAGAATACAGCACCAATGGCTCAGCCTGAGATATGCCTTCTGGCACGGCCGATGCATCGACGCTCCTCAGACGTGTCGCCTCCTCAACCGACAGGTCTACCCCGACAGCCACAGGCACGTTTCCGCCGCCTATGTCACCAACCGCCACGGAATGCCGGCGAGCCGGTGCTTCATGGCAATATCCGGGCGCTTCATCACCCTTTACCGAAGGAGCGTCGGCACGATAATTAACATGATCGACAATAGCCTTGGCCACAGGCACTTCACATGCAGGATCTTCACTGAGCGACACCCTTATCGTATCGCCGATACCTTCCGAAAGAAGCGCGCCGATACCGACAGCCGACTTGACACGCCCGTCTTCGCCGTCACCGGCCTCGGTGACCCCAAGATGCAGCGGAAACGCCATGCCCTCGGCGTCCATAGCCTTCACCAGGCGGCGCACGGTCTCCACCATCACCACCGTATTTGATGCCTTGATGGATATGACCACGTCCATGAAGCCTTCCGACACGCATACACGCAGATACTCCATGGCACTTTTAACCATACCTGCAGGCGTATCTCCGTAACGGCTCATTATACGGTCGGACAGCGACCCATGGTTGACGCCTATACGGATGGCTGTCCCGTGGCTACGGCAAAGTTCAAGAAAAGGCACAAAAGCCTCGCGTATACGCTGAAGCTCAGCGGCATATTCGCCGTCAGTATATTCCAGATGCTTGAACACACGCCCGGGATCGACAAAATTACCCGGGTTTATACGTACCTTCTCCACTTCCGCGGCAGCGGCAAAAGCGGCCCGCGGATTGAAATGTATATCGGCCACCAACGGTATATCATACCCCCGCCTGCGCAATTCGCCACGGATAACGCCCATATTCTGCGCTTCCCTTACCCCCTGTGCGGTAAGGCGCACGATATCAGCACCTGCATCGGCTATCGACATGCACTGCGCCACAGATGCCTCAGTGTCCATTGTCGAAGTCGAGGTCATTGACTGCAACCTTACAGGGTACATGCCACCTATGGACACATGTCCAACTTTGGCCGTCACCGTCGGGCGGCGGCAATAATCAAATACACTCATAACGCAACCTCCTGTCCGGACAGAGATATCAGTTTGTCTTGAATTTATATTCCAGCTGCGACAGCTCGGCATTTGCCTTTACAATCTTCTCGCTAAGGGTCAAACGGTATTTGTCCAGACGTCCGGCCACAGCCTCATCGGAAAGGGCAAGCATCTCAACTGCCAGCAACGCGGCATTGAGCGCACCGTTTATGCCTACAGTGGCCACAGTGATACCGGGAGGCATCTGTACAATCGACAAAAGGGCATCCTCACCCTGAAGGGTCGAATTGATAGGTATGCCAATGACCGGAAGGGTGGTCATTGCGGCAATTACACCAGGCAGGGCCGCTGCCATCCCTGCTGCTGCTATAATCACCTTAAGCCCACGGCCACGGGCATTGCGGGCAAAATCCTCTACCTCAGCCGGCGTACGGTGCGCGCTGAGGGCATGCATCTCGAACGGGATCTCCATCTCGTCAAGAAAGGCCGCAGCCTTCTTCAAAATAGGCAGATCGGAAGTGCTGCCCATGATAATGCTTACTAACGGTTTCATTTTATTTAGTCAAAATTATGTCAATCATATCCACATCAGCAGCAGGACAGCACTGAATCCCAACGCATAGCCTGCCGCCACCTGCAAAAGGGTATGCGCTCCCAGTATCAGGCGCGCTGTCCCGGTAAGCCCGGCAATCAAAGCCCCAGCAGTGAGCCACGGCATAAAGTAGTATTCGTTAAGTCCGGCTGCAGCGATATAGAACAACACTGCAAACAGGCCTCCTACAGCCGTTGCATGTGCGCTTATCTTCCAAAAGAAGTTGACGGCGAATGCCACAAGCGTAGCCAATGATGCCCCAAGGAAAAATCCGCTCAGCCACCCGGGAGCATGGGCATTTCCCATAATCATGCCGACTATGCAATAGCATACCACAGCCACTGGGTACAGCATATAACGCTGACGGCGGGAACGCACACGCGTGTCGGCTATCTTGCCGAGGCGCACCAGCGCAATAAGGACAGCCAAAGGCACAAAGCATGTAAGCCCCAGCACCACTGCGGCCGATGACAGCCATGTCCCTTCGGGCAATACGTTTAAAGGTGTGGCCCACAACGCCACCATCATACAGTAGGTAGGGGTCAGCAATGGGGAAAACACTGCCGAAACATATGAAGCAGTACGGTAAAGCCAGGCGTTACTCGGATTCTCACAGGCATCCGGACTTGGCTGCTGAGATGCCTGCACCGTATCCGCCGGCGCTTCAGGTGTATCATAATATGATGTGGTACAATCAAAATCCTGCATATTATCGAATACTAAATTTATACTCTATACTTTTTTCCTCAACCTGGCTACAGGGAGGCCCAATTTCTCCTCACGGTACTTTGCCACCGTCCTGCGGGCAAGCACATATCCGCGCCGTTCCATCTCTTCTCTCAAAGCCTCATCGGACAGCGGCCTACTCTTGTCCTCTCCGTCTATCACATCCTTCAGCTCAGCCAGCACACGGTGTATCGAGCCATCGGTATCTCCGGACGGACGTTCGGAAAAGAACATCTTCAACGGATATATGCCCGAACGTGTGCTCACATATTTACCTGATGTGGCACGTGAAATCACCGAGAGGTCCTGCCCTGTGATGTCGGCTATATCACGGAGTACCATCGGCCTTATCTTACCGGGCTCATCCGTCAGGAAAAAGCTTCGCTGTATCCTGACGATGGCCTCCATTGTCCTTAGCAAAGTATCGCCACGCATCTTCAACAGGCGCATGAACAGTTCCGCTTCATCGTGATGGTGCTTGACAAAAGTCCGGGCCACCTCTTCGCGGGTATTACGCCTGCGTCCGGGCGAAGCCGTGCCGTCAAGCGAGAATGTGCTAGCAATGGCAAGTTCCGGATACTGCGCCGTCAGAGACACGGTCACATTTCCGTCCTCTACATCCACTGCAAAATCCGGATATATGGCCGATGCGGCATCATCCAGACGTGAAGCGCCGAACTGAGCCCCTGGCTTAGGGTTCAAGGTGTGTATCAGGTCATCAGCAGCACGGAGAACTTCCGGACTTACCCCAAGATGCGCCCTGAGACGGTCAAAGCGTTTGTTGGAATACATGTCATAATAGTGGGCTATGATCTCTGTGGCCGTATCGACTTCCCTGGAAGGGGGCATGCGCTTCAGTTGTAGAAGCAGGCAGTCGCGCAGGTCCACAGCACCGATCCCGGCAGGGTCCAGGGAACGTACTATATCGTATGCCTTCTGTACGTCATCACGCGACACATCAATGCCTGCCGAAAACGCCAGGTCGTTGACAATCTCATATGGCGTACGCGTAAGGCGTCCGTTACTGTCTATATTCCCGATTATATACATGGCGACATCGCGTACAATACCGCTGATTTCAAGTTCGCCCAGCTGAGATTGCAGATATCCTATAAGCGACTCCTCCTCTGCTACAGGATATATGCCGGCAGAAGTGCCGCCACAACCCGCCATCGACATGCCGGACGGGATCATGTCATCGTCATCAGGATAGTCTGTATCCATGTCAGTATCCCCTGAGGCCTGGCCACCATCATCACCGGAATCGGACATATCGCCTGAATCACCGGCATGAGGCCCGTCAACGCTCTCAAGGGCAGGATTTTCTGCCAATGCATGCCTCACTTCCTCCTCTATTTCAGGGGTAGTCATCTCCAGCATCCTGACAAACTGCACCTGCATCGGTGTCAACCGTTGCTGCATACGTATCTCCTGTGTCTGACGCAATGAATCTGGCATGATGTGGTGTCGGTTTATTGACACAAAATTACTCAGAAAATACAAAAAACCACCCAAGCTACACCTTAAAAATACAAAAAGGGGTTAAATACTCCGCAAATTCACCAATTCTGCGTAAATTTGCAGACATAACAGTGATAAAAAAACAAAGCCACAGACATCATGACCGATCCAATGTCTCTCCTGCCGCAAGACCCTGTAATGCTAATGAGCTACATCAACACCAAGCTCCGCGATGTGTACCATTCACTGGATGCTTTGTGTGACGACATGCATATACAACGCCCCGAGCTGGAAACCCGGCTGGCGGAGGCAGGATTCACATACGACCCGGATGTCAACAAATTCTGGTAAATGGAGGACTATCTAGAAAAACTTAATCCACAGCAACGTGAGGCTGTCGCATATCTTGACGGACCTGAGCTGGTAATTGCCGGCGCCGGTTCTGGAAAGACACGTGTACTCACATACAAGATCGTGCACCTGCTGGCCCGTGGATTCGAGCCATGGCGCATCATGGCGCTAACGTTCACCAACAAGGCTGCCAGGGAAATGCGCGAACGAATCACGGCGCTCACAGGCGCTTCAACGGCATCAAAGCTGTGGATGGGTACATTCCATTCAATATTCGCCCGAATATTGCGTCTCAACGCTGAGCGTATAGGGTTCAAGCCAGGATTCACCATCTACGACTCGGCAGATTCAAAGTCGCTTGTAAAGTCGATAATCAAGGATATGGGGCTTGATGACAAGGTCTACAAGCCGGCCACGGTACTCGGGGCGATATCATCGGCAAAAAATGCCCTGGTGTCGCCGGAAGACTATGCCATGTCGCGTGATGTGACAGAAGCAGACCGAAGGGCAAAACGGCCGCTTACAGCACAAATATACAGGGCATACCGCGACCGCTGCCTGATTGCGGGGGCTATGGACTTCGACGACCTGCTGTACTATACCAATGTTCTGCTGCGCGACAACCCTGACGTGCTGCGCCACTACCAGGAATTTTTCCAATACGTTCTGGTCGACGAATATCAGGACACCAATTTCGCCCAGCACCTTATCGTATCGCAGCTTAGCCGGAATTCACGGATGCTTTGTGTAGTGGGCGATGACGCCCAAAGCATATACTCCTTCCGCGGTGCCAACATACGCAACATACTAAACCTAAAGCAGTCATATCCCGACCTGGCAACGTTCAAACTGGAAAGGAACTACCGTTCCACACAGTGTATAACAGATGCAGCCAACTCCCTGATAGCAAAAAACAAATTCCAGATACCCAAGACGGTGTTCTCCGAAAATGAACAGGGCGCACCGATAGAAGTAGTGGAAAGCTACAGCGACTATGACGAGAGCTACCTGGTGGCCAACCGCATATCACAGGTGAAAATGCGCTCCTCCGACAGCTACGAACAGTTTGCGGTGCTATACCGCACAAACGCCCAGAGCCGTATACTGGAGGAATCTTTGAGGAAACGCAACATACCCTACCGCATATACGGCGGACTATCTTTCTACCAGCGTAAGGAAGTGAAAGACGCCATAGCATATTTCCGGCTATCGATAAACCCTTACGATGACGAAGCCATCAGGCGGATAATCAACACCCCCGCACGCGGGATAGGCGAGACGACCCTCGCAAAAATAACCCGTGCGGCCATAGACAGCAGCGTGGCCTTATGGAGCGTGATTTCTGAACCAGACTCATACGGGCTCGCTGTGAACAGCGGGACAAAACGCAAACTCTCCTTGTTTGCCGAACTGATAAATGAGTTCGCCGGCCTGAACGCCCAGGGCGCTGACGCCGATACAGTAGCCCGGACCGTCATATCCAGGACAGGGCTGCTGACTTCCCTTATAAGCGACACAACCCCGGAAAGCATCTCCAAACAGGAAAATATACAGGAAATCCTCAACTATGTAAAAACATTTGTCGAGGAAAAACGAGAGGAAGGCAACCCCGAAAATGTCAACATGTCCGATTTCCTTGCCGAGGTGTCGCTGGCTACCGACCAGGACACAAAGGAAGACTCCAGCGCCGAAAGGGTGACATTGATGACGGCACATGCCGCAAAAGGCCTGGAATTCAACAACATATTCGTAGTCGGTGTCGAAGAGGAGCTTTTTCCGTCGGCCATGGCCTCGAATTCCCCACAGGAAATAGAGGAGGAAAGACGCCTGCTGTATGTGGCGATAACCCGTGCCAGGAAATTCTGCATGCTATCGTACGCAAAAAGCCGTTTCCGCAACGGTCAGACATGCATCACAAGGCCTTCACGCTTCATATCCGACATTGACCGCTCCCACCTTAAAATGGCAATGGGAAGCGATATCACCGCTACAACGTGGACCGACAGCACAAGCCCATACCGGCAGTTCATGCCTCAGAGGATGGCCCAGCCACAGAATTCCGGCCGGACACCACAAGTAGGACACCACAGGCCGCCAATGCCTCCAAAACAGCCGGCCGGCGCATTCGCCATACATACAGCAAGCGAACTGTCGGCAGGTATGCGTATACGCCATGAGCGCTTCGGCCCTGGAGTCATAACCGGGATTGACACAGCCAACCCTGCCTCAGGTGCACGGATCCAAGTGGACTTCGACAACGGCACATCAAAGACCCTCCTGCTTTCATACGCCAAATTTCAGATAATATAATACACCATGCGCCAACACGAGCTCCCTACCCCATACTACATTATATATGAAGACCGGCTACGCCACAACCTGGAACTGATTTCAGACGTGGCCGAACGTGCCGGCGTAAAAATAATAATGGCCTTCAAGGCAAATGCCCTGTGGCGGACGTTCCCAATAATCCGAGAATACATCACCGACTCCACCGCCAGCTCCATCAATGAGATGAAACTCGGCAACGAATTCCTGCGTGGCGACGTTCACAGCTATTGCCCTGCATATACCCCGCAGACCATAGGCGAATACCTACAAGGCTCATCACACCTTACGTTCAATTCACTGTCGCAATGGAAGGCTTATGCCCCGGTGGTGAACAGCTACAATTCACTTGACGGCGTGCGGCACGTATCGCCCGGGCTTAGGGTCAACCCTAAATGCTCGGTAATAGAGACCGACATCTACAATCCTGCCCTTCCAGGCTCACGTTTCGGCGTATCCTCCGCAGAAATCGGTGAAAAGCTACCAGACGGAATAGAAGGCCTGCATTTCCATGCCCTCTGTGAGTCTACATCCTATGACCTTGAAAAGGTGATGGCTGCCTTTGAGGAACAGTTCGGGCATCTGTTGCACCAGGTGAAATGGGTCAATATGGGCGGCGGACACCTGATGACACGTGAAGGATATGACACCGGACATCTTGTAGACTTACTGCGCGGCTTCCGTTCACGGCATCCATGGCTGCAAGTCATACTGGAACCAGGCAGCGCGTTCACCTGGCGTACAGGCGACCTAGTGACATCAGTGGTGGACATAGTAGAGAACGACGGCATAAACACGGCGATTGTCGATGTATCGTTCGCGTGCCATATGCCCGACACCCTGGAAATGCCTTACAAGCCTGCGATATCCGAGGCGGTAGAACCTGCCGAAGGACTGACGCCATACCGGCTCGGAGGCAATTCATGCCTCAGCGGCGACTTCATGGGCGACTGGACGTTCCCGCGACGTCTAGAGAAAGGCGACCGCCTTACCCTTGAGGACATGAACCACTACACAACAGTAAAGACAACTATGTTCAACGGCATACAGCATCCCGACATGGTGCTTTGTGACAGCCATGGTGAATGCCACTACCTTAGGAGGTTCACTTATGATGACTATAAATCGCGCATGAGCTGATTAATTATCCGACCTTACATTAAACGATAAAAGATGCCACGTTTTTCCGTCATAGTACCAGTCTACAACCGTATTGACGAAGTAGCCGACCTCATGGAAAGCCTATCTCGGCAGACATATACCGACTTTGAAGCCATAATAGTAGAGGACGGCTCAAGCGAGCCCTGCAAAGATGTGGTCGAAAGCTATAAAGGCAAGATTGACGCCCATTACCACTACAAGCCAAATGAAGGGCGTTCGATAGCCAGAAATTACGGCATGGAGCAGTCCAAAGGCGACTTCCTCATATTCTTCGACAGCGACTGCGTGATACCTCCAGATTATTTCAAGACGCTGTCGGAAGAGCTTGACAAATGCCCGCTGGACTGTTTCGGAGGGCCTGATGCCGCCCACGACTCTTTCTCCTCCACGCAGAAAGCCATCAACTACTCCATGACATCATTCCTCACTACCGGAGGTATACGCGGAGGCAAGATACAGCTCGAGAAGTTCACTCCGCGCACATTCAACATGGGCTTTTCACGCAAAGTCTACAGCAAGGTGGGCGGATTCAGGGAAATGTTTTCGGAAGACATCGACATGAGCACCCGCATACGACAGGCCGGATTCAATATCGGCCTTATACGCCCTGCCTTCGTATACCATAAACGCCGTGTGGATTTCCGGAAATTCCTGCGACAGGTATATGTGTTCGGCATGTCGCGCATTACCCTTAAGCTCCTGTATCCTGACTCTCTGAAAGCGGTGCACCTGATGCCGGCGGCATTTGTGGCCGGACTGGTGGCAATGGCCATACTTGGCATTGCCGTAAGCCCCTGGTTCTTGCTGCCCGTAGGCATATATTTCCTGGCCATATTCGTCTGTGCGCTGTTTGCGACAAGATCCGCTGTCATAGCTGCAAAGGCCGTACCTGCCAGCTTCATACAGCTTGCCGGATACGGATGCGGGTTCATCCAGGCATTCTTTACCAAGATAGTGCTCAGGCGCGGCCGCGACATAGACCAAGAAGTGGCGATGCGCAAAGGCAAATGACCGGCAGTTTCATTGCATACATAACAAAATAAATATCATAATCATCATGGCTCTTATCCTATATAGAATCTATCAGGTGCTGATAATGTTACCGTTGGCATTTGTGGCCACCCTTCTGGCGTCGTTAATAACAATAGCCGGATGCCTTCTCGGAGGCAGCCGCATATTCAGCTACTATCCGGCCCACATATGGGCAAAGATATGCTGTTGGCTTTCGCTTGTAAAGGTCACGGTCAACGGACGCGAAAACATCGACAAGAACACAAGCTATGTCTTTGTCGCCAACCACCAGGGTGCATATGACATATTCGCAATCTATGGTTTCCTTAACCATAATTTCAAGTGGATGATGAAAATAGGACTGATGAAGATACCTATGGTTGGATACGCCTGCAAATGCGCCGGACAAATATTTGTTGACAATTCCTCACAATCTGCGGTACGGCGCACCATGGAGGCCGCAGAACGCCAGCTAAGCCGCGGAATGTCGGTAGTTGTGTTCCCCGAAGGGTCACGTACCCTTGACGGTAAGATGCATGCCTTCAAGCGAGGCGCATATCAGCTTGCCATGGAATTCAACCTTCCGGTGACACCGATAACCATTGACGGTGCTTACGAGATAATGCGCCGCCGCGGACCGAAACTCCCGCACTGGGGGCACATCACCCTTACCATACACAAACCGATACATGCCCCGGAGGATGGCCATGAGCTGAAAAGCCTGATGGCTGAAAGCTTTGATGCGATACATTCGGCCCTTCCAGAATGCCACAAATAATAGGGGGGGGTATGGTCGGAAACCGCATACATATCATAATTGTGGCAGCCGGAAGCGGACGGCGATTCGGCCAGCCATTGCCCAAGCAGTTCTGCCCGCTCAACGGACGCCCGCTACTGATGACTACAATCGAACGCCTGTACTCTGCATACAGCGAGGCTGAATTAACGGTAGTGCTACACCCCGACTACGAGTCCATGTGGATAGACGAATGCCGTGCGCATGCATTCAACATAAAGGCTCGGATAGTACACGGCGGTGCTACGCGGTGGCATTCGGTCAAGAATGCGTTGGACAGCCTGGATGCAGCCCAGGACGACATAATAATGATACACGACGGCGCACGCCCTTGCGTATCACAAACCATACTGAAGCGCGCGGCGGAGGCTGTGATGTCGGGCAAGGACGCCGTTGTACCCGCCATACCAGTGACCGATTCATTGAGACGCACAACAAACGGCGGCGGGTCTGAAATAGTGGACCGATCGCGGTATCTGTCCGTACAGACCCCACAGGCATTCAAAGCGAGCACCATACTTGAAGCCTACCGCCTGGGGTTCAATGAGGCTTTCACCGATGATGCCTCGGTAGTGGAGGCTTCAGGGATATGCACAGTATCCATCGTCGACGGAGATCCGGCAAACATCAAGGTGACACATCCAATAGACATCGGCATTGCATCGCTAATCCTCAGCGTCCAGTACTGACTTCCACCGGACTTCAACGCAGTATGTATTTCTCCAACAGCCGTTTGGCCATATCGTAGGCATTGCCTATCGGCTCGGCTGTATACACATACCGCCGTCCTGTAGCCCATGAATGCTCAATGGCATACCAGTCGTAGCCAAAATCCGGTGAACGGAAAAAGCGTTCCCAACGCGGCTTATAGTAATCACGCAACAGGCCGTTCCATTGTCGGTAGGAATAGTCGCGCAAGCCCCCTACGTCTGCGTTTTCCCGCGTACCCCATGTGGTTATGAGCGTCCTGAAGTTGTCAAATTCAAGCCAATCTGCCGCTTCTTTGTCATAAACCCCGACTTCTGCAGGGATACTGCGTGCCATCCCAATCCATTTTCCGGCCATAAAATTGACATTTGTGCCCAGGAGGGCATCAATATCATCAATAAGTTCCAGAAACTCCGCTTTCCTGCATGCAAAACCGGCACTGTCGTCGGCACATCTCGCCTTGTCTATGGCCTTGAGCAATGAATATCCATAATCGGTAAGGGCCTGCCTAGTGACATCGACCAGGTCGTATTCATAATTATCACCTTTCAGGCCGGCATCAAGCAGACAGTATGCGGCATCGGCCACCATCCGCGGATCATAGAAAATATCAGTGCCACCCCATGTAGACACACGGTCGACAGCCCATGACGGACGTGCGCACATCACCGCCTCGTGAGGGCCCTGCAACGGAGTACGGCAGTCAAGCACGGAGCGGCGCAGCAAATCCCACGCCTCGGCCGCCTTACCATTGTAACAGCCATACCGGCTTACCGAATAACGGGACATCCATCCTGATGCATCAGGCCGGGCGGCATGCCACGGCAATTCATAGAGAGCATCATACAGGACTGGAGTCTGTCCAATCGCCTCAGGCGCAGCCCCTATGCCTTTCAATGAAGGCAATGTCGACTTATGGCCGAACCAGCCTTCCATCATTATGCCAAACCTTCCCATCATTCCGGTGCGTCCACCGAAATTAGGTATAACGGTATATACGACATCATGTCCTTTATATGTGTCAAGGCGCGGATTTCCATCTGAATACAAGTCAAGGACAACAAGACGCCCCAACGGAACATTGTCAAGCACAGTATACTGCTGTCCGCTCCATTGCCATTGCTGTATCACCCACCGGGCACTGTCTGTAGCCTTGTCCATGGCATCGAATATACATCTGTATGCACACGGTACGTCGATATCACGGGTATCCGCCCCTTCGTGGAAAGGGTCCATGCTGTAATACTCCGACCTGCCCATCACATCTTCCAGATGACGGTAATACGTGTCGGCCACTCCGCAAAATTCCGGTGAAGCGGGATCCAACAAGAACGGCCGCTCAAAACCGCACCACCCCCCCTGTGGCAAGGCGTGTATGCCTGTACGGCTTTCAAAATCGGAAGGCACCATGCCGGAGTAGCCGGGAAGCACAGGCGTCATACCCAATTCGCGCATACGCCCGTTTATCAGGCGGCACAGCTTTTCCTGCCGCTCATACCACCATTCAGGATTAGGGCCTCCCCATCCTTGCAGGTTGTTCATGCCCCACCATGCCTGGAAACACGGGCCGGCGACAAAACTGGATATCTCCTTGCCGCCATAGCCATAATCAAGCAGGACTCTGCGCCATACCTCCTCAAGGCCTACTATCTGTAATGGCATGTTTATGCCATGTAGGGCCATCCAGTCTATCTCCTTTTCCCACCGTTCCCATGACCACGTGCTCATGGAATATGAAAATGTACAGTAATTCAGATAATACCTGTAATCCGCCGAACAGCTGCGCACCTCCTCCTCTTCTGGGACTGGAAGGTCATATCCCGAAATGTCGGCAGTAAGATTGTTCCATGAAATGTTAATATTCGCATAATGGTTCAGATACCAGTTTATGCCCGTAGCTGCTGCCAATGCGCTGCTACCCTTTATCAATGGCTTACCCTGGCTGGAAGATATCACGAATGTTTCCCTGCCGGAACATGAAATACGTGGATCGACAGATGTGAGTATACGCCGTGATGCACCTTCGCCCCCGATACGTTCAAGGAGTGCGGCAACGACTTCCTGCCCGCCATCTACGGCCGCAGACACGCTTACCGCAGCAGATAACAAAACAAATACAAAAATTAGAAATCTTATCATGACCATTAACCTTTGCTTTTGTATATGACGCAAAGGACCGATATTAAATTGTGCCCCAGTGACGGTAATATCCATGATTTTCCTTACTTTTGTGTAAACATTCATATATTTCACCATCAACCCGCGCGATTTCGACATAAAATACATAAAGGGTATTGGCCCACAACGTGCCGAGCTGCTTGAAAAACAGCTCGGCATACGCTCCCTCCATGACCTTCTGCGCCATTACCCGTCGCACTATGTAGACCGTTCAAAGACGTACCGCATCGCCGACTTTACGGGCGACATGCCTTATGTGCAGGTACGCGGGCGGTTCGTGACATTCAATGTACAGGGTGAAGGGGCAAAAACCCGGCTTATCGGACTGTTCACAGACGGGACAATGGCCATGGAAGTAGTGTGGTTCAACCGCATAAAGGCCATCAGGCAAAGCTATAACCCCGGAGTGGAATATGTGGTGTTCGGCAAACCTTCACAGTTCAACAACCGATGGAGCATGGTGCATCCCGAAGTGGACCTCCCCCAGGCCATACAGGCGGCGACCGGCATGAGAGGTGTATACCCGCTGACAGATGTCCTGCGTAACCGCGGAATATCATCACGCTCGTTCCACACGTGGATACAGACCGCACTGAACGCCCACCGGGATATCCAGGAGACGCTCCCTCCAGAGACAATCCGCGCCAACGGCCTTATGCCACTGGGATTGGCACTGGCTACCATACATAACCCGTCCGACAATGACAGCCTGCAACGTGCTAGGTTCAGGCTGAAGTTTGAGGAGCTGTTCATGATACAGGTGAACATGCTGCGCATCAACCGTGCGAGACGAAGCCAATTGGCCGGGTTCAGGTTCACGCGCATCGCATATTATTTCAACACATTCTACACACAATGCCTGCCCTTTGAACTGACCGGAGCCCAAAAAAGGGTGCTGCGTGAAATACGCGCCGACATGAATACGGGCAGGCAGATGAACCGGCTGCTACAGGGGGACGTCGGCTCTGGCAAGACGCTGGTTGCGCTGATGTCCATGCTCATAGCCATCGACAATTCCACCCAGGCATGCCTTATGGCCCCGACCGAGATATTGGCAACCCAACATTATGAGACCATATCGCAGATGGCCGCGAAAATAGGGCTGAATGTAAGACTGCTCACCGGCTCTACCCCTAAAAAGGAACGGGCTGACATCCACCGCTCGCTGGCCTATGGCTCGCTGCACATACTGATAGGGACTCATGCCGTGCTTGAAGACCCGGTAGGGTTCAATTCGCTCGGCCTGGTTGTGATTGACGAGCAGCACCGTTTCGGCGTGGCACAAAGGGCCAGGCTATGGAATAAAAATACGTCCACACTGCCACACGTACTGGTAATGACGGCAACCCCGATACCACGCACATTGGCGATGACCGTTTATGGTGACCTCGACGTATCGGTAATAGATGAGCTTCCTCCTGGAAGAAAGCCAATCATGACCCTGCTGCGTTACGACAACCAACGGCTGCAGGTGTACCAGCACCTTTTCAAGGAGCTGTCGGCTGGCCGTCAGGCATACATAGTATATCCTCTTATTGAAGAGAATGAAAAACTTGACCTTATCAGTCTGGAAGAGGGATATGAGTATGTAAGGCAATCTTTCCCTAATTTCAGGGTGGCATATGTTCACGGACGGATGCGGCCTGAGGAAAAAGACCACCAGATGTATCTGTTCTCCACCCATCAGGCTGATATACTTGTAGCCACTACCGTAATAGAGGTAGGGGTGAATGTCCCTAACGCCACTGTAATGATTATCGAGAACGCTGAACGGTTCGGACTGTCACAGCTGCACCAGCTGCGCGGACGGGTAGGACGCGGTGGCGGACAGAGCTATTGTATCCTCATGACAAAACATAAAATAGCCAAGGACACCAGGCAGCGCCTGGAGATAATGACAGCCACTACCGACGGCTTTGTCATTGCAGAGGCAGACATGAAAATGCGTGGCCCGGGCGACATAGAGGGTACAATGCAAAGCGGTATACCTTTTGACCTGCATATTGCCAACCTCGCCACAGACGGACAGATTATCCAGCTGGCCCGAAATTCCGCCGAAGCGCTACTGGATGCCGACCCCGACCTGAACCATCCGGCCAATTCTGCGTTTATTTCAGAGATGCGTTCTACCGCGTCCCGCAGGATTGACTGGAGCCGCATCAGCTGACAATATGGCATTTTTACATAATTTAACTTCAAACCTGACATTCCGAAAGGGATAGTTCAAAAATATGCTGTAAAACATATTTTTAAGCAAAAAAGTGATATTCAATCCATTAGCTTACTATTTTTAATAACGTAAACAATAGGTCACATTTTTTATTCCACTAAATTTCTACCTGCCAGAAATTATTGCTAACTTTGAAGAATAACGATTGGAAAAATCAAAAAGTCTAAAAACGAACTCCTCATGGAACGTACACTTATAATCCTAAAACCATCAGCAATACAGCGCTTTCTGGTAGGCGATGTAATCACCAGATTCCAACATAAGGCATTAAGGATCGCCGGAATCAAAATGATGCAGCTTGACGAAACAATCCTACGTGAGCACTATGCCCACCTTGTAGACCGCCCATTTTTTCCGTTCCTGTTGAATTCGATGATGCTCAATCCTGTCATAGTCATGTGCCTTGAAGGAAAAGATGCTGTAGAAGTGGTGCGCGGCCTTACCGGAGCTACAAACAGCCGCAAAGCTGCCCCCGGCACAATACGCGGCGATTTTGGCATGAGCGGCCAGGAAAACATCATACATGCCTCAGACTCGCCGGAAAATGCCGAAATCGAAATAAAACGCTTCTTCAAGCCGGAAGAGATATTTGACTACGAACTTAGGATTTTCAAGTCGCTATACTCTCCAGATGAACTGTAAAAGCGTTAATTGTTCCTACTAACAACCATTACAAACCATAATTCAAATTAACCATAATCACGCAACATCACATACCATACTGAGAACGCGTAAAATAATTCTCTCCAATCAATTCAATGTATTGTTCTAAAATACTCAAACTCACCTGCACATTCGCGCTAGCAACGCTCTTTATGGTGCCAGCATCGGCACAGACTACAGTATACCGCCTTCCCGGTCAGCATAACGCCGAGCATCAGGATCTGATAGCAGGCCAGATAAATGTAAAGGACCAGGTAAAGGCCGAAGCGACGCAACAGCTTATGGACAACTTCTTCACCGAAGAGGAAGAACCGGAATTCGATATTTATGAGGAAGGTTGGGGCAGCCAACGCGTAAACTGCTATAATGAAAAGGATGTCCCCCAGACACGCGTCATAAATGTGGCCAACTTTGCCATGCCGTGCGATGGATACGTAACCTCTCCCTACGGCTACCGTAGGCGCTTCCGCCGTATGCACAAAGGGATAGACCTAAAGGTACAGACAGGCGATACCGTCTATGCCGCATTCAACGGCAAAGTGCGTCTCACAAAATATGAACGCCGCGGCTATGGCTATTACGTTGTGATACGCCACGAGAACGAGCTGGAAACGGTGTACGGCCATCTTTCAAAATTCCTGGTAGAACCAGACCAATACGTAAAAGCCGGCGACCCTATCGCATTGGGCGGAAATACCGGCCGTTCATTCGGTTCACACCTCCATTTTGAAACCCGTTTCATGGGATATGCCATAAACCCTTCGGCTATCTTTGATTTTGCAAACCAGACAGTGCATACTGATGAATACACATTTGATAAAAATACATTCACACATGCACGTGACTTCTCGCCGGCTGCAAATGCAGAACACCAGCGCCGCTACATGGCAGAGCAATCAAAACGGCCTAAAAAACCGGCTGCGACTAGCGGAAAATCCAATAAAAACAAATCGGCAAGATCATATACAGTACGCAAGGGTGACTCCCTTAGCCGAATCGCTTCACGCAACGGTACTACTGTAAAGAACATATGCAGACTCAATGGAATAACGTCCTCTACAACACTCCGTCCCGGGCAAAAACTGAAACTGAAATAAAATCTTACACATCACTATAGAAACGCAACGCCTCCCGCTAAGCCAAACTTAGCGGGAGGCGTTGTATATAGACGCACTTATTTAAAACTATTACTGTCCGCTAAAACGCAATGAAGTGAGTCCAACTTGCTGAAAGGCAGAAG